>ENA-ORXI01000930-ORXI01000930.1-sediment-metagenome-genome-assembly--contig:-NODE-930-length-23716-cov-11.520961_pt1 | contig 23716 bp, 19 predicted proteins | sample MGYA00237861_ERZ511468 | MGnify/ENA primary metagenome ERZ511468 (study PRJEB26299, sample SAMN06266213) | sediment metagenome | isolation source: Hudson Canyon methane seep mesocosm | place...
GGACAAGACCCAACATTATATCCAATACCATCGGCTTTTAGCTGCTCTTCAGTTAAACCTACTGAAGCAATTTCAGGGTTGGTATAGATTACACCTGGAACAGTATCGTAATTAACTTCAGTCTTCTGGCCGGCAATACGTTCTGCAACCATCACACCCTCTTCCATACCTTTATGTGCAAGCATAGGGCCACGAACCACGTCACCCACGGCGTAAATACCCGGTACACCGGTATTACAATGATCATCAACAAAGATGAAACCACGCTCATCCATATTCACACCACTGTCAGCCGACAGTAAATTTTCAGTAACAGGTGCTCGTCCTACAGCAACTATCAACTTATCTACTTTAAGCTCTTGGGCGCCTTTTGAATCTTCATAACTGACATTCACAAGTCCGCGTTTAATCTCTGTGCCATTAACACGTGCTTTCAGCTTAATATCCAAACCTTGTTTTTTAAATAGCTTCAAGGCTTCTTTAGCAACTTGCTGATCGGTGGTACTTAAAAAGGTATCTTGTGCTTCTAATACGGTTACTTCAGAACCAAGGCGAGCCCACACACTACCTAATTCAAGACCAATTACACCCGCTCCAATCACACCTAATCGCTTAGGTACTTCTTGAAAATCCAAGGCGCCTGATGAATCGACTATTTGATCATCTGTCAAAGGTGCTGGCGGTATGTCAACGGGTTTGGACCCAGTCGCTAAAATAACGTTTTCAGCGTCATACACCACCGTTTCACCTTTATTATCAGTAACTTCTACCTGTCTACCTGCTAATAATTTCCCACTACCTTGTATTGATGTAACGCCGTTTGATTTGAATAAAAAACTAACCCCGCCGGTTAAATTCTTAACGATCGCATCTTTTCGGCCTACCATTTTCGGGACATCAATCGAGACATCACCGGTACCAATACCATGAGTGTCAAATTCATGCTTAGCTTCTTCATACTTGTGTGAAGATTCCAATAAGGCTTTAGAGGGTATACAGCCTACATTAAGACAGGTACCACCTAAGACAATTTTACCCGTTTCAGATTGCCACTTTTCAACACAGGCAGTACTAAGCCCTAACTGCGCACAACGAATTGCTGAAACATATCCTGCCGGACCTGAACCTATTACTATTACATCGAACTTTTTAGACATTTACTTAATCACTCCAGGTTAAGACTTATATTTCAAGCAGAATTCTTGCTGGGTCTTCAATCATTTCTTTTATCGCAACGAGGAACTGCACAGCCTCTTTGCCATCGATCATTCGGTGATCATAAGAAACAGCTAAATACATCATTGGTAAAATCACTACTTCACCATTCACTGCCATTGGGCGCTCTTGTATTTTGTGCATGCCAAGAATAGCCGTTTGAGGCGGATTTAGTATTGGCGTCGACATTAGCGAACCAAATACACCACCATTGGTAATAGTAAAGTTACCGCCAGTCATGTCAGCAATTGAAAGCTTGCCATCACGACCTTTAATGGCTAAGCCACGAATACCATTTTCAATAGCAGCCATACCTAACTGATCAGTATCTCTTAATACCGGTGTAACTAAACCGCGAGGAGTAGAAACAGCAATAGAGATATCGAAGAAGTTATGATAAACAATATCGTCACCGTCAATTGAAGCATTTACTGCTGGGTAGCGTTTAAGTGCTTCAGTTACTGCTTTAACGTAGAAAGACATGAAACCAAGACGGGTATCATGTGTTTTCTCGAACAAGTCTTTATATTGCTTACGAAGCTCCATAATTGGCTTCATGTTAACTTCGTTAAACGTGGTTAACATCGCCGTTGAATTTTTCGCTTCTAATAAACGTGTGGCAATTGTTTTACGTAAACGCGTCATAGGTACACGTTTTTGGCTACGTTCACCTAATGCTTCAGCCGGTGCTGAAGGAGCAGATGCTTTAGCTGCAGGTGTAACTTTCGCCGCACCTTTATTAGCTAACGCGGCTTCAACGTCTTCTTTCGAGATACGTCCGCCTTTACCTGAGCCTTTAACATCGCCTGCTGATAACCCTTTCTCGGTCATTAAGCGACGTACTGAAGGGCTAGCAAGCTCATCACCACTAATCGCTTCTTCTTGTGAAGCAGCAGGTACTGCTGCACTTGCGCCAGCGTTAAGTTCACCAATTTTTTGGTCGCCTAATACTGTGTCGCCTTCAACGTGAATAATTTTACCAATCACGCCGTTATCTTGTGCTACTACTTCTAATACCACTTTGTCGGTTTCGATATCAACCAAGTTTTGATCAACTGATACGGTATCCCCTTCAGCTACATGCCATGAGGCAACGGTAGCGTCAGCAACTGACTCAGGTAATACAGGTACAACAATATCAATTACCTTAGTAGCACCTGTAGATGCTGCGACTGGTGCACTTGCTTGTGCAGCAGGTGCTGCACTAGCGCCTTCGCTTAAGATGGCAATAACTTGCTCACCTAATACTGTTGCGCCTTCTTCTTGGCTAATTTCAGTAATCACGCCGTCGCTTGTTGCTACTACTTCAAGTACCACTTTATCTGTTTCGATATCTACAAGGTTTTGGTCGCGGCTAACGGTGTCGCCTGCTTTTACATGCCAAGTAGCAATTGTTGCATCAGCAACTGACTCGGGTAAAACTGGAACCTTTATTTCGGTTGTCATCTATTTATTCCTTACTCACAATCTTAATCGCTAAGCTTCAGTGAAGCTTAGCTTAAACGTAGTTAATCAACATTTAGCGCTTCATTAACTAACGCTTGTTGTTCTTTAACATGAACTGACATATAACCAACAGCTGGAGCTGCAGAAGCCTTACGGCCTGCATATGTCAAATAAGTACCTTCAGGGATAGCCGCTCTAAAATGATGCTGAGAACAATACCAAGCACCTTGGTTTTGCGGCTCTTCCTGACACCAAACAAATTGCTTCACGTGTTGGAAATCTTTCAACGCGATTTGAAGTTCTTTATCTGGGAATGGGTATAACTGCTCAATACGAATGATAGCAACATTTTCTTGCTCACTCTTACGGCGTTGATCAAGTAATTCGTAGTAAACTTTACCACTACAAAATACTACGCGCTCAACCGCTTTTGCATCTAGCTCATCAATCTCGCCAATAACATTTTTAAATTCACCTGTAGAAAGCTCTTCCAATGAAGAAACCGCTAACGGATGACGTAATAATGACTTTGGCGACATTACCACAAGTGGACGACGCATTGGACGTACAACTTGTCGGCGTAACATGTTAAATACTTGTGCAGGTGTAGAAGGCACACATACTTGCATATTATGATCGGCGCACAATTGTAAAAAGCGTTCTAATCGAGCCGATGAATGCTCTGGACCTTGACCTTCATAACCATGAGGCAACAACATAGTTAAACCACATAAGCGACCCCACTTTTGCTCACCAGAACTAACAAATTGATCAAATACCACTTGCGCACAGTTAGCAAAGTCACCAAATTGAGCTTCCCAAATAGTTAAGCCTGAAGGCTCTGCTGTGGTATAGCCATATTCAAACGCAAGTACAGATACTTCAGATAAAACTGAATCATGCACATCAAATGGGCCTTGGCCCTCTCTGATATTTTGCAAGGGTAAATAAGTACTACCATCAGTTTGATTATGCAAAACAGCATGGCGATGGAAGAATGTACCTCGGCCTGCATCTTGTCCGGTTAAACGAACACGTTTTCCTAAATCAACAATAGACGCATACGCTAAGTTTTCAGCCATGCCCCAATCGAGTAGTTTTTCACCTGATGCCATTTTAACACGATCGTCATAAATCTTTTTAACCCGGCCTTGAACAGGTTTCTCTTCAGGCAAGGTTGATATTTTACCGGCGAGTTCTTTTAATTTCTCAACAGAAATTTCTTTGTCGTAATCATCGTCCCAGTTATGACCAAGATAAGGAGTCCAATCAACAGAGTGTTCTGTCATCGGACGCCACTGGTTAACCGTACACTGACCTTCATCTAATAACTTACGATAATAAGCGGCAAGTTCATCAGCTTTAGCTTGAGTGAGTGAACCTTCACTAATTAACTGATCAGCGTATAACTGTCGTGGCGTTGCATGCTTTTTAACTTTTTGATACATCAATGGCTGAGTTGCATTTGGCTCATCAGCTTCGTTATGACCATGGCGGCGATAACAAACAAGATCAATGACCACATCACGTTTGAATTTGTTGCGGTAGTCGATAGCAATTTGAGTCACTAAAATAACAGCTTCTGGATCATCACCATTGACGTGTAAAATTGGTGCCTGAACCATTTTTGCGATATCAGTACAATATTCACCACTGCGAGTATCTTCTTGCTTGGACGTAGTAAAACCAACTTGGTTGTTGATTACCACGCGAATGGTTCCGCCCACCTTAAATGCCGTCACTTGCGACATATTAAACGTTTCTTGAACAACACCTTGACCAGCAATTGCTGAATCCCCATGAATGGTTATAGGTAAGACTAGATCACCTTTATCATCATCGCGGCGATCTAAGCGTGCTCGTACAGAGCCAATAACCACAGGATTCACAATCTCTAAGTGTGAAGGGTTAAACGCCAGTGCTAAATGAACATTACCACCAGGGGTAACAAAATCAGATGAGTAACCTTGGTGATATTTAACATCACCAGAGCTTAGAATTTCGTCATGCTTGCCAGCAAATTCATCAAATAATTTTGATGGGTTTTTACCCATCACATTAACAAGTACATTTAAACGACCACGATGAGCCATACCAATAACAACTTCTTTGCTACCGTGAATACCCGCTTGGGTAATCAACTCTTTAAGCATAGGGACGAGTGCATCGCCACCTTCTAAAGAGAAACGTTTAGCCCCAGGAAATTTTGCTCCTAGGTATTTTTCTAAACCGTCGGCGGCAATTAAGCCATTTAATAACTCAATTTTTTCATCACTAGACAACTTGGCCGTAGACTGTACAGACTCAAGACGTTGTTGCAACCAACGCTTTTCTTCCGTATCAGTGATGTGCATATATTCTGCGCCAATAGAACCACAATAAGTGTTCTTAAGTGCTTTATATATACCACCTAAATTCATTGTTTCTTGCCCAATGGCAAATGAACCTACGTTGTATTCTTTATCAAAATCGTTTTCAGATAAATCATGATGAGATAATTGCAAGTCACGAATTTTATCGCGTTGCCATAATCCAAGCGGATCTAAATTAGCGTTTTGATGACCTCTAAATCGAAAAGCATTGATCAATTGTAATACTTTAACTTGCTTAGCATCACCGCCGCCACTAGAAACCACATGTCGATACGGTTGTTTAGCAAGTTCCTTGAATTCATCACGAATAGCACTGTGATGATACTCAACTGAAGCACCTTCAATTTTAGGGAGTTGTTGAAATAATTCACGCCACTCTGCTGACACAGATTGCGCGTTATCTAGATATGATTCGTACAATTCTTCAATATAAACGATGTTTGCACCGTTTAAATGAGAAGACTCTAGCCAAGCCTTCATTACACCTTCTGGCATTGCCCTGTTCCTTTGCTGGGGTATAGCAAAAAAAGAAATGTAACTTTAAAGCTCAGTATAAAGACACTGTGCTAAACAGTTACCCTCTAAAAATAGATACACAAACTACTACATACTTCGTAGCAAGATCAATAACAGAATAATTTTTATTTTACTCTGTTATCGATTTTATTCTTTACTGCATGCTGACTAAACAGATCGAGATAATAACATCGACTTGATATGGCCAATAGCTTTAGTTGGGTTAAGCCCTTTCGGACAAACATCAACACAATTCATAATACCGTGACAACGGAATACGCTGTATGCATCTTGTAAACCATCTAAACGCTCTTCTGTTGCAGTATCACGGGTATCAATTAAAAAACGATACGCATGTAACAAACCTGCTGGTCCGATAAATTTATCAGGGTTCCACCAAAAAGACGGACAAGATGTTGAACAACAAGCACATAAAATACATTCATATAAACCGTCAAGTTTTTCACGATCTTCAATAGATTGTATGTGTTCACGCGCTGGTTGGTCTTTACCATCGTTAATCAAGTATGGCTTGATTTTTTCATATTGATTGTAGAACTGAGTCATATCAATAATTAAATCACGCACTACAGGTAAGCCCGGTAAAGGACGTAAAACAATAGTTTTTGCTTTTAAATCAGATAATGGCGTAATACACGCTAAGCCATTTTTACCGTTCATGTTCAAGCCATCTGAGCCACAAACACCTTCACGACAAGAACGACGAAATGATAACGTAGAGTCTTGTTCTTTTAATAAGATCAAGGCATCTAATACCATCATGTCAGAGCCTTCAGGAACTTCTAACTCGTAGTCTTTCATGTAAGGGGCATTATCAACATCAGGGTTGTAACGATAAATCGAAAAAATTTGTTTCATCAAAGTGCTCCTTAGTATACTCGAGCTTTCGGAGGGAAAGCTTCACGGTGAACAGGACTCATATTAACTGAGCGTTTAGCCATCTCTTCAGTCTCTGGTGTGTAGACGGAGTGGCATAACCAGTTCTCATCATCACGTTCAGTGAAATCTTGACGGGCATGAGCACCACGAGATTCTGTTCGGAAATTAGCTGCTTTTGCTGAACAAAAGGCAGTTTCCATTAAGTTATCAAGTTCTAAACATTCAATACGCTGAGTATTAAATTCTGAAGACTTATCATCTAACTTAGCGTTTTTAAGGCGTTCTCGAATTTCAGTTAATTCTTTCATGCCTTGAGCCATTGCTTCACCTTCACGGAATACCGAGAAGTTCATTTGCATACACTGCTGTAAATCTTTACGAATTTGCACAGGGTCTTCACCAGTCGTTGAAGATTCCCAACGATTAGTACGTGCTAAAGCCGCTTCTAAATCCGACTCTGAAGCATCTTTTCCAGTTTGCGTTTCATTTAAGTAAGTCCCTAAGAAGTTACCAGCTGCACGACCAAACACGACTAAGTCAAGTAATGAGTTACCACCTAAGCGGTTAGCACCATGTACAGATACACAAGCAATTTCACCTACAGCAAATAAACCTTCAACGATAGTTTCAGTGCCATCTGTGCCAATATTAAGCGCTTGACCATTAACGTTACAAGGAACTCCACCCATTTGGTAGTGACATGTTGGAATAACTGGAATAGGCTCTTCAGCAGGGTCAACGTGTGCAAATGTTTTAGATAAATCACAAACACCTGGTAAACGTTTCTCTAATGTTTCACGACCTAAATGATCAAGTTTAAGCTTAATGTGTGGGCCGTATTGAGGATGGTCACAACCACGCCCTTCACGGATTTCAGTCATCATTGAACGAGCAACAACATCACGACCGGCTAAATCTTTAGCGTTAGGCGCATAACGTTCCATGAAACGTTCGCCATCTTTATTAAGTAAGTAACCACCTTCACCACGACAACCTTCAGTTACTAGTACACCTGCACCTGCGATTCCCGTTGGGTGGAACTGCCACATTTCCATGTCTTGCATTTGAATGCCAGCACGAAGTGACATACCAACACCATCACCAGTATTGATGTGAGCATTAGTAGTTGAAGCAAAAATACGACCAGCACCACCAGTAGCAAGTACTGTTGCACGGGCTTTAAAGTAAACGATTTCACCTGTTTCAATACAAATGGCAGTAGTACCAACAACAGCACCGTCACTATTTTTAACTAAATCTAATGCATACCACTCAGAGTAAACGTTAGTTTTGTTTTTAACGTTTTGTTGGTATAAACAATGAAGAAGTGCATGACCTGTACGGTCAGCTGCTGCTGCTGTACGAGCAGCTTGTTCACCACCGAAATTTTTAGACTGGCCACCGAATGGACGTTGGTAAATTTTACCTTCTTCCGTACGAGAAAAAGGTAAACCCATTTTCTCTAATTCGATAATAGATTCAGGACCTGTTTTACACATGTATTCGATTGCGTCTTGGTCACCGATATAATCGGAGCCTTTAACAGTGTCGTACATATGTTGTTCCCAATGATCTTCATGAGCATTACCTAGTGCAACAGTGATACCACCTTGCGCAGATACAGTATGAGAACGAGTAGGAAAAACTTTAGAGATCAGGGCACAAGATTTGCCTGATTCAGAAATAGATAGAGCAGCGCGCATACCTGCGCCGCCTGCGCCAATAACAATAGCGTCAAATTCACGAACTGGAACGTTGTTCACTTACACACCCCACACAGTGATAAAACCTGCTGCAAGATATGCTAGCAAGGTAACAGAGAATAAAAATTGTAAAGACCCGCGTAAAAAGGCAGGTTTTATGTAATCAGACAATACTTGCCAAACACCAATCCATGCATGAACAACTAAAGATAGCAATGCAAGCAAAGTAAATACTTTTACTGACATCTGAGTAAAAAACCCGTGCCAAATTTCGAAAGTTACATTCGATGTGGTGATAAAAAAGCTGGCTAAAAACAAAGTATATAATACCAAGATAATTGCACTAGCTCTTACTAGAATAAAATCATGTACGCCATTACGGCCTACGGTTGCTACATTGCCTACCATAACCAAACTCCTACCACAGCAGAAATAACCAGCCAAAGTGCCACTACAAATTTAGCACTTGCATTACCAGAAGCTAACTCTTCAAAATGACCTAAATCCATAAACAAGTGACGAACACCAGCTAGTACATGATAGGTCAAGGCAGAAAGACAGCCAAACATAATGAATTTAAAGAAAAAACCATCAAGCAATGCTTTTAATTGGTTAAATTCTTCAGCAGAAGATAGAGATAATGAAAGGGTCCACAATAAAATTCCGATTGCAAAAACCATAATTACACCAGAAACACGGTGTAAGATAGAAGCAGTTGCAGCAGGATGCATTTTAATTGTAGTTAGATCTAGATTTACAGGACGTTTATTTTTCACAATTGTTGCCTAACAGAGCTCAAAGAGCCTTCAACTATTATTATTGTTACTTATTAAATTATTTACGGCCGAAGTTAATTAATAATTTTAACGGTAAATAATCCCCAAAGCGAACACTGACGTTTTAATAAATGCTCATTATTATAGTACCGAAGTAACAATAATGTACCTAATAACAAAATCGAATGCATTACTAAAAAAAAAGCATGACATTACGCAAAACAGTCATTGAACTGCTAGATTATATAATTGATATGGGGAAAATACAATTTTCGTTCCAAACTAATAGCTTGCGCTGCTTTTTTAAACAATCAGTAAAATTTTGTTGATCTAAATCTTATCTTCAAATATTTGGATTAGCTTTCTTGCATTATTTTGAAGTAGAATACCCACAGATTTTTATTCATAAAAACTGATTATCTTTTCAATTTAATCAGCAAACCAATTTGATAGGGGATAAAACATATGGCTGAATCTAAGGCCACGCTAAGTATCGACGGTAATGAAGTTACAGACTTGCCTATTTTAAAAGGAACCGCTGGTTTCGATGTAATTGATATCAGAACTTTGGGTAGCAATGGCTACTTCACTTATGACCCAGGCTTTATGGCCACAGCTTCTTGTGAATCATCAATTACTTATATTGATGGTGGTAAAGGTATTTTACAACATAGAGGCTATGCTATTGATGATCTTGCAAAAAAAGCCGATTATTTAGAAGTTTGTTACATCTTACTAAATGGTGATGCACCAACAAAATCTCAATATGATGAATTCACAAAAATCATAACAAACCATACAATGGTACACGAGAAACTTGCTCACTTTTTTCAAGGTTTTTTACCTGATGCTCATCCTATGGCTATGGTTTGTGGTGTTGTTGGCGCATTGTCATCTTTCTATCACAGCGATTTAGATATTGATGATGCTGAACAGCGTATGCGTAGTGCTCATCGCTTAATAGCGAAAATGCCGACTATCGCTGCAATGGCTTATAAATACAGCATTGGTCAACCTTTTGTTTACCCAAGAAATGATCTGAGCTATGCAGAAAACTTCCTTCACATGATGTTCTCTGTTCCTGCGGAAGAATATAAGGTGAGCCCTACTATTGCCAGTGCAATGGATAGAATTTTCACTCTTCATGCAGATCATGAGCAAAATGCATCAACTTCAACCGTACGTCTTGCAGGATCTTCTGGTGCTAACCCATATGCATGTATAGCCGCAGGTGTAGCATCGTTATGGGGACCAGCTCATGGTGGTGCTAATGAAGCATGTCTAACCATGTTAGAAGAAATTGGTAGCCTTGATAACGTTGATAAATATGTTGCCAAAGCAAAAGATAAGAGCGACTCTTTCCGCCTTATGGGCTTTGGTCATCGCGTTTATAAAAACTTCGATCCTCGAGCAACTGTAATGCGTGAAACGTGTCATGAAGTACTTAAAGAGCTTGGTGTTCAAGATCCTTTATTAGATGTGGCAATGGCGTTAGAGAAAGTAGCATTAGAAGACCCTTACTTTATTGAGAAAAAACTATACCCTAACGTTGATTTTTACTCGGGTATCATCTTAAAAGCAATTGGTATTCCAACAAGCATGTTTACTGTTATATTCGCAATGTCTAGAACAGTTGGTTGGATCTCTCATTGGGATGAAATGTTAAGCCAACCGGGTCAAAAAATTGGTCGACCTCGTCAAAAATATACCGGCGAAATCAATCGTACATTTACACCGTTACATGATAGATAATTATCATTTAACAAGTAAATATTATAGAAAAAGGCAGCTTTAGCTGCCTTTTTTATTATTTAAATTACACCAATTAAATTTTATACAATATATTCAGATGGATTTTTATTCATAAAATAAATTTTCTTCTACGACCAAAGTCTTAATTTAAGAAAGATAACCATTAAAATCATATATTATTTATTTATTATAAATATAACTAACATTCACAAACTAAATACAAAAAGTCTATTTTCTAACAAAAAACAGCAGAAATATCTTTATATTAAGCAAATTTCTCTCGATAATCTTTAGGGGTCAGACCAGTAAAACGCTTAAAAAGCTGTCTAAAACTACTAATATCTTCATAACCAACCGACCATATAATATTATTTATCGATTCTGTAGTTTTTTCTAACTGATTTTTGGCCTGCTCAATTCGCACTCTTTGCAGATAATTTATCGGATTTTCATCAGTTGCCTGTTTAAATCTCCTCTTAAAGGTGCGCGAGCCTAACCCAACTTCCTCAGCAAGTGCATCTAAAGAAACTTCATTCTTATAATGACGCTCTAGCCAATCTTGTGCTTTTAATATCGCTTGGTCTTCGTGATCTTTTTGCGCGGTAAAAGTAATATAAGGTGATTGCTTCTGCCTAACTGGATCAAAAACAAGCAATTTAGCACAATCTGAAGCAATGTCTTTGCCTGAGATTTTATCAATCAAGTAAAGAGACAGATCGATGTAAGACATTGAGCCCCCAGAGCAAATAATATCACCATTATCAACGATAAGTTGGTCGCAATCTAACTTGATAAATGGAAATATACGCCTGAAAAGTTCAGCACTTCGCCAATGAGTTGTTGTTGTTTTACCCTTCAGTAAGCCTGCAGAGGCTAAAAGAAAACTACCGGTACAATAACTGGTTATAAGGGATCCTTTTTTATAACATGTAGTTAACCACTGCTCAATTTCAGTTTTTTGACTAACGTGGATATCGTCTCCACAGCAATCGATCACCATTTTCGCCGATGCTGAGACAACGATCACATCAGGAGAGTCGTGAATATCTAATAACTGTGTTGGCATAACTTGAATACCGTTGTAACCTAAAATCGGTTTATTATCTATAGTGACAATCTGACAATCAACATTGTCCTTATTACCCTGCCCATACCGTAAATCTTGACAGTAGTTTGCAGCATAAAATACATCTAAGACGCCATAAATACTTGAGACCATGCAATCACTGGTAGCTAAAACTAATATTTTCATTCATGTCCAACATTTCCGTAGTGGCACTTTTACCACGAAGTGTGTCAAATATGCCACCATAATTATTAATTAACAAGGGGTAATATGTCATTTTAAAGGAGCTCTACCATGATTAGCATTTATTCTCTCACTAACATACTGCATAAACTGATACTTGCCGCGTTGTTACTCGCATTAACTATCATTCCTCTAATCGTTAATATTGACGTGATTACGGCATTCGTTTTCATACCTTCGCTGCTCGTTATAACAATAAGCATATCTTTGATGATTGAGCATCAGTTAGAAAAAATGAGAGCTGAACTATCGGAGAAAACCGTGATAAACCAGAACTCCAATAAAGCAAATATATGTATAATTAGAAAAGGTATCTACTGTTTACAGAGATTTTAATAACTTAATTATATAACTGACTTTTAAAATTCAGTTTGTATAAGTTTTTTCTTCATATAAATAGGTATAATGCCGTCAATTAAGGTTAGTAGGTTAAGTTTCATCTTTTATGTCTGATTATCAATTAAGGTTCGGTGGTATAGCTCGTCTTTATGGCAACGATGGCGCTAAAATTTTACAAAACTCACACTTTTGCGTTATTGGCATTGGTGGTGTTGGCTCATGGGTCGCTGAAGCTTTAGCCAGAAATGGGGTCGGTAATATTACTTTAATTGATCTTGATGATATTTGTACTACTAATGTTAATCGTCAAATTCACGCTTTATCTTCCACTATAGGCAAAGATAAAGTAGCAGTTATGGCTGAACGTATTACTCAAATAAATCCTAATTGTAATATTCACCAAGTTGATGATTTTGTTACTGAAGAAAACTTAGCAAGCTTGATGTCATCCAATTATGACTACGTTATTGACGCCATTGATTCAGTTAATATTAAAACAAAAATCATCGCTTATTGTAAACGCAATAAAATAGCTATTATTACCATAGGTGGCGCAGGTGGTCAGATCGATCCCAGTAAAATTGAAATTGCCGACTTAAGTAAAACCTATCAAGATCCGCTATTAGCTAAAGTAAAAAACCAATTACGACGCGAGCATAATTTCCCAAGAGATACTGTTGAGAAAAAAAGCAAACGAAAGTTTGCCATTGATGCGGTATTTTCAACTGAGCAATTAATATATCCAGATCTTGATGGCGGTGTTTGTTATGAAAAACAATCACAAGATGGCACAATGCGCTTAGATTGCAGTGGTGGTTTTGGTGCGACTACTCATGTTACCGCTAGTTTTGCTTTTTTTGCTGTAGGTCATTCCATTAAGAAACTATTAACTAAAAAGTTAAAGCTATAATTTTCTGATGCTTAAAAATTTCGCTTTATTGAGTTATCGATTTTATTTTGTCAACTATAGCCCTAACACCATTTCCTCTTGAAGGGCTTAAATGTTTTATCAAACCTAACTTGTTAAAATAGTTTTCTAAGTCAAACTGCTCTATTTGTTGGCTATTTTTATGATTAAAAGCAGCAAGTACAATCACCAACAAACCTCTTATCACCTTAGCATCACTGAATGCATGAAAAAAAAAGTTACCTTGTGAGTCTTTCGTAAACGTTAACCAAGCCAAACTTTCACAGCCTTTAATGAGTGAACTTTCATGTTTGCACTCATCAGGCATAGGTTTAAGTTGCTTACTAAGTAGCATTATTTGGCGATGACGCCCATCCCAGCCTTTACAGTTTTCAAATAAAGCCAGAATTTTATCGCTGGGTGAGTTAATTAACACTTCGTCGCTACTTTTATCTAATTCAACAATAGAATTATCCGTAATTACGACTTCTTTGAGTTTATCAATAAAGTAATTAATTTCCTCAAAAGTATTGTAGGCCGCTAACGAAATACGTAAACAGCCTTTTATCGCTAAATAATCCATCAAAGGCATGGCACAATGATGACCTGAACGTACAGCAATACCAAAACTATCTAAAGTAGAAGCAACATCATGGTTGTGATGACCCTTTATAATAAAAGAAATAACTGGAATGTCTGGTTTACCTTGAACAACAAAGTGTACCTCAGGAATTAAAGTTAGTTGCTGCATTGTATAATCGATTAAACTACGTTCATACTGGATTAATTCTAGGCTAAAATGAGCATTTATAAAATCAATCGCTTTTGAAAAGGCAATAACGCCCGCTATATTTGGTGTTCCTGCCTCAAACTTAAATGGAAGTTCATTATAGCTGGTTCCTTTTTCAAAACTCACTTGATTAATCATTTCTCCCCCAGATTGATAGGGAAGCATCTTGCTAAGTAACTCTTCTTTTCCATAAAGTACACCCACTCCCGTTGGTCCATACATTTTGTGGGCAGAAAAAGCATAAAAATCACAGTCTAGAGATTGAACATCAACGGATAAATGGGCAATTGCTTGAGCGCCATCAATAACCGTAATAGCACCCACCTTTTTGGCTATTACAATAATCTCTTTAATTGGGTTTATACGCCCCAAAACATTGGAAATATGAGTACAACTTACGATTTTAGTTTTGTTCGATATCAACCGTTCTAGGGAGTTAACATCAATAAAACCATCCTCGTCAAGTGCCAATACTTTTATCACCGCACCTGTTAACTGGGCAGCTATTTGCCAAGGGACAATGTTAGCGTGATGCTCACATTGACTTAGGATAATTTCATCTCCCGGATTCAAATTATGTCGAGCATAACTGTGAGCAATTAAATTTATACTTTCAGTTGTCCCCTTTGTCCAGATAACTTCTTTTGCATGCTTTGCATTAATCAAATTTTTAGCTAATACCCTCGCATGTTCAAATTCAGTTGTTGCTCTGGTACTTATACTATGAGAAGAGCGATGAACATTGGCATTATTATGACAATAAAATTGTTGGTAACTATCAATAACACTTTGAGGTTTTTGGGTAGTTGCTCCGTTATCAAAATAAATTAATGGAAATTTTTGAGAATCGCCTTGACCGAATTCTATGTCTAATAAAGGAAAGTGTTGACGGAAAACTAAAGGCTCAAAAAAATTCATGGTAACTAACTGACATAAAAGCAAAATAAAATTGTCATAATTATACCTTATTTTCACTGTAAAATTTAACCAAATAAAGTGTTATTTTAAACACTGATTAACTATGATTCTGACACTATCTACACTATAACTAATGTGTAAATTAAAATGAAAGGAGGTTAAAAATGGCACTATATTCTTGGTTTAAAAATAAAAGGAGTAACGGCATAATTTCTTCTGACGATGAACTCCCTAGTTCAGCAATCAATAAACAAAGGCTACAAAACAATCAACCTCAATGGCCAGTCGTTAAACTGAATAAAAGTAAAAATATAACCTTAACTATTCAGAAGATTAACTTATGAAGCTTACTCACAAAACTAGATGTAGCTTTAATAAACAAATACTGTAGTTAAATACCGGCGTGTTAGCATTTATAAATTAACAACACGCCTATTCACATTAGAACTCAGCATGTAAAACTTTCAATTTTCGACTTTCTTTATGTTCAAAATCTACTGCTTTCAATAACCACTTTTTACCTTCGATAATATCTCCTTGACGAAACAGTGCCATAGCAATGTTATAATGAAAACTTGGCATTAAAAACTGCTCAGATTTCTGTATCAAAAAAATCAAATATTCTCTAGGTAATGGTATTTCATAATATAATAAATGTGTTCTTTTGGATAACGGCTTAAAAGCTCTAAAACTAGGACCTTCACAACTGTCAGCATTAAACAATCCAATTTCATGTTCAAATAGTTCTGGGGTACCTAATTGCCAAATATCTGTTTGACTAATATTAGCTTGGGCTTGATTAGACACCAGAGAAAATTTTGACAAAATAGGCGTTGATGATTTTATATTTTTTGCCCATGGTATTTTTTTTAATACTTTAGTGCGAACCTCACTTTTATTTCCTGTATATGATTTTTTCAGAACAGCAATATTATGTGAGAACATTTCCTGCTGGCTTCCTCTACATACAGCATGACCTTTAGGTAATGGGTATTCATCAATAAAACCAAATAGGTGTAATATTTCATGACTTAATATATCAACCGTATCTTCACGATCAAAGTATAAAATGCCTAAATGAACATTTGCACCACCATAAGGGTACAGTAGCCCAAGATAGCGACTATCAACATCGTTAGCTATAGAGGACCAAACATCTTCAGCACACTGAATTGCGCTCGATTTATCATGTGAACAAGATAGTTTATTCATTGGTATGTATCGAGGAAGTTCAATACAAATAAATTGCTTAAGAGGCGATTGCTTAAATTGTTTCTTTAATAAATCAATTCGTTCTAAGTCAGCAAGTGTAGTGGCGAACAACTGAAGATTGTTCTGACACGTTTCCTTAGATGATGTGGTATTCGGTACTATGCTGTTTTGTTGCTCATCAACCGTTATTTTATAAGCGAAAAGTTTCGCTAATAATAAGTTTCCTGAGTCGGTATGATTCAATTTGGCTTTATGCTTTTCAATAAATGAAAGGTCGCCTTGAGCTATAGCTACTTCCATTGCAAAAAGCAGAAAATCGTCCGGTATACTTTTATCTCTAATAAGTACTGTTTTCGCTAATGCCAACTGATTTTGGTCAAAGTAGAGTTTTGCTAAAGGTAACCTTGCACGATGATAATTTAATTTAATAGCATGTAAATACCAATACTTACTTTTGTGAATAGCTTTGTGTTCTAAATAATAATCAGCCAAAACTACACTGGTTTCACCATCTTTTTGGGCAAACTCTTGAGCGTACTTTAGCCAAATAAAACTGCCCTTCCCAGCCCGTTTTAACTGTTCCAGGTAAGCCACGTCGAGCTTTAAGCTTAATGCTAAATCAAGCTCTTCCTCGGTAAAGTTTTTATTATTAATTTTTTTAGTTAAGTAGTCTGGTAAAAAAAATGAGCCTGATGATAAAGATATCGTCAGGCTCATGATGATTAATAATTTAGTACGCATGTAAAATTAAACAGCTAACCGTTACGGCTCTACACGACCTTTAAGTGTTTCTCGCATTAAATTAAGCTCAAGCTTGGCGTATCTGTGCTCAACAAATTCATAAACATTCGTGCTTAACGCTAATTTAAAAAAGTTTGCGGCAATGCTTAAATTGCCTTGAAGTTGATTAAACTTACCTAGATAAAAATATGCTTCACACAGTCTATCAGTTAGCTCTTTATTAGAGTTTACGTTATCAGTTAAATGAGCAATGAATTCTTGCTGATTAATTTCGCCTAAGTACAGTCGAATAACTTGTTTAGCCCAAGTTTTGTCATTTATATTACTCGCGCGCTGCTTTAGCGCTAAATTCGCTTGCTCGGCATTAACTTCGTATTGAGCTAGGTACATCCATAAAACACGATAAGGATCATCTTTCTGTCTTTGATGGAAATTCTCAAAATCATCCAAAGCAAGCGCTGGACGACCACCATAATAAAGGGCGATTCCACGGTTCAAATAGGCATATTCATGCCCAGGAGATAAATCTAGAGCTGAGTCAAACGCATCATATGCTTGCATGAACTCTTGCATCTGAGTGTAATGAATACCAATAAAATTATAAGCATTCACCAAGTCTGGTTTTAAACGCAAAGCTCGGTTGAAATCTAATCGAGCCAGTGAACGTAAGCCAACACTGTCATAAATAACACCACGATCATAATACAATTGAGCTCTTTGTTGTTCTGTAACTTCAGCTCTTAGAATAACTTCAGATAGACGCGCAATAGCAATCTCACTTTTGTAGCTAACTTCCATTGGCTCAGCAATAACAAGCTGATTCATAGATGCTGAATTATTATTCGCTTTATTTGATGAAACACAACCCTGTGCTAATGCAGCAACACTTAGAATGATAACAGGCGAAACGAGTTTAAATAGTGAACCCACCAAGAAACCTTAAATGTGAATGTTGAAATTGTCTGGCAGTATATAAAAAAAGGAGCCTGTTGGCTCCCTTTTATTTAACATAAAAGATATCAAATTGTTACCTGTTATGTATTACTTAATTTTTAAGTATTGCTAAAGTAAAAATTACTCAGCAGCTTCAGGTGCCGCTGACTCAGCAGGCTTTTCCATTGCTTCTTTAATACTTAAACGTACACGGCCTTGACGGTCAACTTCTAGCACTTTAACTTTCACTTCTTGACCTTCTTTTAGTACGTCGCTAACGTTGTTAACGCGTTCTTCAGAGATTTGTGAAATATGTACTAAACCATCTTTACCAGGTAATACATTAACAAAAGCACCAAAATCAACGATACGAACAACCTTACCAGTGTAAAGTGTACCGACTTCAATTTCAGCCGTTAATGCTTTAATGCGGTTAATTGCATCTTCAGCTTGTTCGCCACTGGTAGCTGCAATTTTCACTGTACCGTCATCATCAATTTCGATGGTAGTGCCAGTTTCTTCAGTAAGTTGACGGATAGTTGCGCCGCCTTTACCAATGATGTCACGAATTTTATCTTGGCTAACTTTAATCGTGTGGATGCGTGGAGCAAATTGTGAAATCTCTTCACGATGGCCACTAATTGCTTCATCCATAACAGATAAGATATGAGTACGAGCTGCTTTTGCTTGGTTTAAAGCAATTTGCATGATCTCTTGCGTAATACCTTCAATTTTAATGTCCATTTGAAGAGCAGTAATACCGCCAGTCGTACCCGCTACTTTAAAGTCCATGTCGCCTAAGTGATCTTCATCACCTAAAATATCAGAAAGAACAACGAAGTTTTCGCCTTCTTTAACTAAGCCCATTGCAATACCAGCAACAGAAGCTTTAATCGGTACACCTGCATCCATCAATGCTAAAGAAGCACCACAAACAGACGCCATTGAAGATGAACCGTTTGACTCAGTAATTTCAGAAACTACACGAACCGCATACGGGAATTCTTCAATAGTTGGCATAACAGCTAACATACCACGTTTTGCTAAACGGCCATGGCCAATTTCACGACGCTTAGGTGAGCCAACAAAACCAGTTTCACCAACACAATATGGAGGGAAGTTATAATGAAGCATGAATGCATCAGTTTTCTCACCCATAATAGTATCAAGACGTTGTGCATCACGCTGTGTACCTAAAGTAGCTGTAACAAGTGATTGAGTTTCACCACGAGTAAACACTGCAGAGCCGTGAGTTCTTGGTAATACACCTGTCATCACATCTAATGCACGAATCATTTCAGGATCACGACCATCAATACGTGGTGAGCCTTGTGTGATACGACCACGTACTATAGTTTTTTCTAAGTCGTGGAATAAATCTTTTGCTTCGCCAACATCTAAATCAGCATCGTCTGCTAATAATGATTCAATAACTGAGTTACGAATTTCAGCAATTTTTTCATAACGAACAGCTTTTTCAGTTATTTGATAAGCTTCGTCTACTTGACCTGAAGCAAGTTCAGCAATCTTAGCCGTTACATCAGCATTTTTAACTGGCGCAGTCCAATCCCATTTAGGGTTGTTTACTTCAGCAGCCATTTCACTGATTGCACTAACAGCAACTTGCATCTGTTCATGACCAAACATAACAGCGCCAAGCATAACTTCTTCAGATAATACGTCAGCTTCTGACTCAACCATAAGAACAGCAGAATCTGTACCTGAAACAACTAAGTCTAATTGAGAAGCTTCTAATTCAGATTGAAGAGGGTTAAGTAAATATTTACCGTCAGTATAACCAACACGTGCAGCGCCTACAGGACCACTAAACGGCATACCTGAAATAGCTAATGCAGCAGAAGCACCAATTAATGAAATAATATCAGGTGCAATCTCAGGGTTAACTGAAACAACCGTGATAATAACTTGTACTTCGTTAGTAAACCCTTCAGGGAATAACGGACGAAGTGGGCGGTCAATTAAGCGCGCTATTAGTGTTTCTTCTTCGCTAGGACGACCTTCACGTTTGAAGAAACTACCTGGGATTTTACCCGCAGCGTAAGTACGTTCTTGATAGTTAATTGTTAACGGGAAAAAATCTTGCCCTGGCTTAGCTTCTTTTTTGCCAACAACTGATACTAATACACAAGTATCATCCATGCTTGCCATTACAGCACAGCTTGCTTGACGAGCAATAGTACCCGTTTCTAATGTTACGGTATGTTGACCGAACTGGAATTTTTTAGTAACTGGATTGAACATATAGTGTTCCTTTATCTTTATGGTATTAATTTTGGATTTTAACCAATCTGTACAATTATTTATTCACTCTCGATTTCTAAAATGAAAACCTTTTTAAATCAAAGGCGAGTTGAACAAAAAATTATACAGTTTGATTGATTAGTTAACTTTTCATTACCTAGGCTCTTTAGTCTATAAATGATAATGAATTTTTGCAGGCACATTATACTAACTCAACAGGTGATTGCCACTGTCAATACGCTATTGTTTACGATTAATAACAAAAAAGGAGCCAAAGGCTCCTTTTTTTAAATTCTTAATACCAGTATTTCACTGATATTAATACTTTGAACTTAGATTAACGACGTAAACCAAGTTTAGCGATTAACGCTGAATATCGTTCAACGTTTTTACCATTTAAATAATCAAGTAATTTACGACGTTGAGCAACCATACGTAATAAACCACGACGTGAATGGTGATCATGGATGTGCTCTTTGAAGTGACCTTGTAAGTGGTTGATTTGTGTAGTTAACAAAGCAACTTGAACTTCTGGAGAACCAGTATCACCTTCTTTTTGAGCGTATTCAGCAACAATTGCTGCTTTTTCTGTGGCATTTAAAGACATAATAAATCCTTAGTGTTAGCTATATTTCAATAGCAATTATATGCACCAAGCCAAACACTAATTCAGCATTGGTGACAAAAGAGCGCGTATTCTAGCAGTAGCTGCTTAAATTGCAACTGATATTTAAATGAAATTAACGTTATTATAGTGTTCTTAATATTTCGTCGAGAACTACGATGCGTTTGGGTGCGACTAAACCATTGTCATCAATAAAACCGACACCTATAAACTCACCATCAGTTTCATTGTCACCAAGAAAAACTTGTACCAAACCATCAACTGGTGCATTAGATACTTGAACAGGATTACCGTGACGCAAAAAGCTTGCCGATACATCATCAACAAATACCGGAGTTATACCATCACAAGCAGTGGTCATGGGCAGCAGTAGCGGATCAAGTAATTCTGATGGCACTATTTCCTGACTGTTCGCTTCTTCAAGTAAGGTTTCTAGCTGCTCTAAAGTCACCATTTTATCTTGTGGGTAATTTCCTACTGCGCTGCGACGTAAATCAGACACATGTGCCCCACAGCCTAATAGCTCACCTAAATCATCAACAATAGTTCGAATATAAGTGCCTTTTGATACATGGATATCAAGCTCTACTTCATCACCTTCAAAACGCAATAAATCAAGACGATAAACAGTAATATCGCGAGACTCTCTAGGTACTTCAATACCATCTCGAGCATACTTATAAAGAGGTTGTCCTTTATACTTTAACGCTGAGTACATTGATGGAACTTGTTGTGTTGTACCTCGAAAAGATTCAAGTGCACTGGCTAGCTGTTCAGCAGATACATTAACATCTTTTTCAGAAACAATGTCACCATCGGCATCACTTGTTGTTGTTCGAATGCCAAGTTTTGCCGTTACTTGATAAGTTTTATCAGTATCTAGTAAGAATTGAGAAAACTTAGTTCCCTCACCTAAGCAAATTGGTAACATGCCAGTCGCCAGTGGGTCTAGTGCCCCGGTATGTCCTGCTTTTTGAGCAAAATAAATTCGCTTAACTTTTTGTAGCGCACTGTTTGATGACATTTCATAAGGCTTATCTAGCAATAATACTCCATTAATCGCACGCCCTTTTCTGCGTCTAGCCATTTACTAGCTATCCCCAGATGAATCTGAATCAGTAGACTGTTCATCACTATCTTGCGTGCTGCTGTTTCCTTTATCACTAGCAACGGCTTTGTCCACTAGAGATGACATACGTACCCCTTCAACCATTGATTTATCATAAACAAATCTTAGGTGCGGCATAATACGTGCGCGTAGGCGTTTTGCTAGTAAAGAGCGAATATAGCCTTCAGCTTCAGTTAGTACTTCAATTGAGGCATCTATTTCTTGTTGTTCACTGGTAAAAAATGTAACAAATACTTTGGCATAAGCTAAATCACGTGTAACTTCTACTGCCGAGACAGTTGTCATAGCTAAACGTGGGTCTTTAATTTCGCGCATCAAAATAATCGCGATTTCTTTTTGGATTTGCTGACCAACACGGTCAGTTCGGGCATATTCTCTTGCCATTAGTAACTCCAGATATTCTTTAAATACTTAATTTCTTTGGAAACTAAAACGGAGGCTAAGCCCCCGTTTTAACAACTTAATAATGAGTTAAATTATTAAAGTGTACGTTTTACTTCAATAACTTCAAAGACTTCGATTTGATCGCCGACTCTTACATCATTGTAGTTCTTAACACCAATACCACATTCAGTACCGTTACGCACTTCTTGTACATCGTCTTTAAAGCGACGTAAAGATTCTAACTCACCTTCGTAAATAACCACGTTTTCACGTAATACACGAATTGGTTGGCTACGCTTAATAACACCTTCAGTAACCATACAACCAGCAATAGAGCCAATTTTAGGCGACTTGAAGACATCACGTACTTGAGCAAGACCAATAATCTCTTGTTTAAACTCAGGAGCAAGCATACCGCTCATTGCTTGTTTAACTTCATCAATCAAAGCGTAAATTACACTGTAGTATCGTAAATCAATATTTTCTGTATCAACAACTTTACGAGCAGAAACATCAGCACGAACGTTAAAACCAACAATAATGGCATTTGAGGCTGCTGCTAGAGTTGCATCAGTTTCAGTGATGGCACCAACGCCTGAGCCGATAATTTTAACTTTAACTTCATCAGTTGAAAGTTTTAATAATGAATCAGAAATTGCTTCTAATGAACCTTGAACATCAGATTTGAGAACAACATTAACTTCAGATATTTCACCTTCAGCCATGGTAGCAAACATGTTCTCAAGTTTAGCTTTTTGTTGGCGAGCAAGTTTCACATCGCGGAACTTACCTTGACGATATAAAGCTACTTCACGTGCTTTTTTCTCATCTTTAACCACGGTAGCTTCATCACCAGAAGTTGGCACACCACTCAAACCTAAGATCTCAACGGGGATTGAAGGACCTGCTGATTGGATAGTTTTACCGTTTTCATCGCGCATTGCACGAACACGGCCATATTCTAGTCCACAAAGAACAATATCACCTTGCTTGATTGTTCCTTCTTGAACAAGAACAGTCGCTACAGGGCCTCGACCTTTATCTAGTTTAGACTCAACAACTACGCCGCTAGCCATTTTATCAACAACAGCAGTAAGCTCTAACACTTCTGATTGAAGTAAAATAGCATCAAGAAGCTCATCAATACCTAAACCAGTTTTTGCTGAAACATGCACGAACTGTACATCTCCGCCCCATTCTTCAGATAGAACATCATGTTGAGATAATTCACTCTTAACACGATCTGGGTCTGCTGCTTCTTTATCCATTTTGTTAACAGCGATGATAATTGGCGCGTCAGATGCTTTAGCATGCTGGATTGCTTCGATTGTTTGTGGCATTACACCATCATCAGCAGCAACAACAATGATTACGATATCGGTTGCTTTAGCGCCACGAGAACGCATAGCCGTAAACGCGGCATGGCCTGGAGTATCTAAGAAAGTGATCATGCCATGACCAGTTTCTACATGATAAGCACCAATGTG
>ENA-ORXI01000931-ORXI01000931.1-sediment-metagenome-genome-assembly--contig:-NODE-931-length-23702-cov-4.961101_pt1 | contig 23702 bp, 23 predicted proteins | sample MGYA00237861_ERZ511468 | MGnify/ENA primary metagenome ERZ511468 (study PRJEB26299, sample SAMN06266213) | sediment metagenome | isolation source: Hudson Canyon methane seep mesocosm | place: USA:Hudson...
ATTTCTATTGATTTTTACTGCGATAGTCGTCAACCAGCCTCTGATTGCTTGTGTGTTGGTAGCTGAAGAGGAAATAACGTCTCTTCAAAATGAAAGGCTAAGAAATCATCTAAATCTAAATATTGATTCGTCTCACCACATTGATGAAATTAAAAAGTATGGTTCTGCGTTTGATATTTACTATAAACCTCACAAAGCTTCAGATGGATTTATATTTAAGCGATACTTGAGTTGTTATCAAAAAAACGATTTTAAATATGAGTGTGAAGAACTTGAAGAAATAAAAAGTATCTTGATTGAAAGTCCAGTAGATCATATTAATGTTAGTGGCGAAATATCATCAGAAGATGTTCTTGAGGTAATATCTTTTTTAAAAAGTAAGATACTTCTAGACGATAATATGTATTCATATCAAGAATCGGATAAAAAGCTATATTCGGATAAGGAATTAGACATAAATGAAATTGAAGCTGTATCAGAGTTTGAATATTTGATAGATGTCGAGTCAGGAGGAACTTGTGCATCTCATCGAATTGTTATACGAAAAGTTCAATGTACAGATGCTGATGGAAGGTGTGAATATCGACTAATTGAAAATGAACTAAGTCACTTTCTCTGAATAATAAAAGGTGACGGAGTGAACCTCCCCGAGTTTAACGGATACTTTTAATCCGAAATCAATGGGGTCAGACTCGGTTGATTCTTAAATAGACTGTCTCGAAAAAATGGTGACTGAGTGATTAAAGTTTAATCACTCAGTCAATTCATCTCCAAACCAAAACTGCCCTGAAGATGGTTTTTTAATTTCAAATATTACTCAGGTATCACGTAGCTAGTAAGTGTAATATCCGCAGCTTCATTACGTAGCGGAATGATGGCTTGATAGGCCAGAGAGTTATACCAAGATTCAAGGTTTTCAATAGTTGGAAAACTGATGATGGCAACATTTTGTTGATCGTGTTCACCGGCAAGTGTTTTAACGGCTTGGCCTTTTGTTAACACCTTGCCACCAAAAGGCTGCATAGATTTGCCGGCTGCTTGAGCGTAGCTTTGAAATTTTTCGCCATTTTTAACGGTGACGTATGCGATTAGAAATGCTTTCATGTTTTTTCCTGTATTAATTTTTAGATTTAAGTTGTTGTAATGCATCCACGATGTTGTCGACTTCCGCTCGTTTTCGATAGTTATTGGGTACAAAAGCCCAGGCAATTTTTCCGTCGCTATCGATGATATAGGTGGCAGGATCTGGAAATGTATAGGTGCTTGTTCCTGTTAGTCTTTCTACGTTGATGTTAAACGCACTTAGTAGTTGTTGATGACTTTCTGGCAATGTAAATTGCAAACCAAACTGAGTGGCTAATTCACTATCTGCATCATGTAGTACATCGAATGGAATATTAGTTGTCACCATGTCGATAAATTCTTTTGCAACGCCAGTGTCGATAAGCGTATCAATGGCATTTGGTTTTTCTGGTGTAATAGCAATAAGCGTTGCGCCTGTACTTGTGAGATCAGATAAACGATCGCCATAGGCTTTAAGCTGCAAATTACAATATGGGCACCAAGCTCCACGGTAGAAGGTGATAATTAGTGGGCCTTGTTCAAGATAGGAATCTAAGGTTTTGTTTTCGCCATTTTGGTCTTTTAATGCAAAGGACGGTGCCGTATCGCCTTTTTGTATTGCTCTTTCGATGATATCAAGAGCGCTAATTTCCCCCGCACCTTGCTCTATTAGATTGGTCATTTCAGGTGGAAGGTTGTCTCTAAACATCTGAATGGTCTCGCGAATTTGTTCATTTAACATGCTTGTTTTCTCCTAAGATTAACTTAAAATACATTATGTACAGGAGTGTACAATATAACAGCTAGAATTATTTTGTCCACCTATGTACAATAAATATCAAAAATCCAGCAATACCTTTAAGTTGTAGATCTATTGGAGCTAAACATGGGAAGGCCAAAAGCGTTTGATCGTGATGATGCCGTTAAGACGGTGATGGGTGAAATGTGGAAGCATGGTTATGAATCTTGCTCTGTGAAATCAATTTCAGAGAAACTAGGCATAACACGCTCAAGTTTTTACAATACCTTTGGCAGTCGTGAAGATCTGTTTTTTGAGGTGTTAGATGTTTATCTTGAAGACGCGCCAGATAAATGCTTATCTGATATCACGGCTGACAGTAGCGTGTTATATGAGTTAAGTCAGTTTTTTAGAGTGGTATGCAAAACTAGAGCTGAAGATCCTGATGCACGTGGCTGTTTAGCAGTGAATAGCATTCCTGAGTTGGTGGGGAACAATGACACGATTGGACCGATTATTGAAAAAGCGATACATGCCAGAATTGATCGTTTCGAGAAGCTACTGACTTTAGCGGCTGATAATGGAGAGCTTGATAAGGAAAACATACGAGCTAAAGCCTTAGCAGTACAAAATTTATTATTAGGCATTAATTTGATGGCTAAAGTTGTGCATGATGAAAGTGAACTCTGGGCATCAACAAAACAAACATTACAAGGTTTAGGGCTTTATCAAGATAACGCTACCTAAGTTTTATGCTGTACTGAATTAAGAATTAAAACTCAATCCAGTCTATATCTAAGCCCTTTAGGGCATTTAAGTAATCATCTCGATTAATAAAGTCTACGCAAGGGTATGCGCCAGTTATTGTTAACTGTTTATCGGCGATTCTTTTTGCTAATAATATGGCTGGCATACAGGGAATATAAGGGCCGTCACCAGAGCGTGCAGTGAGTTCAAATGTAATGGTTTTTTCTTCGGATTGATGATCTTTACCTTGTAGGGTCATATGAAAACCACTATTAGCACTGCCAAGCCAATCAAACAGAAAGGATGTTCGGAGTAAAAAAGCGGCGGCTGGTTGTAGGTTTTTAATTAAGCCGAAACGAACCAGCCAAGATAAAGACCAGAGTGTAATGTGAATAAAGGATATTTCTAGTCCAGCATAAAACCGTATGGTTTTGATCTCCGGATAGCGCTTGGGAAATAAGGCTAAATCTGGAGTGTTACAGTTAGCTAATAAACGCCACCCTAGTTGTTTGTATCTGCGACCATGTAGACTTTGCCAGCCATAAATAGTCGTTTCTTTGCCATCGACTAGAGTTGAAAACTTTTTTCCGGTATAACCTAAAATTGCTGCTGTAGTCGCTAAGCCTCGTGTTGTTTTTTGTGCTGTTGTGATGCCGTAATCAACGGACTCTATGGTATGGAATTTACTTTTATAATGATCAATCAATGCTGCGGTCAAACAGGGCACAGAGCTAGCGCCACTAATGACTAAGGCATTATTTTCTTTGGCTTGTTCATGTAGTTGTGTAATGTCATTTACAAAATCACGGCCATCCGCTAAATCAATATAATGAATACCTAAAGTGATACAGGTTTTGGCGACATCATAGCCCTGAGATTGGAATGGTCCTGAAGTATGAATAATCAAGTCAGGCTTTATTTGTTTTAATGCACTTTCTAGATTGAGAGTGATGTCTAGTGCAATGCTTTCAACTGGGTTATCAGCATTAATATTAGTAGCAAGTTTCTTTGCTTTTTGTAAAGAACGGCCCGCTAGAATAAGCTGAATATTGGTTTCTTTGGCTAATGATTTTGTAATGAAACTACCAAAGTTCCCATATGCACCAATGATTAAAACACGTGATGTCACGATGTTTCCTGTACTTCAAACTGGCCTTTGTATTGGTATATTATTCCCCACCATGGGTGAGTAATGGTGACATTCATAGCAAACGTATTGTCATCAATAGCGACTTCATCTGCATTACCTTCTCCAAGAAGAAAGGTAAGTGGTAGAGGGATGAAGTGTCCAAACAGGTGGAACACATACCCCTTATGCCTAAGTTGGACTTGTTGATCTTGCCAGTGGTAATTCATCTTCCAGCCGAGGCCAAACCGCATAAGCTCAATTACTTCGTTATCTTTTGTTTGTAACATACGAGATTGAAAGCGATAGGGGGCACGAGTTGCAAAGTTAAATTCACGGTTGAAATGAAATGCTTTAGTGTTTTTATCGCTTTGAAAGTGAACAGTAACAGGCACGTTTTTTTCATTATGTGGTGGAATGCCACCTAAAAGCCAAAATAGTGGAGCAAAAAGCTTTATAGGTCCGGCGCACATAACATCAAGGGTACCTGTGACTGTGGTGATATCGTTTGTATAGGGGCGGTTTTTATAATGTTTACGCATTACTATGGGTAAATTATCCCAATCATCACCGAATATAGATTGGAATGTAGGGGTGGTTTTTAATTCTAAGTTATCAATTCGGCCAACGTTTCTTCTACGAATAAGCAGGTTTCTTACTCCTCGCAGCCAAGGATAAATAATGGACGCAATAGTATCGGACCAATAGAGTAGTTTATTACTTAGGTTAAAGATGCCTTGTGGCTTACTATATTTTGCCATAAACCTTAGGGCCGCTTTGCCATGATAAAACTGCTCACCATCGTAAATAACCATACCTTCATCTAAGTCGTAGTTGAGGCTATTAATTTTTTTGATAATGTGATGCTGTGTTTCTGTTCGAGCATTGACAAGTTGGAGTACTCCATACTCTTGTTTGATCCGTAGTGCTAGCGCTGCATTTGAGCATAAAGGACATTCACCGTCATATATAAACCATATTTCACGAGTATTATTTGTGTTATTCATATAGGTTTAGCTACCATTAAATAGAAAATAACTACTAGGCTAATAAACGCCGGCCAGCCTAAGAAACACCAGACTTTAACTAGAGTGTTATAGCGCTCAGGTAATGGTGTATTAGTTTCTTGGTGGTGAACAAGAAGCCTTTTCAGTTGTATTTGGATCCACACAACGGGTAACCAACACAGCCCTGCAATTAGGTAGAGAAAATAGCTGGTCATCAACCATGAATCATCCCAGCTATAGCCACCTTTCCAAACTAACCATAAGCCGGTTATTGGCTGGATGATTACAGCTGGTAAGGTAAAGAAATAATCGGCTAATACTGTATTGTTAGCGGCATAAATCTTCTGTTTGATATCGTGGGCAAAAAATGATCGAAACATAAAAAAGGCTATGCCGATCCCCGTACCAAATAAGATAGTGGCACTTAAAATATGTAGGGTTTTTACAAAAAAATAGCTGTCCATTTCTAATACACTGATGACGATGTTTGGTCTTTATCGTCAGCTACATCCTGAATAAGTGCTGTTAATGTCCAGCCGGCATCAAGTTCAAGTTCTTCTTCGCTGGTAAAAAAACGCAATTGTCGTTTGGCATTGAAGGCAAACAAAGGTGTGGCTCGTTTTCCATATTGCTCTTGATAGTCTTCATAAGTGAAGCTTTCACTGATATTGGTTTGTTTTGGTTTTGCGCCTTGGCTAATTAAGCTAGCCAGTTTTGAATAAGTTATTTCACTGCCAAATAAGACATGGTAATCATGGCTGACAGCGGTGCGTGAGATTTGTTCAGAACTTTCTTTTTCGACTTCTGTTGATAAGAAATAGACATTGTTGATGCCAAACTCTGAACGATAACGTTGACCTGCGAGGGCATTGAGCTCTTTTTGTGGCGTTATTGTTAACACTTTTCCTAGGCCGATTAAATCGAGGTGTCTGTCTGCATGTTCAGATACTGCATTGCCGTAATAGGCATCCAATCCTTCCATTCGTGCTGTTTTAATATTAGACCAACTGCCATCAGTGACTAGCGTATTAAAGCCATTTTCATTTAAAGTTCGAGCCAACATACGTGCAACTGGATTGGCGCCAATAATTAAAAAACCATTATCGTCAGGCTCAGCAACACCTAAACGGACGGCGAGAAATCGAGCCGTTGAGCCTTGTAATACGACTGTGCCGATAATGATGGTGAATGCTAGAGGAACTAATAGTTCGGCATTTTCAACGCCGATATCTTGTAGACGTAGAGCAAAGAGGGCGGTGACGGCGGCGGCAACAATACCTCGAGGGCCTATCCAGCCGATCATAAAACGTTCTTGCCAACTAAGGTCTGATCCCATGGTTGAAATAATGACTTTGATCGGTCTGGCAAAAAGTTGAATAAAAAGAAATAAAATGACGGCAGACCAACCTAGGGCTGCAAACTGTGAGAAGTCTAATCGAGCCGCAAGAAGAATAAATAATCCTGAAATCAGTAAGATGCTGAGGCTTTCCTTGAAGTCCAATATATCTTCGACAGGTACGTTTTTCATATTGGCTAACCATATGCCCATGACAGTAACAGTCAATAAACCTGATTCTTCAGAGAGTTGATTAGCTAAGGCAAAACTGGCAAAAACGAGGGTTAAGGTGGCGACATTGTGCAGGTATTCGGGTAAGAGATGTTTTCGTAAAACAAGGCCAAAAAGGTAACCAAATATAACCCCAATGGCGCTGCCAATAAAAATGGTTTGGCAAAACATATATAAGGTATGACTGAAAGAGGCATGCCCCTGAAGTTGTACTGATAAAATCACTTCAAAGACTAATACGGCTAAGATGGCGCCAAGCGGATCGATGACAATGCCTTCCCAGCGAAGGATGTTGGAAATAGTCGTGTTCGGGCGAACGGTACGTAACATAGGTACGATGACTGTTGGCCCTGTTACCACCATTAAAGCGCCAAAGAGTAAGGATAGATCCCAAGCGAAGCCGATAATGTAATGTGTGCCAATAGTAATAGCAGCCCAAGTGCTTGCAACACCGATAGTCAGCATATTACGAACGACTTTTTGCAGGCCGCGTATTTCTTCAAATTTTAGGGTGAGACTACCTTCAAACAAGATGATGGCAACGGACAGCGATACCATCGGAAATAATAAATCACCGAAGAGTTGTTCTGGGTTTAGCCAGCCGGTGAGTGGGCCTAAGATGATGCCTGCAAGTAACAGAAATACAATAGCCGGTAACTTTATCCACCATGCAAACCATTGGCAAAAAATAGCGACAATACCAATTGCTGATAGCGCTATAACTATTTCCTGGTGCATGTAAATTCCTTAAGCCATTAGTTTCAGGTTACAAACTGTAACAGGCTATTTAGGCATCGAAAAGCTTTCTCGCCAAAGAATTTTGCACGGTGTTTGAGAGGTATTATTTTCTAATGAGCTCTATTTCTGCTCGACGATTTTGGGAGCGACCTTTAGTTGTTCTATTGGTAGCAATAGGTTTGAACTCGATATGTGACGAAGTAATGATGAGTTTTTCTTCCACACCTTGTTCAATTAAATAGTTTTTTACCACGATAGCTCGAGCTTCGGCCAGAGGCTCATTGATGCGACGGTAACCATGGTTGTCAGTATGGCCGGAAACCATAATGCGTTTAATTTTTTCATCAATTTTTACGTATTCAGCAAGTCGATCTAGCGCTTCTTCTGCACCAATAGATAGTTCTGATTTTTCTGACATAAACGGTATGGTGAGTCTACGTACATCATTAAATGAATAGGGATGTACGTTATTGACGCATTCTTGGAAAGCGGTCAGTGAGTCACCTAAATTCACCGTAGACATCAAAACAGTCATTTCCTCAGTAATGTTTTGTGACTGATAGCGGATCATGGGTACACGCCCTTCTTGAATATGCGTAAAGGCTTGTTTGGCGATGGGGCCTTGGATCGAAAAGGAGGTTTGGCTATTTTCTGTCGGTATTGAAATGAGGTGTAGCCGCTGATCGTCATTTTGCCAACGTGCTGCCGCAATTTCAAAAACCACATTGGTTTGTACGGAAGGTTGTGTTTTTGTAGTAAAAGATAAGGTAAACGATTCGGCAGTTTGTTGATTAAACATAGCCGTACCAAAGCCGAGGATATCTTGGCTTAATGAACATTCTATTGGTGACTCAACGACCTGCCAATGTGAGTTTGTGATAGTTGCCTGAAACTGTTGGGCGTAGACAGCCGGAACAAGCATCATTGCAAAGGAAAGTGGGAAAAAAAGTAGTTGAAAAATTTTAGTCATCAGTAGCTCACAAGCGAGTGTAAAGGATAATTCACGAGTTGTTTACGTCCGTTTAATTCAGTTAGTTCTATTACAAAAGCACATGCAACAATCTGGCCACCTAGTTTTTCTATTAACTCACAACTTGCTTTGGCAGTGCCGCCCGTAGCAAGCACATCATCAATAACTAAAATTTGGTCGCCGGGTTTGATGGCATCAATATGAGCTTCCAAACTGGCTTCGCCATATTCCAGTTTATAACTTACTTTTTGCACATCATAGGGCAGCTTCCCTGGTTTTCTTAGAGGGATGAAACCTACGCCAAGTTCCCAAGCAACCAGACTGCCAAAAATAAACCCACGTGCTTCCATGCCAGCAACAGCAGTGATGTTCTTATCTTTGAAAGGTTTTATTAGTTCTGAAATAGTTAAACGCAAACTATCAGGATCTTGTACTAAAGGGGTGATATCTTTAAAGATGATTCCGTCGATAGGAAAGTCAGGGATGTCGCGGATTTTGTCGATTAATCTATCCATAAAGTGCATGATCTATTGTAGGTTGGTTATAGTGCCAGCTATTATAGCGGCTGTTATTGTGATGACTAGAGTGTCACATTAGATTTTTATTGGATTCTGGAGTATTTGTTTGTGGGTGTGACACGATTTGTTCAGCTTTTATTTTTGGCCTCTTTAATAAGTTTATTGACGGGGTGTTTTGGTTTGGGCAGCAAAGATGACGATGATGATGACACTCCTCATTATTATATTATTGATGTGGATCGTGGTGCGGTTGCTGCGGAATTTGCCAAAGATCGCGTGCTTTATATTAAACCAGTAAAAATGACATCTCATTTTCGCGGCAAAAATATCGTATTCCGAGTCGGTGAAAATGAATTTCGTCCAACAGAAAATCATGAGTTTTTTTCTGCACCAGAAGAGATGTTTACTGAGCAACTTAAACGTTGGTTACAAAAAAGTGGTTTATTTAGCAACGTAGTGACAACTTTAGATACGCCCGCGGATTTAGTGTTAGAAACGGCAATAACGGCATTTTATGGTGAAAAAAGACAACAATTTTCGCCACAGTCGGTGCTGGAAATGCAGTTTTTCTTAACTAGCTCTGAAGACGAAGGTGAACAAGTACTGTTTCAAACAGGCCTTAGAATTGACGTGGATGTGGCTTCTGCAACGCCGCCAAACGTTGTAAAAGGCTGGAAAGACGGGCTTGAAGAACTTCTCGCGACCGTTGAAGATGATTTTAGCGGCTATTTCTCAAAACGTACCCCCTAGTAGCACCTTTGGTATAAACGTGCAGGAAATCGTCTTAGATGATAGGATTACTGCTTTGGAACATTTGTTCTATACCGATGTTTATTTGGATGATGACATAGATGACTGATATTGCCTTTGAGCTCGATACGATCAGTATTGAAGAAGAAATGAAGCAGTCTTACCTCGATTATGCGATGAGTGTAATTGTAGGACGTGCTTTACCTGATGTACGCGATGGATTGAAACCTGTACACCGCCGTGTTTTATACGCGATGCGGGAGTTAAATAATAACTGGAATGGTGCTTACAAAAAATCGGCGCGTATCGTCGGTGATGTAATTGGTAAATATCACCCTCATGGTGATACAGCTGTTTACGACACCATGGTTCGAATGGCTCAGCCATTTTCCATGCGTTATCTGTTGGTTGATGGACAAGGTAACTTCGGTTCGGTTGATGGTGATTCACCTGCTGCGATGCGTTATACCGAAGTACGCATGGCTAAAATCACCCATGAAATGTTGGCGGATTTGGATAAAGACACCGTTGATTTTATTCCTAACTATGATGAATCTGAAAGTGAACCGGCTGTTTTACCAACAAAAATCCCTGCTTTATTAGTCAATGGTTCTAGTGGTATTGCCGTAGGTATGGCGACGAATATTCCGCCACACAATCTGACTGAAATTTTGAATGGCTGTATTGCAATGATTGATCAGCCGGACATTGATGTGGCTGGTTTAATGGAATATATTCCGGGCCCAGATTTCCCAACGTCAGCGATGATTAATGGTGCTGGTGATATTGCTGAAGCTTATCGAACTGGTCGTGGCCGTGTTCATATTCGAGCTCGTGCTGATATTGAAACCAATGACGCTACCGGACAACAAAGTATCGTAACGTATGAGTTGCCATATCAGGTTAACAAAGCGCGTTTATTAGAAAAAATTGCCGAATTAGTTAAAGACAAGAAAATTGAAGGTATCTCTGGTTTACGCGATGAATCTGATAAAGATGGTATGCGTATGGTGGTAGTGCTTAAGCGCGGAGAAGTGCCAGAAGTTGTCTTAAATAACCTTTATAAACAAACCCAAATGCAAACGGTGTTTGGTATCAATATGGTGGCTATTGTTGACGGACAGCCACGGCTATTGGGCTTAAGAGCGATTCTTGATTCTTTTGTTCGCCATCGTCGTGAAGTGGTCACACGTCGTTCATTATTTGAATTACGTAAAGCGCGTGATCGTGCACATATCTTAGAAGGTTTGGCGACGGCTTTAGCTAATATTGATGAAGTGATTGAATTAGTTAAATCATCAATAAATCCTGCTGATGCGAAAGAATCATTATTAGCTCGTGGTTGGGCATCTGAGATGATTTTAGAAATGTTAGGTGCTGCTGGTGCAGAAGCTTCTCGTCCTGAAGGTTTAGAAGCTGAATTAGGATTGATTGACGGTGCTTATCATTTATCACCGGTTCAAGCTCAAGCTATTTTGGATATGCGTTTGCACCGTTTGACGGGGCTAGAACAAGATAAAATCTTAGATGAATATCGTGAAGTACTTGAAGAAATTGCAGCTTTGTTGGCAATTTTGAGCGATCCGGATAATTTGATGGCAGTGATTCGCGAAGAGTTAGTCAAAGTTAAAGAAGAATATGGCGATGAACGCCGTACGGAAATTCTTGATACACATTTAGATCTAACCTTAGAAGATCTGATTACTGAAGAAGAAATGGTAGTGACTTTGTCACATGAAGGTTATGCCAAAACTCAGCAGTTAGATACTTATCAAGCACAACGTCGTGGTGGTAAAGGTAAATCTGCAACGTCGATGAAAGACGAAGACTTTATCGAACATCTATTTATTGCTAATACCCATGATAATTTACTGTGTTTCTCAAGTGCCGGTAAGGTGTATTGGAAAAAAGTTTATGAGTTACCACAAGGTGGCCGTGCTGCTCGTGGTAAACCGATTGTTAATTTATTGCCATTGGATGAAGGCGAGAAAATTAATGCAGTATTAGCGATCCGTGAATTTGAAGCCGATAAATATATCTTTATGGTCACAGCGTCCGGTACGGTTAAGAAAACACCATTAGTTGATTATTCTCGTCCTCGTGCTAACGGTATTATTGCTGTTGACTTGAAAGACGGTGATCAGTTGGTTGATGTGGCGTTAACCGATGGTCAATCTGACATCATGTTATTTAGCTCTGCCGGTAAAGTAATTCGATTCCCAGAAACAGATGTTCGGTCTATGGGCCGTGTATCTCGTGGTGTTCGTGGTATGCGAATTTCTGACACACAAAAAATTATTTCTATGATCATTGCTCACCCAGAAGAAGGTGCTATTTTAACGGCGACGGAATTTGGTTTTGGTAAACGTACTAACCTTGAAGAGTATCGTGTTCAAGGTCGTGGTGGACAGGGTATTATTTCTATCCAAACATCAGAGCGTAACGGGTGTGTTGTAGGCGCAGTACAAGTGCTTGATGAAAATCAGATCATGTTGATTTCTGATGGCGGTACTTTAGTGCGTACGCCAGTGAAAGACGTTTCGATTGTTGGCCGAAATACCCAAGGTGTTAAGTTAATCAATTTAACTAAGAAAGAAAAATTGGTTGGCCTAGAGCGGGTATTGGAAGAAGAGGATGATGAGTTTGCTGATGATGGTGAAATGGCGGACGGTGATGATAGCCCAGTTGATACTGAAGAGTAATAATTTGAATACACATCGTATTAAAAACACGGTTGATAATAATGAGTGAAGAACAAGCTTTGCAGGCCGTTCGACAGCAAATTGATGAAATTGATCTTCAAATTCAGCAGTTACTTAATAAACGGACACAATGTGCACAGGATGTTGCCAAGATAAAAGTAGCCAATGGCGAACAGAGTGACTTTTATCGTCCAGAACGTGAGGCCATGGTCTTACGAAATGTGATGGAACGTAATGAAGGGCCTTTGCCAGATAAAGCGATGGCAAGATTATTTCGTGAAGTCATGTCGGCATGTTTAGCGACAGAACGTTTATTAAAAGTAGCTTATCTCGGCCCAGAAGGATCGTTTACACAAGCCGCCGCGGCAAAACAATTTGGTGGTTCCGTCGAACTTCAATCCATGAGCACCATAGCAGATGTTTTTCATGCTGTAGAAATGGGTATTTGCAGTTATGGCGTAGTGCCAGTTGAGAACTCCACCGAAGGCATGGTGTCACATACTTTAGATCGCTTTATTGGATCACCGCTTAAAATTAATGGTGAAGTGACCTTACCTATTCACCATTATCTGTTAAGCAAAGAGAATGATTTAGCGGATGTGAATACAGTTTATGCACATCCTCAAGCTTTGGCTCAATGTCGACAATGGTTAAACCAACATTTATCACATTGTGAATTAGTTGCTGTCAGCAGTAATTCTGAAGCTGCAAAACGTGTGGGTGATGAAGGTGAAGGAACAGCGGCCATTGCTGCTGATCGGGCTGCTGAGATTTATGGTTTATCGGTATTAGCCAGCAATGTAGAAGATGAAGTTGATAATACAACACGCTTTATTGTTATTGGTTTGCAGGATGTAGGTATCTCTGGCTCTGATAAAACTGCTATTTTGGTATCAACTAAAAACAAACCTGGCGCACTACAGTTATTACTAACACCGTTGGCTGAAAGTGGCATCAGCATGACAAAGATAGAATCTCGACCATCAGGTAAAGGTGTGTGGGAATATGTCTTTTTTATTGATATTGAAGGTCATAACCAAGATTCAGATGTGGCAGCAGCGTTGCTTCAATTAGAACAGGAATCTTCAATGTTTCGTGTATTAGGATCGTACCCTAAGGCTGTAATGTAATATGAGATTGATCCTTGCAAATCCGCGTGGTTTTTGTGCGGGTGTTGACCGCGCTATTGAAATTGTTGAACGTGCATTAACATTATTTGGTGCACCGATTTATGTGCGTCATGAAGTGGTACATAACCGCTTTGTTGTGGATGGCTTGCGTGACAAAGGCGCTGTTTTTATTGAAGATCTTGTTGAGGTTCCTGATGATAGCACCTTGATTTTTAGCGCCCATGGCGTATCAATAAAAGTGCAACAAGAAGGCAAGCTGCGTGGTTTAAAAATATTTGATGCAACCTGCCCATTAGTGACAAAAGTACATCTGGAAGTAGCCAAGTATGAAAAAAAAGGCCAAGAATGTATTTTAATCGGCCACGAAGGACATCCAGAAGTTGAAGGTACCATGGGGCAATATACCTCTGAAGAGGGCGGTATGTACTTGGTTGAAACACCTGAAGATGTCATGAATTTACAGGTTAAAAATGAAAATGAATTGGCATTTGTTACCCAAACAACATTATCGGTTGATGACGCTTCTATTGTTATCGACGCTTTAAGAAAACGTTTTCCGAAGATTGATGGTCCGCGTAAAGATGATATTTGTTATGCAACACAAAACCGCCAAGATGCGGTTAAAAACCTATCACAGCAATGTGACTTGGTTTTAGTTGTTGGTTCAGTAAATAGTTCGAATTCTAATCGCTTGCGTGAGCTGGCTAATAAACTCGAAACACCCGCTTATTTGATTGATGATGCGGCAGATATTGATCCTGAATGGTTAAATGGTAAAGAAGCAATAGGTTTAACAGCTGGAGCTTCAGCACCTGAAGTCTTAGTACAGCAAGTGGTTGAACGGTTAAAAACCTTAGGAGTGAAACAAGCTGATGAAGATCAAGGCATACGTGAGAAAGTAGAGTTTTCATTACCTAAAGAGTTAAAAGTAGATATTTCAAGTCTTTCACTTTAAAAATCAAGGCTAGCAGCCATGCCATTCCTGCCCGTATTTTTATGGACTGACATTCTAATTTATCTGTTACTTGCAGTGGTCACTGCGAGCATTTTTTATATACGACAACGACCTCATTTATTGACTCCTTGGCGCCAAGTTTTTCAACGTAAACGTGGCGTGATTTCAGTAATGATCTTATTTTGTTATGTCGCTATTGGTTTGCTTGACTCAGTGCATTTCAGACAAGCCTTAGATTCCACAAATACCACACAACAAGAACAACACTATTCCTCAGAAGTGATTACCGTATTGGATTTGTTGGTCACACCTATTCGTCAGCAATTAGAAAAATCATATTCATCACCGTTTGCAATACGATCATTTACCCGAGAAATGAAAACATCTGAATCTGGTGAAGTGAGCTATGACTACTCAACACTAAGGTTTGCCGGAGCTCATTTAACAAGTAAAGAACAGAAAAGTGCGGATGTCTTTTATACAGTTATAAAAAGTAGCTTATGGGCGATAATTAGCTGGTTGGCCGTTATTATTGCATTTATGGCGTATCAGCTTAGAAGCAAAAAACGATCGTGGTTATCACAGCTTAAAACCTTAAGAAAAGGACAATCGGTCTATCCGCTGGTCACCATTTTATTCACATCCTTAGTGTTGACTATTTTGGCATTTAATTTGGCAACACTTAGCTTGAGTTACCATATATTTGGCACCGATAAAGTAGGGCAGGATGTATTTTATCAAACCTTAAAAAGCATCCGTACGGGGTTGGTAATAGGCACATTAACTACTTTGGTGATGCTGCCGTTTGCTTTATTTATGGGCATTGCAGCTGGTTATTTCAAAGGCTGGGTTGATGACTTAATTCAGTATGTTTATACCACGTTAAATTCTATTCCTTCTGTATTGTTAATAGCCGCTGCAGTGTTGATGCTGCAGGTTTATATTAATAATCATCCTGAAAACTTTGTCACCATCGCTGAGCGTGCCGATATGCGTTTATTGTTTTTGTGCATCATTCTTGGCATGACGAGTTGGACAGGGTTGTGTCGGGTATTACGAGGAGAAACACTTAAATTACGCGAAGCAGATTTTGTACAAGCTTCACGTGCTTTAGGAACAGGTAACTTTAAAATTTTGAGTCGCCATATTATGCCTAATTTGATGCACATCATTATGATTGCAGTGGTACTTGATTTCAGTGGTCTAGTCTTAGCTGAAGCTGTCTTATCATATGTCGGTGTTGGTGTTGATCCTTCCATGAATAGCTGGGGAAACATGATCAATAGTGCACGTTTAGAAATGGCACGTGAACCAGTAGTTTGGTGGTCGTTATCTGCAGCCTTTGTTTCGATGTTTACCTTAGTACTAGCGGCTAATCTATTTGCCGACGTTGTCAGAGATGCCTTTGATCCAAGGACGCAATCACACTAATGGCTGAGACATTATTACAAGTCAGCGGTTTAAAAACCTGGATCAATACTAATAAACAGGTATTAAAAGCGGTTGATGGTGTTGATTTCACCGTGAATAAAGGTGAAACCGTTGCTTTATTAGGCGAGTCTGGCTGCGGTAAGTCGATGACCGCCTTGTCTTTATTACGTTTAAACCCTCAAGCAGTTAGTCAAATTGTCGCTGGGCAGGTTCAATTAAATGGTCACGATCTATTAGGTTTATCTGAAGCAGAAATGCAGTCGATTCGTGGTCGGCGTATTGCGATGATTTTTCAAGAACCTCAAAGTTCTTTAAACCCTGTTTTAACGGTAGGTGAGCAAATAAAAGAGGTCATCAAGTGGCATTTTGACTTGTCTGAAGATGAAATAAACACACGAACACTCGAATTATTAAATTCGGTTGGTATCCCTGATGTTACTCAACGAATCAATGAGTATCCACATCAATTATCAGGTGGCATGAAACAACGAGTGATGATTGCTATTGCCTTGGCAGGTGAACCTGAATTATTGATTGCTGACGAACCTACCACGGCATTGGACGTAACCATTCAGGCTCAGATCTTAGATTTATTAAAACAAATTCAACAAGATACCGGCATGGCTATTTTATTGATCAGCCATGATTTAGCGGTAGTGGCACAGATGGCTGATCATGTGGCGGTGATGTATGCCGGTCAAATTGTTGAATCAGTAGCCAGAGAAGAGTTTTTTAACAATCATCAGCATCCCTATACAGCAAAATTATTTGAGGCTTTACCTTCTGAACAAAAACGCGAGCAACGTTTAACGGTCATTAAAGGCAGCGTACCGGTACTTACTCAAGAGTTTACAGGCTGTCGCTTTGCTGATCGCTGTGATCTTGCTTGGCAGCATTGTCATGATGTTATTCCCAAGTGGTTAGAAATTAATGACCATAGTGTGCGTTGTCACTTGTTTGATTCAAGTATGGATACTAAAAAAGAAAAATTAGAACAACAAAACCATATATCAAAACTATCTGAAGTATTGCCAGCAGATAAGACGGTATTAAACATTGAAAATTTAAAAGTACATTTTCCTATCCGTAAAGGTCTATTTCAACGTATTGTCGGCCATGTTAAAGCTGTAGATGGGGTAGACCTAACATTAAAACAAGCTGAAACGGTTGCTTTGGTCGGTGAATCAGGCTGCGGTAAAACCACGGTAGGTATGGGTGTTTTACAATTGGTTGATGTAACGGATGGGCAGGTGAGTTATAACGAACATGTATTAAACCAACTTTCACAAAATCAATTAAAACAATATCGATCAGATTTACAGATCATCTTCCAAGATCCATATTCATCAATGAATCCAAGAATGACCATTGAGCAGATCATTGAAGAAGGCGTGAAAGCTAACAAGGGAATTAAAGATCCTAAGGCGATAGCCAAGCAAGTTGAAACCTTATTAACTCGAGTCGGTTTACAGGCAGAGATTAAACATCGTTATCCACATGAATTTTCAGGTGGGCAACGTCAACGGATCTGTATAGCAAGGGCATTAGCAACCGATCCTGAAGTGATTATTTGTGATGAACCTACCAGCGCTTTAGATGTTTCGGTACAAGCCCAAATATTAAATTTACTACGTGACATTCAACATGAGTTTGGTTTGTCCTATTTATTTATCACTCACAATATTTCGGTGGTGAATTATTTAGCACATCGTGTCGCCGTGATGTATTTAGGTCGAATTGTTGAACAAGGTGATCGTGATGAAGTATTAAATTCACCTAAACATCCTTATACACAAGCGTTATTAGCCGCCGTACCCGAATTGGATAATGAAAATCAGACGGAAGTATTACGTTTGAAAGGAGAATTACCTTCACCGGCCAATCCGCCTCAAGGTTGCCATTTTCATCAGCGGTGTCCACATGTGATGGATGAATGTTCACAATCCTATCCCGAACAAACAACATTAAGCGAGAGTCATGTCGTACGATGTTTTTTATATCCCCAAACAACTTAATCTGTCTTTAGAGAGCACTCATGGATAAACAAACACAAATAGAATTAGAAGCAGCTGCTTTTCGACGTCTTACAGCACATTTGCAAGAACGTACTGATGTACAAAACATTGACTTGATGAACTTGGCAGGTTTTTGCCGAAACTGTTTGTCTAAATGGTATTTAGCTGCCGCCGAAGACAAAGGTATTGAGATGGATTACGATAAATCTCGAGAAATCGTATATGGAATGCCGTATTCAGAATGGAAAGACAAATACCAGACAGGGCCAAAACAAAAACTATAATGCTTAGTGGTTTTTGGATATTTCCTGCAGTTTTTTTGCCAATGCACTGGTGTCCGTAGTGTCTTTTTCTTGAGGCCGCAATACAGTAATAGTCGAGATAGTCTGCTTTAGTTGCTGGACGTAAGCACGGCAGCAGCTGCAATACAGTAGATGCAGACGCAAAGCCATACGCTTACGGAAAGGGAGATCCCCGTCCAGTAAGTTGCTTGCTTCTTCTGCGATGTCTTTACATTCAGCCATATCTGCTAATTGTCCTGATATTTTTCAATACTATGATGTAGTGTTGTACGCGCCCTATGTAGTAAGACTCTAGCATTAGACGAAGTAATATCTAGAATGTTACAAATTTCGGGCATTTTTATACCTTCCATCTCGTACATGCTTAGCACCGCTCGTTGAATAGCAGGTAAGCTCTGGAACGCCTTTTCTATGACGCTTTGCAGTTGTTCATTTGCAAGTAGCGACTCGGGTGTCGCTTCATCCCACACAAAAACATCGTCATAGCGATGTCCTGTTTGATCAAACTTATCTGCCGAGACTGATTCCCAACCATCATCTAATGATATTTGGCGGTTTTCACGACGAACACGACTTTTAGCGCCATTACTAACTATATGTAATAGCCATGTTTTTAAACTCGAGCGTGCTTCAAATTTAGGTAGGGCTTTGATTGCTGAAATCCACGCATCTTGTACAACTTCATCAGCAAATGCTTCACCCACGATTGCTCTGGCCACTGACAACATAATGTTGTGATACTCAGCCACAACTAAATCGAAGGCTTGTGATTCACCTGCAATTAGTTGTTTAATAAGGAGCCGTTCGTCTTTTCGACTGGGCGTAGCGTTTTTTTTCATGAAGTTTGTAACAAATCCATTTACAGCGTGTCTATGGTATCAGACCTCGTCATAACAGGCTGGTTGTTTATTACTCTTAAATCAAACAAGGAAAATAATATGTCTATTTCTACTAACAAAACAACAATTGCATTGGCTGCAAGTGCGGTACTAACAGCCGGGATCGCATTATCTCCCTCTATAGCAAGTGCTGAGACTAACCCATTTGCATCTGCTGAATTGTCTAGTGGCTATATGCAACTTGCTGAAGGCAAATGTGGCGAAGCAAAATGTGGCGCTGACAAGAAAAAAGCTGAAGGTAAATGTGGCGAAGCTAAATGTGGTGCTGACAAAAAAGCCGAAGCTGAAGGCAAATGTGGTGAAGACAAAACCTCTGAAGGCAAATGTGGCGAAGAGAAAAAAGCTGAAAAAGAAGGCAAATGTGGTGAAGGTAAATGTGGTGCTAACAAAGATAAATAAGCTGTTTTACTGAGCACAATACATGGAGAAGGGGCTCACTATTGAGCCCCTTTTTTTAAAGAAAGATAACGAGATCAGTAGGTAGAATTGAAATTATTTTTGAGTTGTAAAACTACTTATAAATTGTAATTTCAATTAGTACTTAAAAATAAAAAGGATAGAGAAAATATGTTTTTATGCAAAATGGCTAATCGTTTACAAGGATGGTTGAACTGTACTCGAATGGTGGATTTTTTAGCGCCATTAGCATTGCGACTATATTTGGCGCCTATTTTCTGGATGGCATCCAACAATAAATGGAATCCATTCGATTCAAATAGTTCTTTAGATGGCACTATCGAGTGGTTTGCTAATGCTGATTGGGGTTTAGGTTTACCTTTTCCTGAATTAATGGCCTATATGGCGTGGGGGGCGGAATACTTTGGTGCGATTGCCTTAGTTTTAGGCTTTGCAGTACGTTGGGTGTCTATTCCGTTAATGTCAACCATGGTCGTAGCAATGGTTACCGTTCATTTGGAAAACGGTTGGTTAGCAATTGCTGAGCCTAGCCAACAGTTAGCAACTGCCCGTGATATTTTGCAGACTTACAGTAATTATGATTGGTTAACTGAAAACGGTAGTTTTGTGATTTTGAACAATGGTATTGAGTTCGCGGCGACTTATTTCATTATGCTGTTAGCCCTGTTTTTCATTGGTGCTGGAAAGTATGTCAGTGCTGATTTTTGGATAGCGAAAAAATTCTCTAATTGTTAAGGGTGATGTAATGTTGATTCGTAAAAATAAACATGGTGAATTACCTGAATCTGAGGTGACCGATCATCAGGTATACCTTGATCGGAGACGATTTTTAAATACCAGCGCTATCATTGCAACAGCAAGTCTGTTGCCTACAGGTTTGGCAACGGCGGCAACTGAGCCAAAGTCTAGTTTTCCTGATCTAGCGAGCAGTGATTATGCTGCTGGTGAAAAATCATCAAGCCTTGAAGAAATTACCACCTATAATAATTTTTATGAGTTTGGTACTAGTAAAACCTCACCGGCATTGTTAGCTACTGAATTTCCAGATAAAAGTGAACCATGGAAAGTCACCATTGATGGCGAGTGTGATAAACCGGGCGATTATCATTATGATGACTTAGTGCACCCTTTTAATTTGGAAGAACGTATTTATCGTCTGCGTTGTGTGGAAGGGTGGTCGATGGTGATCCCTTGGGTTGGTTTTTCTCTTGCGGATTTGATTAAACAAGCCCAACCTAATTCACGCGCAAAATTTGTTGAATTTACGACGCTATATGATCCTGAGCAGATGCCGGGTCAACATAGAAAAGTCTTAGATTGGCCTTATGTAGAATGTCTTCGTATCGATGAAGCGATGAACCCGTTAACCTTGCTTGCCGTCGGCTTGTATGGTCAAGAGTTATTGGGCCAAAACGGGGCACCAATACGTCTAGTTGTACCATGGAAATATGGTTTTAAAAGCATCAAGTCGATTGTACGTATTCGTTTTGTAGAAAAACCTACGACGACATCATGGATGAAATCCGGACCAAGGGAATATGGCTTTTATTCCAATGTTAATCCCGATGTTGATCATCCACGATGGAGCCAAAGCCGTGAACGACGTATTGGCGAATTTTTAAAACGTAAAACTTTGATGTTTAACGGCTATGAAGAGCAAGTCGCACACATGTACAGTGGTATGGACTTGAAGAAATTTTTCTAAGTTAAGCTGCTTATGACTCTTACGGTTAAACAATTAAAAATAACTGTCTTTATCAGCAGTTTAATACCTGCTTGTTGGCTAGTTTTTGCGTTGTTGACTAATCAATTAGGTGCGAACCCCATTGAAGCGGTAACCAGAGAGTCAGGTTTATGGGCGTTAAAGTTTTTAGTGTTAACCCTAACGATTACCCCATTAAGATGGTTAACAGGCTGGAGTATGCTTGGATCGATACGTCGAATGTTAGGGCTTTATGTGTTTTTTTATGCCTTGATACATATGTTGTTATATCTATGGTTAGACCAGTTTTTTGATGTTAATGAAATTATCAAAGATATTATTAAACGACCTTTTATCACCATTGGTTTTTTTACGTTTACTTCGCTAATCCCTTTAGTCATTACCTCTAACAATGCCATGGTAAAGAAGCTCGGTGGCGCTCGTTGGAAGCAACTTCATAAACTAACCTACTTTATTGCTGCGGCAAGCTGTGTTCATTTTTATATGCTAGTTAAAGCAGATAAGTTAGAACCGTTGCTATATGGCCTGGTTGTTGTGCTTCTATTGGGAGCACGAATTTATAAAGCCATTGCTAAAAAGACGACAACAAAAGCAGTGCTTGCCAGAAGCTGAACTTCAAGCAAAATCTCTAAATCTCTTTAAATTTCCGTATTTTATGTTAAGCCTAGTTATGAGTGTCGATGCCGTGATTAAACTCTAATAGTTTTGCGGTTTAGCGACAAGACAGATCTGTGCCTGAAAAGCTTGCCTCATATAGTTTGGAATGTGAGAAAAACTGTTACAATATGCCGCTATTTAGGACGTTAAGGTTTAAGAAGGTATTTATGACTGATTTTGTTGATCATGACCCACAAGAAACTCAAGAGTGGATAGACGCGTTAGAGTCTGTGATTGAAGTTGGTGGCGATAACAAAGCCCATTATATTTTAGAAAAACTGATTGATATGGCACGCCGTTCAGGAATTAACCTTCCTTATAGTGCAAACACTGCCTATGTAAATACGATTCCAGTTGATCAACAGCAACGTATCACCGGTGACCAAGATATGGAGCACAAACTACGTGCTTATATCCGTTGGAATGCGATGGCAATGGTAACCAAAGCAAACTCAAAACCAGGTGCGGTTGGCGGTCATATAGCTAGCTTTGCTTCTTCTGCTACTTTGTATGATGTGGGTTTTAATCACTTTTTCAAAGGTGAGAATTATGGTAATGGTGCAGATTTAGTTTTCTTCCAAGGCCATATATCACCAGGAATCTATGCCCGTTCATTTCTTGAAGGTCGCTTAACAGAAGAGCAATTACTTAACTTCCGTTTTGAAGCAGATGGCAATGGTTTGTCATCCTATCCCCATCCTTGGTTGATGCCTGACTATTGGCAGTTTCCAACAGTTTCTATGGGCTTAGGTCCAATTTTAGCGATCTACCAAGCTCGCTTTATGAAATACATGGAACACCGTGAAATTAAAGAGACCGACGGCAGAAATGTTTGGGCCTATTTAGGTGATGGCGAGATGGATGAGCCTGAATCATTGGGTGCTATTACTTTAGCTGGGCGTGAAAAATTAGATAACCTTACCTTTGTTATTAACTGTAATTTACAACGTTTAGATGGTCCTGTACGTGGTAATGGCAAGATTATTCAAGAGCTTGAAGCTATCTTCCGTGGCGCAGGCTGGAATGTCATCAAAGTCATTTGGGGGTCCGAGTGGGATCAACTTTTAGCTAAAGATAAAAACGGCCTTTTATTAAAACGCATGGAAGAAGTAGTCGATGGTGAATACCAAAACTACAAATCAAAAGATGGTGCGTTTGTACGTGAACATTTCTTTGGTAAATATCCTGAACTATTAGAAATGGTTTCAGATATGACGGATGAAGATATCTGGAACTTAAGTCGTGGTGGACATGATCCACGCAAAGTTTATGCTGCTTATAAACAAGCCAGTGATCATAAAGGTCAACCAACTGTAATTTTAGCTAAAACAGTTAAGGGTTACGGCATGGGTGAAGCGGGTGAAGGTCAGAATACGACACATTCACAAAAGAGCTTGAACGTAGAACATATGAAAGTGTTCCGTGACCGTTTCAATATTCCGGTCTCTGATGAAGAAATTGCTGATATTCCTTTCTTAACCTTAGATGATGATAGTGCTGAGAAGAAATACTTATTAGAACGTCGTGAAGACTTAGGTGGGTTTTTACCTAAGCGAAACAATGTCGCGCCAGCCTTAAAAACACCTGAGTTAAATATTTTCAGTGCGATGCTCAAGTCGACAGGCGATCGAGAAATATCAACAACAATGGCGTTTGTTCGTATTTTGACGGCATTAATTCGTGATAAACAAGTTGGTCAAAATATTGTGCCTATTGTGCCGGATGAAGCACGTACTTTTGGTATGGAAGGTTTATTCCGCCAAGTAGGTATTTACGCTAATGAAGGCCAAAAATATATTCCTCAAGATGCTGATCAAGTTGCTTATTATCGTGAAGATAAGAAAGGTCAGGTTCTACAAGAAGGTATTAACGAATTAGGCGCAATGGCTTCTTGGGTTGCTTCGGGTACTTCTTACTCAACGTGTAATGCAACAACAATTCCATTTTATATTTACTACTCAATGTTTGGGTTCCAACGTGTTGGTGACCTAGCATGGGCTGCTGGCGATAGCCAAGCACGTGGTTTCTTGTTAGGCGCTACAGCTGGACGAACTACGCTAAATGGTGAAGGTTTACAACATCAAGATGGCCACTCACACGTTCAAGCGGGTTTAATTCCTAACTGTGTTACTTATGACCCAACATACGGTTATGAAGTTGCTGTTATCGTTCGTGACGGTTTACGCCGTATGTATGAAAACGATGAAAGTATTTTCTATTACATGACGTTGATGAATGAAAACTATC
>ENA-ORXI01000932-ORXI01000932.1-sediment-metagenome-genome-assembly--contig:-NODE-932-length-23700-cov-9.152563_pt1 | contig 23700 bp, 18 predicted proteins | sample MGYA00237861_ERZ511468 | MGnify/ENA primary metagenome ERZ511468 (study PRJEB26299, sample SAMN06266213) | sediment metagenome | isolation source: Hudson Canyon methane seep mesocosm | place: USA:Hudson...
ATTGCACCTTTGTTTAATGACTTTACCCCGATGGAAGACGGTTCTTTAAAACAGCGCATTCAAGGGCTTTTAGAACGCTGTGGCTTTAACAGTAACGGTATTTTTATCATGGATGGATCTAAACGTTCAGGCCATGGTAATGCTTACTTTACGGGGATGGGTAACAACAAGCGTATTGTATTTTTTGACACTCTAATTGAATCATTAGATGATGAAGAATTAGAAGCTGTTTTAGCCCATGAATTAGGCCACTTTAAATGTAAACACGTGATTAAAATGTTGGTTGCTTCATCGTTTATGACACTTATTAGTTTTGCTGTTTTAGGCTGGTTAATTACTCAAGACTGGTTTTTTAGTGGCTTAGGTGTTGATACACATTCAAATGCAGCCGCATTATTACTTTTCACTTTAGTCTCCCCTGTTTTCACTATTTTTATGCAACCAATCAGTGCTTATTTTCAACGTAAATTTGAATTTGAAGCGGATGATTTTGCATCAAACAATGCTAAAGCAGAAAAAATGATCAGTGGTTTAGTTAAACTGTATGAAGAAAATGCCAGTACATTAACACCCGATCCACTGTATTCAGCTTTTCATTACAGCCACCCACCCGCGGCTATTCGTATTGCACATTTAGAAGCTAAAATGTAACGAATAATGACTGATTTGATTGAAGGACTGGTGGTTTCACACTTGGGGCAAGGGATTGCTGTTGAAGTAGAGAATAAAATATTACTCTGTCAAACCCGACGAAAGTTAGATACCGTTGCTGTCGGAGATCAAGTGATGGTCACTCAATCATCAGTTGACCAAGGGCGTATTGAAGAGATATTACCTAGACGCTCTCTATTGCAGCGCCCAAGTAGAAACAAGAAAACACGCCCTGTAGCAGCCAATATTGATAAAATCTACGTGGTTTTTGCCACTGAACCGCATTGTGATTTTTTGTTAATCGATCAATATTTAGCCATTTGTGAAAATAAAAATATTGATGCCGTTTTAGTACTCAATAAAGTTGATTTAACTAATATTAAGAACTTGGAAGTTGAATTACAACAATACCAAGACCTTGGTTATGAAATGCATAAAGTCAGTGCTATAGAGAATATTGGCATTACTGAACTTAAAGCTGCGCTAAATAATCAAATCAGTATTTTTGCGGGTCAGTCAGGTGTAGGCAAGTCCTCTTTAACCAATGCATTAATTCCAGATAAACAGCTAAAAACCAACACAGTTTCTGAAATCACCAAACATGGTAGACATACCACGACAGCAGCTACACTCTATCACTTACCTGAAGGTGGCGATTTAATTGATAGCCCTGGCGTTGCTATCTTTGGCTTGGCAGATATGACAGAACAACAATTAGCTTGGGGGTATCGTGAGTTCCAGCCTCTACTTGAAGAATGTAAATTTAGTAATTGTCGTCATTTAAAAGATAAAGGCTGTGCGGTTAGAGCAGCAGCTGAATCAGGTAAAATCCCTTTACAACGCTATCAACGCTTTTTAAAACTAACTCAAAAAATGTAGTTTTAATAGCTCACATTAAACAGTCTTTTGATATAAAAATAACGCGTAGAAGCGTCCGCCCTCTCCGCGAATAAAACATGATTTTTTGTTTATATAAAGCTATTACACCAAGGACCGGAGCTGCTAAGGCTGACTTACTGAGTAGGCTTAACTACTATACTTTCACTTTCCAGCCACTATTCTCCACCCATTAATTAAAATCACTCACCATTTCAAGCTTACTTAGGTAAGAACCTTTCTAAATCATAGATATTGGCAAGCTTTTCTCATAAACTTCCTCAAATATTGAGTCATTAGCCAAAAATAAACGCAGTAACTCAGGGTCAAAATGTTCTGGTTTTGTTCGCCCATCGCCATGACGTAATATTGCTATGGTTTTTTCGTGATCAAATGCTGGCTTATAAGGTCTTGTAGAACGCAAAGCATCATAAACATCACATATTGCGACAATACGCCCTCCTAAGGGTATGCTTTCCCCTTTTAATCCACTTGGGTAACCACTGCCATCCCAGCGTTCATGATGATGCCTTGCAACCTCCGCACCTAGTTTAAGATAAGGAGAAATACTGGCATTAGATAAAATACGCTCACCAATCACTGCATGTTGTTTAACTTGTTCAAATTCAAAGTCTGTTAAAGGGCCTTTCTTTTGTAAAATGGCATCGGGAATAGCCAATTTACCAATATCATGCAAAGCACTGGCGTAATAAAGTGCATCAATATAGTCTTCAGGAAGTTTTTTTAATTTAGCCAGTTTTTTAGCATAAAGCCCTATACGCCCTACATGCACCCCCGTATCATCATCGCGATATTCAGAAGCAATAATTAAGGTACGAATCGTTTCAATATGACTGAGTTGAATATCCTCAGCATCTTGTTTAACTACACACTCAAGAAGGTTTTTATCAGATAAAAGCTGATCTTGATAAGCTTTTACTTTTAAGGTATTTCGTACACGTAACCACATTTCTTCCCGATCGATAGGTTTACTCAAAAAATCATCAATACCTAAGGCCAAAGCTTGCAGTCGTGTTTGTCTATCTGTTAGTGAACTAATAATTAATATAGGGGTATATTCAACAGATTCACTCTCTCTAATCTTTTTTATAACATCAAAACCAGTGATGCCAGGCATCATAAGGTCAAGTAAAACCATATCAACGCGATCATGCTTTAAATAGTTTAAAAAATCGACCCCAGAGTTAAAGCAACATACTTTATAGCCTTCATGTTCTAACAAAGTACTTAATAAACTGGTGACATTACGTTCATCGTCAACAATGGCAATAATATGTGTATTATTTGATTCAATTTTCATGATTTAATATTTTATTTACTAGATTTAAAAAATCACGGTAATTAATCGGCTTTGACATATATTCATTAAAGCCATTTTCCAAAATTCGTTCTCTATCTCCTGGCATAGCAAAAGCAGTTAAAGCGACAATAGGCGTATATTCTAAACTAGATTCTTGTCTCATAATTTGGCAAGCTTCCATACCATCCATTTCAGGTAGTTGAATATCCAGTAATACCAAATCTGGCAATAATTTTTTTGCATTAATAATACCTGCCTCTGCATTGGTATCCACAGTCACTTGATAGTTCTGTTGTTCAAGTAACATGACCATTAATTTTATGTTGTTGGGATTATCTTCAATCACCAAAATATGAGGCGGATTATTTGTCATCAGTTTGCCTCAATAATTTTTCAATATAACCCACAAAATTTTGTTGGTCGATATTGTATTTTTCTATGATGTCCTTAACTTTACCCGATAGTTGTTGAATATCGTCTTCAGTAATGATTTTAGCGGTTACAACAACAACGGGGACATGATGTAAATGCTTTGATTGCATAAATGCTATAACATCAAATCCAGTCACTCTTGGCATCATTAAATCTAAAATAATAAGATCAGGTGCTGATTGCTCCATTATTTCTATCGCACCTTCACCCGAATACGCTTTTTTTATTTTAATATTGTCATGCTGTAAATAAGTCGTCATCAAATTAATTGAATTGGGATCATCATCTACAATTAAAATCGTAAAATCTTTTGTTAATTCTTCATCAATCGGAATTCCCGCATTGATAACTGCGCGTATTAAATTATTTTTTCTTACTGGTTTATTAACAATGCCTTTTGGCTGAATAGCAACGCCAGCCATATCAAATGTCCCTAGTTGTAGCAAAATTAAAGGTATAGGGTTTTGCCCCTCATTAAAACAACTATTTTCTTGTAATTGTTCTAACTCTTGCCCTGCTACTTCTGCAATGACTGCATCAATTTTATAATTATTAGCATAATCACTTACTTCGGACGGGTTAGTGCAACGATAAACATCAATCCCTACACCTTCTAAGATACTCCTAATCATGGCAGCATCATTATCGTTTTTGTTGACTATAAGAACACTTTTTTTATGTTGTAAAAAATGATTCAAACTCGTATCGATTGAAAAAGAATTATTGTCTACTGGTAAATAAGCAGTAAAGCTACTTCCTACCCCTAATTCTGACTTAACCTTAATACAACCATGGTGCAGTTCTACTAAACGCTTCACCATTGCTAATCCTAAACCTGTCCCTTGATATTTTTTAGCTAATGAGCTATCTAGTTGTTCAAAAGGCGTAAATAACTTACTGAGGTTTTGTTCATCTATTCCAATCCCTGTGTCTTCAACAACGATAGAAATAAAGTCTTGTCTACGCCTTTCACCTAATTTATCCGTAGTCCCTAAATCACACATAAGAACTTCGTTTGAATGCATTCCTGTTGTTACTTTAATACTGCCATTATCAGGTGTGAATTTTGTGGCATTAGACAGTAAATTAAACAACACTTGCTTAATTTTTCGCTCATCTGCCATGATCATTCCAACTTGAGAATCAAGATTGAGGTTCAAATGAATATTATGCTTACTTGCTTTCTCTTTAATAATTGATAAAGAGCGTTCTACAACTTCATTTAGCGCAAAACTAGAACAGTCCAGCTCCATTTTCCCCGCTTCAATTTTAGATAAATCCAGAATATCATTAATCAAACTTAACAAATGCTGACCACTTTCAAAAATAACGCCTAACCCTTCCTCCTGCTTGTTATTAACGTCACCAAACATGCTATCTTTCATTGCCTCCGAAAAGCCAAGAATAGCATTAAGTGGGGTACGTAGTTCATGTGACATATTAGCGAGAAACTCAGATTTCATTCTACTGGCTTCATCAAGCTGTTTATTCTTTAACTCAATTTCTTCATTACGCTCCCGCAGTTTTTCAGTCATCACTTTCATGTCTTCATACTGCTTAAGATTATGCAATGCCACCCCAGTTTGCACACATAAACGATCAATAAAATTTAGTTCGTCTGTTGCGGCATTTTCTCTGGATACCATCAAAAAGACACCTAGGCGTTTTTGTTGATAAGTCACGGGGCTAAAGATAACGGCTTTAGGGATAATTTTTGTAAACCCTATATCAATCACAAAATCATCAAGATTTAAGTCTTTTAAGATAATTCTTTTATTCGCTTTTGCACATTCCCCTATAACACCCTCACCTAATTGATAGTCTTGTTGCACTTCTCGACTAAATCCAAATGAAGCTTCGCAATTTAATTTGCCTGTCCATTCATCAAATTGATAAAAAGCACTCATTAAATAACCATTATTTTCAGCTAATATATTGAGTAAATGACTAAGAACAACTTTGCGGTCTTGAGAAGAGTTAAATTCAGTCAGCGCTTTATTATGAGCCGTATCATACTGCGCAATCTTGGATATACGTGCTTCGGTTTCTTTTTGAACAGTAATATCCCTTGCAGCAGCAAACACGCCTTGTACCTTGCCATTTTCATCACGGTAAATTGAGGCGTTATACAACACATGCGTAATATGACCATCTTTACGTCGTATAGAAAGCGGGTAATCAGTTACAAAACCTTCAGTGAAAACCTTTTGATAACCCGCTCGCGCTTTGTCGGGTTCGGTAAAATAAGTTGAAAAATCACTCCCTACTAAATGAGACCGAAAAACACCTGTTACTTTTTCAGTGGCATTATTAACATCCATAATCTTACCGTCTGCACTAATGGTAACAAAAGGGTCAAGACTTGATTCAATCAGGCTCCGAGTATATTCACCGACTTGCTTAGTTTTTTGTTCTGCCACTTTTTGTTGGCTAATATCTCTAGCCGCAGCAAAAACACCCTGTACCTGACCTTGCTCATTTTTATACACAGAAGCATTATATAAAACAGGGGTTATATCTCCGTTGGCATGGCGAAGGTCTAAAGGATAGTCTCTAACAGAACCTTGTTCATAAACTTGAAGATAACCTGCTTTAGCATAATCAGGATCGGTAAAATAATTAGAGAAGTCTGTACCAACTAATTGTTCTCGTTTTAAACCTGTAATTAACTCGGTCGCTTTATTAACATCGGTAATGGTTCCTTCTGGCGCTATAGTTACTAGTGGGTCAAGACTTGATTCAATCAAACTTCGGGTATATTGTCCTACTTGTTTGAGTTGATGTTCTGCAGTTATTTGTTGGCTAATATCGCGAGCCGCAGCAAAAACACCTTGCACTTCGCCCTGTTCATTTTTATAAATAGAAGCGTTATATAAAACGGGGGTTATTTGTCCATTGATATGGCGTAATTCTAATGGGTAGTTAGTAACATGTCCTTCTGTAAAAACTTTTTGATAGCCCTGCCGAGCTCTATCGGGCTCAGTAAAGTAATCTGAAAAATCAGTACCAATTAATTTTTCCCTTATGACACCTGTCACAAGCTCTGTGGCTTTATTGACATCCATAATTTTTCCTTCAGCACTAATAGTGACTAAAGGATCAAGACTAGCCTCAATTAAACTGCGGGCATAATCGATTGTATTTGTCGCTGTATTTGACATATCCCCCCCGAGTTCCGTCATGTAAGCTTATAATTACATAATTCGAACAAAGTATAGCCTATAGACAAATAATTAACCATAAAGTTCTTCTGGTATTAGGCTGTAGACACAATATTTCAAACTTGCTCAGTTAAAAACTGATTTTATAATTTTGTTTTTCGCACTAGAAATATAGCCCTATTCCCTATTACTCATAATCTTCTTCATTAAGAATAATTGAACCATCATCAGCCCAATTAACTTGAGTAATACCAGGCTCTTCTTTTTCCAGAGCTTTTAACAGTGAGTCTTTCTCATTTAATAGTGCCTGCTGCTCTCTAACTTTATTTGCCAGTTGACTATTTTCTAATAGCACATGTTGGTACTCTAAACCTGATTTTACTGCATTCGTTATTTCAACATTATTCCAGGGTTTATTAATAAATCGATAAACACCTGCTTCATTAATCGCTGTTTGAGCGCTTTCTAAATCTGCGTAGCCCGTTAAAATCATTCTGATTGTATGGGGTTGAATAGCCATTAATTTAATTAAAAATTGAACACCATTCATTCCAGGCATTCTATAATCTGAAATGACTAAATCAAATTTCACTTCTTTTGCTATCACTAAAGCTTCTTCTGCACTCGTCAATGCTGTAATGTCATAATCTCTTAGTAATCGACTGATAGCACGGAGTACGTTAGATTCATCATCAACTAATAAAATCTTTGCTTTTTTAATACTACTTCCAGCCATATTTTTCTCTTAATTTTAATCAATATAAGATATGTTATGTATTTTAAGTCTATATCAATATATAAAAATTAAAAGTCAATTATGCTTTTTATCAAAATCTATTTTATGATAAGAAGCCTCGAAAAATGAAAACCTAAATTAATAAAGGATAAGTAGATGTCAGATTCGCTTTTAGTCTATTCCTATCAGTTCAATTTTCTTGATAAACCGTCCATTGAATTAAATATTGAAATTGATTCCTTGACCACAACTTTTCGAGCAGATGACAACGACCTCCCCCCTTGGGCTGCATTAGAGTTTGAACAATGTCCCAACTGCCCTCTCCAAACTAAAGAAACCTCAGTTTGCCCTGTTGCCCAGAACCTTGTTCCTTTATTAAAAGTAGCTAGTTCTCTAGTTTCCTATGACGAAGTTAATGTCATTATCACAACACCCGATAGAATTATTTCAGCTGACACCACTATGCAACGAGCAATGAGCTCAATTCTTGGATTAATTATGGCTACCAGTCCTTGCCCCCATACCGAGTTTTTAAAACCTATGGCTCGATTCCATTTACCTTTAGCCAATGAAGAAGAAACTATCTACAGAACAACCTCTATGTATATGCTAGCTCAACATTTTAGACATCAACATAATATGAATTATGACATGAGCTTTAAGGGGTTAATAGAAAACTATGCTAACTTAACAATCATTAACAGAGCACTTGCAAATAGAATAAGATCTGCCATTGAGCAAGATGCCACCGTGAATGCCATTATTTTATTAGATCTATTATCTCAAGCAGTATCGTGGTCTATTGAAGATCAATTAGATAAATTACAACCTATTTTCAAAGGCTATTTCTAGCCCCTCAACCCAACATTCTCCTTTCAAGAAGAAGAAACTCTATGCGAAAATTTTGCAACAATCATTAGCATTACACATACTGCCCTGCACACCAACCTGATGCCCAGGCCCATTGGAAGTTATAGCCCCCCAACCAACCAGTAACATCCAACACCTCACCCACAAAGAATAAACCTTCTACTTTTTGGCTTTGCATGGTTTTTGATGATACCTCAGAACAATCTACGCCCCCTAAAGTTACTTCTGCTGTACGGTACCCTTCTGTTCCATTAGGTTTTATTGTCCAACACATGATACTTTGTACTACTTCATCTAATTGCTTGTTTGAAATATCTTGTAAGGATAAAGCCAATAGTTTTTTATCAATTAATACTTCAACCAATCGCTTGGGTAATAATTCTGCCAAAATAGTTTTTAATTGCATTTTGACTTTGTTATTTCTTTTTTCTAGTAAAAATTCAGCTAAATCTAATTCTGGTAAAAAATTCACATTAATAGTTTCACCTGCTTTCCAATAGGATGAAATTTGTAAAATTGCTGGCCCACTCAATCCTCGGTGAGTAAATAACATATTCTCTTTAAAACTTTGTTGTTGATTACTCACCACACAAGGAACAGCAATACCGGATAAGTCTGAATACTTTGCTTTATCATCAGGCTGTAAAGTAAAAGGGACTAACGCCGCACATACAGGTAATACATTAATATTAAACTGCTCTGCTATTTGGTAGCCAAAAGCTGTAGCCCCCATTTTAGGAATTGATAAGCCCCCTGTTGCAACAACAAGTGATTGGCATTGAATATTGTCTTTAGTAGTATCTAGCTGAAACAAATGCTCTGAGACTTTGTTGATTTTTTTAATTTCACAATTAAGTTGAACCTTAACTCCCACTTTTTCACATTCAACCAATAGCATATTTAAAATATCTTTTGCGCTATCATCACAAAATAATTGACCATGACTACGTTCATGGAAGGGAATTTTATATTGATCAATCATTGCCAAAAAATCCCATTGGGTAAACCGACTTAAAGCTGATTTACAAAAATGAACATTTTGAGAGATAAAATTTTCAGCATCCACCGAATAATTTGTAAAATTACAACGCCCCCCGCCTGACATTAAGATTTTCTTTCCTGCTTTATTAGCATGATCAACCACTAAAACATCACGCCCTCTTTTCCCCGCTTCAATCGCACACATTAAGCCCGATGCACCTGCTCCTATAATAACCACATCAACTTTTTGCATTTTCTCAGCTCATATATTAGTAAATGTTAAATAACTGAGTGTTATATTGCAGAGTGAACTATTATTGTTATTAATATTCATACATGCATAACCTCTCAACACAAAAATAAGGCTCTATTTAAATGGAAGAAACAGGCGCTCATTACTTAATGGATATTTTAGCATTGTTACTGGCTACAGTCGTTGTAGTCCCAGTATTTCATGCCATACGCCTTGGGGCTATTTTAGGTTACTTAACTGCAGGTGCAATTCTTGGCCCCTGGGGTTTGGGTATTATTACTGAAGTTGAACAAATTCGTCATCTTGCTGAATTTGGCGTTATTTTCTTACTCTTTATCTTAGGTATTGAGCTTAAGCCTGAAAAATTATGGCAAATGCGTAAGATGGTTGTTGGCTTGGGGCTTAGTCAACTATTAATAACTGCTTTAATTATTTATGGGGTAGCAATTTTATTGGGTGCATCCCAACATAGCGCTATTATTATTGGCTTTGGTTTAGCCTTATCTTCTACTGCATTTTGTTTAAACTTATTAGCAGAACGAGGGGGAATCGCCTCAAAAATGGGACAAATGTCTTTTTCAGTTTTATTACTGCAAGATATAGCTGTTGTTCCTCTACTCGCATTAGTATCAATGCTTGCTGGTGGTGATATTGATGCTTCCGAGTCTGGCATCAACCTACTTTATGCCATCACCGCCATTATTGTTTTATTACTTATCGGCCGTTATTTACTTAACCCTGTTTTGGATAAGATAGTTGCTAGTCAAGACCCCGAAGTTTTTCTTGCAGTCGCAGTATTACTGGTGTTAGGTGTAGCTTGGATTATGGAGCTCGTTGGCTTATCAATGGCTTTAGGTGCTTTTCTTGCTGGACTCATGTTAGCTGAATCACATTACCGTCACCAAATTGAAGCAGATATACTTCCTTTCCGTGGCATATTACTCGGTTTATTCTTTATGACTATAGGTATGGGGATTGAATTTGGTTTGCTATGGGATAACTGCATCAATATTATTGGATTAACACTACTCTTAATGTTGGTCAAAGGAAGCATAATATACACACTGGTTCGACGCAGCGGTGTTCGCCATGACATTGCCATCCAAACAGGTGTCTTACTTTCTCAAAGTGGAGAATTTGGCTTTGTAATGTTTGGTTTTGCTTCTGAAGCAGGTATTTTAGACGCTCAAACCAGCCAAATACTAACCTTGGTTATTGCTTTAAGTATGGTATTTACACCTTTTGTGGTAAAAATTTCCAATACTTTATTATTAAAATTTTATATCCCCGAACTAATTGATGACCATCATGGTGAGTTTATTGAAGACTCTAAAGGCCATGTGATTTTGGCAGGGTTTGGCCGAGTTGGAGCTAGAATTGGTGCTATTTTAAATGCCGCAGATGTTAATTATATTGCCATTGACTTGGATCAAAAACGAATTAAATCAGCTCGTGCTCAAGGCTTTCCCGTATTTTTTGGTGATGCCTGTAATGTAAAAGTATTACGCTCAGCAGGTGCCGATCGCGCAAAAATGATTGTTATTGCATTAGATAACCCTAAAAACATTGATCGTATGATTCCACTTATTAGGCAACATTACCCCAATATGCCTATTCATACTCGCGCAATTGACAGACAACATTGTGCAGACTTAATCAGTCAAGGCGTTAGTACAACTATTTCAGAAACCTTGGAAATTAGTCTTCGATTAACCGAAGAAGTTTTATTAGGGAGTGGAATAAATGAAACAGCTATTGAAAATGTCATCAAAGAATTTAAAGATGAATATTATCAAGATGTGGTACAAAAAATGACTGAGAATAAAGTCGTTATGGGTGAGCTAAGGCACTAAGAAATGTAACTAAGAAAACACACATAACATGTGTAAAAATTTCTGACTATATAAGACTTATTGCCATCCATGGCAGAATAAGTCAAGCTTGTGAAGAATTATAATTCATCCCCCCCAAGTCAAGCTGATAAAAATTATCCTCTTTTACGAGAAACACCTAATCCAGCCAATCCAAGACCTAATAAAGCTAAAGTAGTAGGCTCAGGAACTTCGTCAACCTGTATAGTAATTTCTGAAACTTTAATATCGATAAATGCTTTAGTAAATGAATCAGCATTAAGACCACCTGCTCGAAGGAAATTCAAATCCCATGCAGCACCACCTGTCGCTAACGCTAAATCAACATAATCAACAATTGTTGTACCAGCTCCACTGATTGCAGTAGCACCTGTACATGTTGTAAAACCACCACTACCATCGGCCACATAACCTATACCGCCACCAGCCAGACCCAAAGCAGAAGTACCATCACCACATCCGAAAGTTGCATTAACTACTGCATTTAGAAGTGTTTTAGTTCCTGTTAAGCTACTCAAGATTGCTGCTTTTGATGGTGAAGTGGCGCCAACATCACGGTCTTCATCAGTGACAAGAATATAATTTCGAGCTGCACCCGCTCTAAATGAGTAGCCATTTGCTTTGTCAATACCATCATAACCATCTTCAAAACCACCAGAAGTCACTAATGTGCCTGCGGCAGTACCAAATTCAGCCGCTGTACCAAATTCACTTGCAGCACCACCAACATCATGTTGATGTGCTACTTGACCTGTTACATGACCACCAAAACCAACTAAACCATAGTTATTTGCTCCAATAGGAGTAGCTAAACCTGTTAATGATGCATCTAAGCCAGAAATCATTCCACCTATCCAGGCATGCTCGCCCCCCATAGACCCTGATTCATCAACAATAGTTACCACATCAACAAAACCCGCATTTGCAGTACCTGTTACTGTTACACCTGCAGTGACTGCAAGTGCTAATAATGTTTTTTTAAAATTCATAATACCCTCCAAGAAAAAAAATAATTAAGACAAAATAATAAAAGCACTTAACAGGCCAAAACAAATAATATAATTACAATTCAATGACATAAATAATTTAAATAGGTTTTTTTACATTACTAAAGCCTAATAATGTAAAAAAAATAGACAACTATTTAGTTAATAAACTACAGATTTAAAAAGCTACCTGATTACCTATGAGTCTCTACCTTATAGATGAGAAAAAAAGGGATACCTTTCACGCAGTCTTCCTTGAGGCTATTTATCAAAGACCCATTTATTCAATAAAAATAGATTCTAGCTAAGAGAATGCGGGGGGATAATAGGGCAGTGCGATTGCTCTTTGAACTTATTTCAGTCATAGCCAATAGCCCCCTCCCGATAAGAATAATTCTATATTTTATTAATGATGCTAAATTTTTAACCAAATCTATGCATTTTTCATAGATATTCCTGATTACGTATAAGCTTCAGCCAATACTGAAACATATAATAAGGTCGCCCCAACTAGGGTTGGGGCGAGGGAGTACTAGCAAACTGTACATACTCCAGTCTAGTAAAACACATGGGTAATCAGGTAGATATTTTAAGGATTTCAAACTGTAAAAAAACCTGACAGAAAAAAAACAAAAACAAACTGATATTTTTTCTATAATAAAAAGTCAGATAAATTACTTCTGTCCAATAATTTAATATATTCTGTTATGAGCTCAAGTTTCTTTCGCTACTTTCTAGAGTAACGATTATTCATATACCGAGAATTCACCAATTAAAATAGATTAAATGCTTTTAATTTTTAATACAGTAAGGATAAATCAATGCTTAAAAACTCTATTCTTAAATTAAGTCAAATAACAATATTGAGTATTGTTCTGTTATCTAGCAATACAGCTAATAGCGCCACTTATAGTTCTTCTGGAAATGAATCAACTACCTCAACATCTATATTTAATACCGCTCCAAACAATTCTTTTGACGAACTTGATTTTTCAAAAGTGCCACATGTTGGCAAAATGAAAGAAGATTATCTTAATGCACTATTACAAATTAAAGACAATAAACTTGATCAAGCTAACAACAGCATAAATACTTTAATTAAAGAACACCCCGATGAAGCAAGTCTTTATAATTTGCAAGGTCTTCTGGCAAATGTAAAAGGCGATTCTAGTACAGCTATTTCGAACTTCAAAAAAACCATTCAATTAGCCCCAGATAATTTATTGGCGCATACTGCCATTGCACAGCTTTATTTAGAAAATGATGCACTAGAAAGTGCAAAAAAATATGCCAATAAAGCCCTTGATATTAATGATAAACTAATCAATGCCTATTATTTACTTGCAAGTATTGCATTAATACAAAACAAACCGCTGGATGTAGAAAATATATTATTGACTGCAATTGAAAAGAATCATGACAATTCCACAAAAGAGTTATCTGTTATCAATACACTCGGAAAGTTATATATTTCAAGCAAGCAAGCGAACAAAGCTCTTAATCTGGCTGAAACAACTATCAAGCGTCACCCTAATAGAGTCTCAGCTCTTACTCTCTTAGCCAATGCACAACTTATTAATAATCAGAATAAACTGGCTGAAGACACTATCCAAAAAGTAATTACTCTTGATAAAGGTAACATTCAGTTTCGACTAATTCTGGCAAGACTCTGGCTTCCTCAGTTAGATAAGGAAAAAGAGGTTTTAAAACTACTTGATGAAGTATCCTCACTTGCTCCTAAAAACACACAAATTTTAACTCAAAAAACTGCTTTTTTAATTCAACTTAAGTATTATCAGGAAGCTTTAGATTTAGCCTCAGAAATTGATAAGTTATCCCCAGGGGAGGCATTTAGTCAATTAGTAGCAGGGGAAATTCATTTAATAAAAAAACAAAGAAAACAGGCATTAACAGCTTACAAGAAAGCATTTGAAATTAAACCAACGATTAAAGTTTTCTATTTAATTGTAGATATTTTAATAGCAGAAGGTAAGGAAGTTGAAGCAATAGAATTTCTCAAGCAACAGTTAGAAAAAAACAATAAAAACGTTGCTGCGCATTTTAAACTAGCGACCATCTATCAAAAGAAAAACAACCTAATCGGAGCAGAAAAACATTATAAAATAACCCTCTCTTTAGCTCCTAATAATACTTTAGCACTCAACAATCTAGCTTCTCTTTACCATATTCAAGGCAATCCCAAAGCCTTTGATCTTGCAAAACAAGCCTATGAATTATCACCAAATGTCCCTTTTATCGCGGCTACTTATGGTGAAATTTTAATTGAACAAAATAATCCGAAACTGGCCATAACCGTACTAAACAGAGCAATGGAATTAGCACCAGCAGATTATAATATTCAATACCATTTGGCTAATGCTTATACCTCTAACAAGCAAAATAAGTATGCCATTAGAATACTGGGGCGAATCTTATCTATTGGGAAAGATTTCTCAAATAAACAAGCGGCTGAGAGTTTATTAAAGAAATTAAAGAAATAATTATTTTTTCTCTTTCCTACCCATTTTAATGGGTAGGAAAGAGAAAAAAGTGAGTGATACTATTTAACTTGTTCCGCTTTTGAATAAGCATTATCACGATACTTAAACTGCACACCTTGCAAAAAATAACGCAAAATCTGATCTTTACATAAGCGATAGTTTTTATGGCCTTTTTTACGGAAAAAAGCACTTAACTCGTGTGCGCTTATTTCAAAATCAGCAAAACCCATAATTTCTAGTACATCATCATTTTTTAAATTTAATGCAATTTTTAATTTCTTAAAAATATCATTATTGGTCATGCGTTTTTCAGGGATAGGTTGCTCCCCTTCTTTTTTACCGCGCTTATCATTAATTAGGCCATTTAAAAAAGTAGCTAATTCTTCATCACTGCATTCCTGAAAATTTTCATCATCATCTTTTTTTAACCAGTTACTCACTTGTTCACGAGTAACAGTGCATTCTGCCAAGCCAAAAATTGAGATCATTTTTGAATCATCAAAATCAAAAGTATAGCGTATACGACGTAGAACATCGTTATTAGTCATTTTTATTCCTGAATTTTTCTAGCAAAATAGGAGGGGGTTATTGCCTTGTTAGACCTGTTTCGGTCGCGGCCTGAGGCCCCTCCTACCCATATTTTATACTTGTTGATATTTATCAATCTTATCGAAATTTAAATAGCGATAGGTATCATCTGCTGTTGTATTGAGTTCTTCGTAATAAGCCATGTATTCTTCAAATGATGGGATTTTTCCCAAGATTGAACAAACCGCCGCTAATTCAGCTGAACTTAAATATACATTCGCATCATTTCCTAAACGGTTAGGAAAGTTACGTGTTGATGTTGAGACTACCGTTGCATTATCAGCCACTCGTGCTTGGTTCCCCATACATAGAGAACAACCTGGCATTTCTAATTTGGCACCCGATTTACCAAAAGTGTCGTAATAGCCTTCTTCTGTTAGCTTATCTTGATCCATTTTTGTAGGTGCTGAAACCCAAAGTTGGGTAGGTAAATCACCTTGATGTTTTTCTAATAATTTACCTGCAGCACGAAAATGACCAATATTAGTCATACATGAACCTAAGAATACTTCATCAATTTTTGTGCCTGCTAAATCAGACAATGTTTTTACATCATCAGGATCATTTGGGCAGGCCATAATAGGCTCTTTAATTTCATTAAGATCAATTTCTATCACTTCAAAATATTCAGCATCCGCATCAGGTGTCATTAACTCTGGGCTAGCCAACCATGCCTGCATCTGTTCTATTCTTCGATTAATAGTACGCGCATCACCATAGCCTTCAGCAACCATCCATTTCAACATAGTGATATTTGAATTAATGTATTCGCGAATAGGTGCTTCATCTAGACGAATAGTACAACCTGCCGCGGATCTTTCTGCTGAAGCATCTGATAATTCAAATGCCTGTTCTACTTTTAACTCAGGTAAACCTTCAATTTCTAAAATACGACCTGAAAAGACATTTTTCTTACCTTTCTTTTCAACAGTTAATAAACCTTTTTCAATCGCTTTTAAAGGAATGGCATTAACCAAATCACGTAAAGTAATGCCCGCTTGCATTTCACCTTTAAAGCGCACTAAAACTGATTCTGGCATATCTAACGGCATAACACCTGTTGCTGCTGCAAAGGCCACTAAGCCAGAGCCTGCAGGAAACGAAATACCCATGGGGAAACGAGTATGAGAATCACCCCCTGTCCCCACAGTATCAGGCAATAACATACGGTTTAACCATGAATGGATAATACCGTCTCCTGGACGTAAAGCCACTCCACCACGATTCATAATAAAATCAGGCAAGGTGTGTTGCATTTCCACATCAATAGGTTTTGGATAAGCGGCTGTATGACAGAAAGACTGCATGACTAAATCGGCAGAGAATCCTAAACAAGCTAAATCTTTTAATTCATCACGCGTCATTGGTCCCGTGGTATCTTGCGATCCTACTGTGGTCATTTTAGGCTCGCAATAAGTATCAGGACGAACACCCGCTACGCCACAAGCCTTACCTACAATTTTTTGCGCTAAAGTATAGCCTTTATTACTTGCTGCCTTATCAGCAGGTCTTTCAAAAACATCAGAAGCAGCTAAACCTAATGCTTCTCTAGCTCTATCCGTTAAGCCTCGACCAATAATTAATGGGATACGGCCACCCGCACGTACTTCATCTAAAATTACATTAGTTTTTAAACTAAATTCAGAAACAACTTCATCACTATCATGGCGTTTCACTTGGCCTTGGTAAGGATAAATATCAATCACATCTCCCATCGCCAAATTTTCGACATCACACTCGAAAGGTAATGCGCCTGAATCTTCCATAGTATTAAAGAAAATAGGTGCAATTTTGCCACCAATACAAATACCACCCCCTCTTTTATTAGGTACATAAGGAATATCATTTCCCATATACCATAACACTGAGTTAGTCGCTGATTTACGTGATGAACCTGTACCAACAACATCACCTACATAAGCGACAGGAAACCCTTTTTGCTTAAGTACTTCAATTTGCTGTTCAGCATTAGTAATCCCCTCTCTAGGAATTTTAAGCATGGCTTTAGCATGTAATGGAATATCAGGTCTAGACCATGCATCAGGTGCTGGTGATAAATCATCTGTATTAGTCTCACCCGTTACTTTAAAAACAGTAATCGTCAGCTTTTCTAACACTTCTGGTTTGCTAGTAAACCATTCCGCGCCAGCCCATGATTGAATGATTTTCTTAGCAAAATCATTTCCTGCATCTGCTTTTTCTTTTACATCATGAAAAGCATCAAAAACTAATAACGTATGAGATAAAGCTTTTACAACAATCGGCGCAAGCTCATCGTTATCTAATAAATCAATCAAAGGTGCAATATTGTACCCACCAAGCATTGTGCCTAGTAGTTCAGTCGCTCTAGCAGCATCTAAAATAGGTGAACTATCTTCACCTTTAGCAATTGCAGCAAGAAAACCAGCTTTTACATAAGCAGCTTCATCAACACCTGCAGGAACACGGTTAACCAACAAATCAAGAATAAAATCGTCTTCACCTGCGGGTGGTTGTTTAATTAATTCAACTAACGCGGAAACTTGTTCAGCATTTAAAGGTTGAGGAACGATTCCATCAGCAGCACGTTCTGCAACATGTTTGCGGTATTGCTCTAGCATTATTGACCCTTGTCTAAATTATAATGGCTTGATTTTAACAGATTTTTTGGAATGTTAGGAGATGAGATTCAATATAATTGATGAAGTGTGAAACCAACTTTCATAACAGATATTTAGTTTAAAAACATGTCAATTATTTTTACATTAAAAATGAAAATTAATTTCAATATTAATTATAGTGTTTTTTATCATATTGAAATTATTGGATAAAAATAAACTGGGTATTGTTTATGCAGTATTTATTAACATATAACTGATTAAAGGTGACTCAAATGAAATCAATAGATAATAGTAATGATATCAATATGGTAAGAGCTATTTTTATAGAAACATTAAGTGGTGAGTTTCTACTAAAAACAGGATTCGGCGTTTATGCTTTTTTAGCACCAGCCGATATAAATAATTTATTTAAAGAATATTTACACCAACCACAACCACTTAAAGTTTTTAGCAAATCTTGTGTAAGAAGCCATGCTAATTAACCTTAAAATAAATCTGAAAATTGCTTGAGTTGAATCTTTTACAACTCAAGCAAATGTTGTTGCAAAAACTCAGGAATACGTTGATCAAGCCAATAATTAGGCCTAAAAGGGCTTCTACCTGTTACAAATCCTACATGCCCTCCTCCTTGTGTTACTTCTAAAACCACTTTTCCTGAAAGTTCTTTTATATCTGGAATAACATGTTCGGTCATAAAGGGATCATCTTTTGACTGAATTAATAACGTAGGTGTTGCTATAGTATTCAGATAATACCTAGAACTGGATTTCTGATAATAATCTTCAGCACTATCAAAACCATGCAACTTGGCAACAACTTGGTCATCATATTGCCAGAAAGATTGAATCTCTGACAAATCACCTAAGCGGTTAATTTTTTCCGCCTCCTGTACTTGTCCAATATTATGCAAATGATCCACTTTAAATTGCATATAGTCTTTTAATTCTCTTAGTAAGTTGCCCCTATAGAATCGCGAAAAACCTGCATCTAATTTTGTTGCACAAGCACTTAGTACCAAGGGAACAGAAACTGCAATTGCTGCAAATAAATAAAGATTATTCTCTTGTTCACCCAACCATTTTAGTAAAACATTTCCTCCTAACGAAAAACCTATACATGCCATCGCTGTATTAGGCTCACGTTCGCGCAGGGTCTGATAGAGGAAATTAATGTCTTCAGTATCCCCTGAATGATAACAACGTGCTAAATTATTCGATTGTCCACTACAGCCTCTAAAATTTAATACCACACTCCTAAAGCCTTGCTCCAATAATGTGTGTTGTAAACCATTAATATAACCTGACTCCGAACTTCCTGTTAAACCATGAAGTAAGATAACTAACGGTTGATCACCTTTTCCACACCAGTCTAAATCAATAAAATCATTATCAGGTGTCGTTAATCTTTCTCTCCAACTATCTGAAAGAATTGTTTTTTTGCGAAATAATGCAGGATAAATAGTTTGCAAATGTCGATTATTTAACCACCAAGCCGGCTTAAATGTAGTTTGAATATGCACGATTACTGACTAACCACCATTTCTGCATATTGACGTAGCTGATCAATAATTTTCATATTTTTAGGGTCATTCTTATATTGCTCAGAAAATGAATCCAAATTAGCAAAATAATCTTCATCAAAGATAGATTGCTTATACTCATCCCATATTTGTAGCTCATCAACATTCAATGTTTCAGGGAAATTTCTCGCACGGTATCTAAAAAACAATTCATCAAAACGTTTATCAGTCACTGATAAATGTAAACCAGCTAACTTAGCAGCTGATGTCCTATGAATTTTTGTAAACGCTTTTTTGTCTTCATAGGAAAAGAACCCTGCATACAACATTGCATCCACATTATTCTTATTATCAAATATTCTTTCCTGCTCAAATACTTCGGTAACAACATCTGCTATCTGTGGGCTATTTTGTAACAGTTCTAAATTTGTTAAACATTGTTGTTTATCTATCCCTAACCTTTGTGCATTTTCAGCTAACAATGCATTTTCAATGGCTATAAAAGGGCATTTATTAATATGAACAAGTTTTAATGGGATTGGTAATTTGTCACCTAACTCATCTCTTTTAGTATAGAGTCTCGCGCGTATTTCATCTGCAGAAAGCTCTAGTAATGGAGTTAAATTCTGGGATAAATCAACCACTGCAACGGCATTAGTATTAGTTGGGTGCCAAGCAATAGGCGCAACTAATCCAGCATTACCACGTACAGCGCCAAACATGCCTGAAATATGAACCAAAGGTTTAATATTATCGACATCAATCAGATCTTTAACTTTATTTTTATTGCGTAATGCAAAATAATAATCAAATAACTTGGGGCATTTCTGTTTGATCAATTTAGCAATCGCAATAGTGGCATACACATCTGATGTTGCATCATGTGCTTGTTCGTGACTAATACCATTAGCTTCGGTCAACAGCTCCAAACGGAAACTAGGTAAACCTTCATCGTTTTTTGGCCAAACTATTCCATCAGGTCTTAATGCATAAGCAGCTCTGACTAAATCTATAATATCCCAACGTGAATTGCTATTTTTCCAGCTGTATTCATAGGGATCATAAAAATTTCGATAGAATAAATTACGAGAAAATTCTTCATCAAAACGAATCGTGTTATAGCCCACTACACAGGTATTGGTTTGAGTAAACTGGTGATTTATTCGCTTGGCAAATTCGTGTTCTGCAAGCCCTTCAGCTTGTGTAATTTGCGGGGTAATTTTTGTGATTATTGCTGGTTCTGGTTTGGGAAGATAATCATCAGCCAGTTTACAATAAAACATATCAGGTTCACCGATGATATTAAAATCCATATCGGTGCGAATACCTGCAAATTGGGAGGGTCTATCTAAAGAGGGACTTAATCCCCAGGTTTCATAATCGTGCCAGTAAAAAGTAGCTTGTTGCGATGCCATTGCCATTCTATCTTTGTAGGAGCGTCCGCCCTCGGCGCGATTTAAAAATATAACTGCGCGCCGAGGGCGGACGCTCCTACGACAATACTTATTTAATAGAGACTAATGCTCTTAAAACATCTGTTCTGCTAACAATACCCACTAACTGTTTGTCTTCAAAAACAGGATAACTTCTTAATGAGGTATCTTGGAATTTATCTGCAAGATCAACAATACTAGATTCAGCATCAACTGATAAAATTTCAGTACTCATAAATTCTCCGACTTTACCACTCATCCCTTGATTATAAGTCGCACCAAGAACAACCTTCATGCAGTCCTTTTCTGAAAACATACCCACTAATTTACCTGTTTCATCCAATACTGGCGCACAGGTTATTTTATGGCTCAACAATTGTTTAATTGCTGATAACGCATCGGTATCTTTTTTTACAGTCATTATATTTTTAGTCATATAATCTGCAATGGTGATTTTTGCTAGCATAAGTAATTCCTCATCAATAATAGTAAAACTGCATTACTCTTTTTTAAAAGAGCCTCTTTTTTATTCTGCTGATTTTTTTAAAAGATCAGGATTGAAATCAATTTTTTGGGATTCCGCTGCTTCCGCTTCTCTTTTTTTCTTTTTATCACATTTTTCTACACAAACACATTCTCCATTGCCTGTGCCACCACATGAACCTTTAATGGCTCTTCTGCCAAATATAACACCAACAGCCATTATAACGACAACAATTAACATGAAGCCAAATGTTGCTAAAAAATATACCATGTTCTTACCTTAACTTTGTTACAAAAGAAGTTGTCGCTTTTTCTATAAAGCCTTCTTTAGTTTTTATAATAAATAGAGCCGCTATATTCTCTTTTTCGGCTAATTGATACCCTTGCTCCGCCCCTAAAACCATTAAAGCCGTCGCTAAAGCATCTGCTTTCATTGTAGTATCGCTCAATATGGTAATTGATGCCAACTTATGTGTAATTGGCTTACCAGTTCGCGGATCAATAGTATGTGAAAATCGGACACCTTCTACTTCAAAGAAGTTCCTATAGTCACCTGATGTTGCCAATGATATATCTGTCAACGGCAAAACCTTTTGTATCATTCTTTGATCTGCTGTCGGTTTTTCAACAGCAATCCGCCAAGGCTTCTTTTTTATATTAAGTCCTTTTAAACGCAACTCTCCACCAATCTCTATCATATAGCCAGCAATACCTTTGCTATCTAATAACAAACCGACCTTATCTACTGCATAACCTTTTGCAATCGCTGATAAATCTAAATATAACTCTGGAAACTGTTTTTTTATTTTCTTATTTTCATCATCAAATAATAAGTTTTTAAAACCTGTCTTTAATAATCGTTGTTTAATTTTTTCTTCTTCAGGCGCAACAAAAGATAACCCTTTTGGCCCAAACCCCCAAAGATTAACCAAAGGCCCTACGGTAATATCAAATGCACCTTGAGATAATTTAGAAATATTATCCGCTTGTTTTAATACTTGGTATAAATCATTCGAAACAGTTAGCCATCCCCCTGCTTGGTTCTGATTTATTTTGGACAACTCTGAATCATCTATATAAGTAGACATCTGCTGATTTAAATTATCAAGCAGTTGTTTAATCTGAAGCTTTAAGTCTGGACTTGTCACTGAATCTGGTAACTCTGATGCTTTAATTACAAAGCTAGTTCCAAATATTTCATCGAAATAATGCAGAGGGTATTTAGGTTTTTCTGGAGCTTGCTGGCAGGCTGACAATAAAAAAACGAGGAGCAGTAAAACTGAACTTCGCTTTAAGCTTTTAAAACACATAATTTAGAATCTCACCCGTACTAATGGGGCGCAGTGCTTTAGCCTGCAATATTAAAATGCAGGCAAAAGAGACTGTGAAAGTATTCTTCTTTTGGCTTCCCCCTTTGAAAAAGGGGGATTGAGGGGGATTTCACAAAACAATAACTCATTGATATTTCAACAAAATGTTTTTGTAATAAAATCTCCCCCACCCCCCTCTTTTCCAAAGAGGGGGGCGCAAAGGTAATTCTTTCACAGCCTCTAAAGCACTACGCCCCACTGTCGAAACGTTTACTTTAAACAAAAAAAGCCACATTACCCAAAGGTAATGTGGCTTTAATCACTTTCTATTTAACCACCAAAGTCATCTAACATGATGTTTTCTGGCTCTACGCCATTTTCAATCAACATATTAATTACTGAGGAGTTCATGATTGGAGGTCCACACAAGTAGTACTCACAATCTTCTGGAGCTGGATGGTTTTTAATGTACTCTTCAAATAATACATTATGAATAAAACCTTGGTAACCTTCCCAGTTATCTTCTGGTAATGCATCAGATAAAGCAGTATGCCATTCAAAGTTATCGTTCTCTTTAGCCAGCATATCAAAATCTTCAATATAGAACATTTCACGCTTACTACGTGCACCGTACCAGAAAGACATTTTACGCGTTGATTTTAATCTGCGTAATTGATCAAAGATATGTGAACGCATTGGTGCCATACCTGCACCACCGCCAACAAAGACCATTTCTGCATCTGTATCTCTAGCAAAGAACTCACCGTATGGTCCTGAAACAAGGGCTTTATCACCTGGTTTCAAGTTAAAGATGTACGATGACATAATACCTGGAGGTACGCTATCAGGTGCACCAGGAGGTGGTGAAGCAACACGTACGTTCAGCATAATTTCTTTTTCTTCTGGATAAGAAGCCATTGAATATGCACGTAAAGTGGGTTCTTTCACATCAGAAACATAGCGCCAAAGATTGAATTTATCCCAATCTTCACGATATTCTTCTTGAATATCCATATCTTCATATTTAGAAATATGAGCAGGACATTCAATCTGAATATAACCACCCGCCTGGTAGTTAATTTCTTCACCGTCAGGTAATTCTAATACCAACTCTTTAATAAAAGTTGC
>ENA-ORXI01000933-ORXI01000933.1-sediment-metagenome-genome-assembly--contig:-NODE-933-length-23676-cov-17.468706_pt1 | contig 23676 bp, 23 predicted proteins | sample MGYA00237861_ERZ511468 | MGnify/ENA primary metagenome ERZ511468 (study PRJEB26299, sample SAMN06266213) | sediment metagenome | isolation source: Hudson Canyon methane seep mesocosm | place...
TGGTGGAGCTAGGCGGGATCGAACCGCCGACCTCAACACTGCCAGTGTTGCGCTCTCCCAATTGAGCTATAGCCCCTTAGTTGAGTTCTCGTATTATAAAGATATTACTTATTTTGTCTAGTCTTTATTTAAATTTTTTATATAAATAATTGCTTTTTCAAGACGAGCCAAGGTTTTTTCACGCCCTAGTAAAGAGAGTGTCACATCAATAGACGGCGACATGCCGATACCACAAACAGCGACACGTAACGGCTGGGCCACTTTACCAAGCTTTAACTCCAACGCTTCAGCCGTTGCTAGTACAATATCATGCAATACATCACCCTGCCACTGTTCTAATGCTGTAAATTTAGTGAGTAACTGCTGCAACACCTCATCTGAACCGACTTTAAAATTTTTCTTTGCCGCTTTAGCATCATATTCATCAAACTCTTTATAAAAATAAACACTCGCATCTGCCATTTCAACCAGTGTTTTACTGCGTTCACGTTGTGCCAATACAATATCAACCAACTCAGGCCCTTGTGTGATATCAATATCACGCTGTTGCATATGCCATACTAAATGTTTAGCAACTAATGCTGGCTCGCTATTCATAATATACTGATGATTAATCCATACTAACTTTTCAGTATTAAACGCAGAAGCTGATACATTGACCGCCTTCAAATCAAACAGCTCAATCATTTCATCACGACTAAAAATTTCTTGGTCACCATGAGACCAACCCAAACGCACTAAATAATTTAACAACGCTTCCGGCAAATAACCTTCATCACGATATTGCATCACACTGACTGCACCATGACGTTTAGAAAGTCTTGCCCCATCATCACCTAATATCATTGGCACATGAGCATAGTTCGGTAGATCTGCCCCTAACGCATTTAAAATATTAATTTGTCGCGGGGTATTATTAACGTGATCATCACCTCTGACCACATCAGTAATCTCCATATCCATATCATCGACCACCACCGTTAAATTGTAAGTGGGTGAACCATCGGCACGCGCAATAATCAAATCATCTAGCTCTTGATTAGCAACGCTAATCTTACCTTTTACTAAATCATTAATTTCCACAACACCCTCTTGCGGATTACGAAAACGTATCACCGATTGACCTGCCGACTTTGGTAAGGCTAAATCACGACATTTACCGTTATAACGTGGCTTTTCCTTATTAGCCATTTGCTGCTCACGTAACTGTTCCAGCTCATCTTTAGAGCAATTACAATAATATGCATGCCCTTCTGCTAATAATTGCTGAATAATTTCATCATAACGCTCAAAACGCTGTGTTTGATAATAAGGTCCTTCATCATGCTCCAAGCCTAACCACGTCATGCCTTCAAAAATAGCATCTACTGATGCTTGAGTAGAGCGTTCTAAATCAGTATCTTCAATGCGTAAAACAAACTGACCTTGATTTTTTTTAGCATACAACCAAGAAAATAAAGCAGTTCTAGCACCGCCTACATGTAAATAACCCGTGGGGCTAGGGGCAAATCGTGTTTTTATCGTCATTTTATCTATTCTTTATTATTGACATGTTAAAATCATTTTATTCTTAAAATTTAATACCTTAAAAATAGATGATACAAAAAATTATTAAACCTATTATAACCTTAACTAGCTTAACTTTATTAGCCGCCTGTGCAACTGATCGCAGTGTATCGCCACCACTAGGTTCAGCAAAAGTCGGAGCCGTGCATCATGCCACTACTTATCCGCCGTTTACACCGACTACCATTGCCCAAAATACCCCTACGCTTAAATTTACTCAAATTACCGATAATGTCTTTGTTATTTTAGATACCTCTTCCTCTAAAAATACCATTTATGATAAAGGTAACTTACATGATTCAAAATTTACCGTACAAAAACAATTTTTAAACCAATTTAATAAAACCATCCCTGACGATATTACGCTGTCATCAGGTTTACGCAGCTTTGGCTTTGGACAATGTACTGATTGGTCAAATAGCAAACTTTTTCAAGCTATTACCCCACATAACCGCTTAAATTTTCAAGCGAATATGAACAAAGCAAACTGTGCTAGTGGTGGTTCGCCGATGGAAACTGCTTTATCCTTAGCATCAACTGACCTAGAAAAAGCACAAGGTAATATTGCACTGCTAATTGTTAGTGATGGTGACAAAATAGCCTCGAGTGCCTTAGATAATGCCAAACAATTAGAAAATAAATTTGGTGACCGCCTTTGTATCTATTCCGTATGGGTAGGTAATGCAAGTGAGCAGCAAGGACAATTCTTTTTACAAGAACTATCAAATATAGCCGCTTGTGGGAAAAATATTAACTTAGATGATGTCAATACTAGCTCAAAAATGGGTAGCTTTGTTGAAGATATGCTGTTCACACAAGCAACCATTATTCCTAAAAAACCTGAGCCCCTCGATAGCGATAACGATGGTGTTTTAGATAAAGAAGATGTGTGTCCTGACACCCCAAAAGGTGCAACCGTTAATAAACAAGGCTGCTGGTCAATTACCGGCTTACAATTTGACACCAATAAAGCGACTATTAAAAAAGGCTATGAATCCTCACTTAATAAAGCCATTAAAGTTTTAAAAGATAATCCAAGCTTACATATTCAAATTGAAGGACACACAGACAGTGTCGGCTCTGATAAACATAATCAAGACTTATCAGCACGTCGTGCAAATAGCGTACAACAGTATTTAGTCGAACGAGACATTGATATTAACCGTTTAACTAATAAAGGATTTGGCGAACACCAACCTATTGCAGATAATGAAACCGATGCAGGACGAGCAGAAAACCGCCGTGTTGTTTTCAGTATTACTAAACGTTAATTGCTCATAAAAAAGCACCCTCAATGGGTGCTTTTTCTAAACGCTTAAATACCTAGCGTTACGCCGACCCCCAAACCATCAGGGGTGGTTTCTTGCTCCTCATTTTCATTATGCGGCCCTTCAAAATAAGGCATTACCTCAATATTAGACTCTTCTTCCTTTTGAGGAGAAAATATATTTTGCTCATATTGCTGTGTTGATGCATTAAGCCTATCTGCCTCACACTTTTCTTTTATTTTTAAATTTAACGCCAAATCTAAACTACGCATTTTTATCATATTGCAATCAGCATAAGCATAGCTCTCACCTAACATTGTCATACTCATAACCACTATTGCGGTTATTTTTAAACCTAATTTCTGCATATTTACCCCCGCACATTAAACCTTAATAACGGTCAAACCACCCATATAGGATTGTAACACTTTAGGTATTTCAATATCACCGCTAACTGTTTGATAGTTTTCTAAAATAGCCACTAAGGTACGTCCTGCTGCAAGACCAGAACCATTTAAAGTATGCACTAATTCAGGCTTACCCGTTTCAGGATTACGCCAACGAGCTTTTAAACGTCTCGCTTGAAAATCCTTAAAATTACTGCACGATGAAATTTCTCTAAACTTATCTTGTCCTGGCAACCATACCTCTAAATCATAAGTTTTCGTTGATGAAAAACCGGTATCTCCTGCACAAAGCAATACTTTACGATAAGCCAAGCCTAATTTCTGCAAAATATTTTCGGCATCCGCGGTTAATGCTTCATGTGCCTGCTCTGATTCATCAGCCTTAACAATTTGCACTAATTCCACTTTTTCAAATTGATGCTGACGAATTAATCCCCGCACATCACGCCCATATGCCCCCGCCTCACTTCTAAAGCACGGACTATGACACACCATTTTTAAAGGTAAACTATCAGCCTCTAAAATTTCATCACGCACAATATTCGTCACTGGCACTTCAGCGGTAGGAATCAGGTATAAATCTGGCTCGGCACTGACTTTAAATAAATCATCGGCAAATTTAGGTAACTGCCCGGTGCCATATAGACTATCCGCATTCACAATAAAAGGCACATAAGTTTCATCATAACCATGCTCATCAATATGCGTATCTAACATAAATTGAATTAAAGCACGTTGTAAACGAGCAATCTGACCTTTTAATACCACAAAACGGGCACTGGTAATTTTTGCACCGGTTTCAAAGTCCATGCCCTGATGCAATACCCCCAAATCAACATGGTCTTTTATCTCAAAATCAAATTGCGGCTTTTCACCCCATTGAGACAACTCAATGTTTTCATCTTCATCTTTCCCTGCTGGCACAGACGCATCTAAAATATTAGGCAAGGCTTCCATAATAGCCAGCATATCAGCTTGAATCTGAGCTAATTCAACTTCAGCGGCTTTGAGTTCATCGCCTAAACCGCCTATTTTATCAAAGATAGGCTGAGTATCTTCGCCCTTGGCTTTCGCTTGTCCAATCGACTTAGAAATAACATTTTTTTCATTTTGTAATGCTTGGGTTTTTACCTGAATCGCTTTACGACGTTTTTCTAATTGCGTATAACGCTCAACATCAAACTCTACGGCACGACGTTTTAACTGTACTTGTACTGCATCAATATCTGTTCTAAATAAATGAGGATCTAACATAATAATTTAACTTACCTTAAAATTTTAACTATAAAAAATTGTAACCACTAAATTTGACGCCCTAACCACGCCCCTAAACTCACCATCGCTATCGACAACAGGGTATTAGCAAAAAAAACACTTACTAGCATTTGCGTATGAGTATTCAATGAATGGCCTGATTCTACTAATGACAGCATAAGATATAAACCTGAAAATATAACAAATAAACCCACCAGCAAAGTCCAACTAATCACTTGGTGATCTATATTGACAGTGACTTTAGTCATCAATAGCATACCGATAAATCCAATTATCAATGCCCCTAGCATATTGACAATCATTAGCCCATACAGCATATCGCCTGCCACAGGTAAATTACGCCCCATTAACATGCCCAACCAAACCGCTAATAAACACGCCATTAAACTTAGCGTTATATTTAATGTCGCCTTAGTAAGCTCACCTTGCTCTAATAACGTAATCGTCTCTAATGAAAACGTAGAAAAGGTCGTAAATGACCCTAACAAACCGACTAAAATAGCCGAACGATACTCCATGCTTAATGCTACCCGCTGCAACACTAAACTCTGCGTTAATAAACCAATTAAAAAAGAACCTAAGACATTAACCGTCAAGGTTCCATAAGGAAAGCCGCGACCTAACCATTGATAAACGCCAGACGAGACTAAAAAACGCAATACCGCGCCACATGCTCCACCAAAGGCAATAACAACTAATGAGTTCAAGCTTAAACCTTAAATAAATGTGTCCGATAATGTTTTAACTCTTCAATGGACTCTAAAATATCCGCCAACGCTTCATGGCATTCGGTTTTAACGAAAGACTCTTTTACTTCGGGTGCCCAACGCATCGCCAATTCTTTCAATGTCGACACATCTAAATTACGGTACTGAAAAAAGGTTTCCAAATCACGCATATATTTATATAAAAAACGTCTATCTTGTCCCGTGCTATTACCACTCATAGGCGATACACCCGCAGGTACCCACGGCTTTAAAAATTCAATCGTCTCTCTTTCGGCAGCCGCCTCATCAATCGTAGAGGCTTTTACGCGATCAATCAATCCTGACCGACCATGATGCTCTTGATTCCAGTCATCCATGCCCGCTAAGATTTCATCGCTTTGATGTACCGCCAAAACAGGCCCCGTTGCTAAAATATTCAAATCCTTATCAGTGACAACGGTTGCAATTTCAATAATAACATCTGTCTCAGGCTCCAAACCTGTCATTTCTAAATCAATCCAGACTAAATTTTCTTTATTTTGTGCCATAATACCCTTACTTACCCTATCTCATTTATATATTGCGATAAATTGTAGCATTGGCTAATCTGTATAGCCATAGCTCATAATACCCTTGTTTCTAATAATTTTTTTATACTTTATGAATACTTTTACCACTATTTTTCTTATCGCCTTAGTTTTATCTTATTCGGTACAATTTTGGCTCGCACAACGCCAATCAGCTCATGTTTTAAAACATAGAGACAATGTACCTGATGACTTCAAACAATCTATTAGCCTTGAAGCTCATCAAAAAGCCGCAGATTACACCATTGAAAAAGGACGTATCGGCACAATAGAAGCGGTTTTAAGTATTATCTTATTATTAGCGCTCACATTAGGCGGCGGAATCAGTGCTATTTTTAATTTTTGGCTCAGTTTTGAATTATCTGAAATCGCAACCGGTATCGCTGCAATCGGTAGTATCTCTATCATCATGTCACTACTAGATTTGCCTACTAGCCTCTACCAAACATTTATTATTGAGGAAAAATTTGGCTTTAATAAAAGCAGCTTAAAACAATTTTTTACTGACCAAGCGATGCAACTTGCCTTAGTGGTTGCGATTGGTTTACCACTACTCGCTTTAATACTATGGATTATGCAAGCTATCGGTGATAGCTGGTGGTTATGGACATGGGCAGTATTAATGGGATTCTCATTATTAATGAGCTGGATTTATCCCACCGTTATTGCCCCGCTCTTTAATAAATTCACCCCGTTAGAAGAAGGCACCTTAAAAACACGAATTACCAACCTGCTCGACCGTTGTGGCTTCAGCAGTAACGGTATTTTTATTATGGACGGTTCAAAACGCTCAGGGCATGGTAATGCTTATTTTACCGGCATGGGTAAAAACAAACGTATTGTATTCTTTGACACGTTAGCGGAGTCCTTAAGTGATGATGAAATGGAAGCTGTTTTAGCGCATGAGCTAGGACATTTCAAACATAAGCATGTCACGAAAATGCTAATTGCAAGCTCAATCATGACCTTAATTAGCTTTGCTATTCTAGGTTGGTTAATTAATAAAGACTGGTTTTTTAGTGGTTTGGGTGTCGATAATACCTCAAATGCGGCAGCACTCTTTCTATTTATGCTGGTCTCACCTGTTTTCACTACCTTCATGACCCCGATTAGTGCTCACTTTCAGCGTAAATTTGAATTTGAAGCCGATGATTTTGCCGCTGAACATGCTCAGGCCAGCAAATTAATTAGTGGATTAGTGAAGCTCTATGAAGAAAACGCCAATACCTTAACCCCTGACCCTTTATTTTCAGCGTTTCATTATAGTCACCCCCCTGCTGCTATTCGTATTGCTCATCTACAGCCTAAACTATAATAATACTCCCTCACCCAACCCTCTCCCTGATTGGAGAGGGCTTTAAAATATAGCTAATAACTACCCATTTTCTAAAAAATAATCTATGAATGATTTATATACCGGCTTAGTAATTTCAAATTTAGGCAAAGGCGTTGCTGTTGAAATAGATGACGAAATCATTCTTTGTCAAACACGACGTAAGCTCGAACCTGTTACCGCCGGTGATAAGGTGGAAATTATCAAAGTCGCTGCTGGACAAGGACGGATTGAATCATTATTACCCCGTCACTCGCTATTAGAGCGTCCCAGTAAAAATGCAAAAACACGGCCTGTTGCCGCCAATATCGACCAAGTATTTATTGTTTTCAGCACTGAGCCTTATTGTGATTTTTTGCTTATTGACCAATATTTGGCGATTTGTGAAAATCGTAATATTGAAGCACGCTTAGTCTATAATAAATCCGACTTACCTCGCTTAGAGGCCATTGAAAAAGAACTCGCACATTATTTAACACTCGGCTACCCTTTCTTTCGCGTTAGTGCCATAGATAGCTCTGAAATAAAGACCTTAAAAGATAGCCTAGCAGACAAAATCAGTATTTTTACAGGACAATCCGGTGTCGGTAAATCCTCATTAACCAATGCACTGATTCCTGATAAAGACCTTAAGACCAACACTGTTTCAGCGATTACTAAACACGGACGACATACCACTACTGCTGCAACACTCTATCATTTACCTGATGGCGGTGATTTAATTGATAGCCCAGGTGTAGCAATATTTGGCTTGGCTGGTATCTCAGAACCTCAACTTGCCTATGGATTTCGTGAATTTCAAGCCTATTTAGATGACTGTCAATTCAATGATTGTCGCCATGTCAATGATAAAGGCTGTGCTGTTAGACAAGCCGTTGAACAAGGCAATATTACGGCTTCTCGCTATCAACGCTTTCTAAAATTACGTGAAAAAATGCCTACAGCTTAAAATAACTCAATATCATCGGATTCAATGTCATCTTTCACATCCATATCTTGAAAGAAAACCACTTTATTTCGTCCGGTATCTTTACCATGATAAAGTGCTTGATCCGCATGATCTAATAAATTCATTGGTAAGGCATGATGTTCAATCTCTGTCACCCCAATGCTTACCGTCACTCGTCCGACTGTCGGAAAATTAAAATTTTCGACCTTGCTACGAAAACGCTCAAAAATAGCTTTTGCAGACTTAATATCAACTAAATTCACAATCACCACAAACTCTTCGCCACCGAAACGAAAATAAAAATCATTGTAACGAAAACTTTTTTCAATAATTTGACTGAAATGCAATAATACTTCATCCCCATATAAATGACCAAAATCATCATTCACACGCTTAAAATGATCAATGTCTAACATCGCAATCCATGATTGCTTATTTTCTATATAATTATCCGTTTGAAAGTATTCGCATACTTCCATCAAACAACTATCAAATGATTGACGATTAGGTAGGGAGGTTAATAAATCTCGTTCTTTCTGGTCATGTAACACCATTAAATTAGTATAAATAGCGAGAATAGACTTTAGATTCGCTATCACCTCATCCTGCAATAATCCCTTAATTAAAATAGCACGACGGGGACCTATTGGAACTTTAATATTCAAAATATAAAAATTATGACTATCAAACTGAATGGCTTGTAATAATTCAGTTTCTATAATTTTTTCTAAAATATCACTATATTCATCTTCTCTATTTTCTTGAGAAAAATCGATAGGCAATCTTTGACCCACCCATTGATGAGAATAATGATCCTCAGCTAACTTTATTTTTTCACGCTTATAAATTTCATAGGCATAAATGTCCGCTATCAAAGTCAATTCTTGACAGACTACCAGCATTTCCTGAGTGAGGGCATTAGAACTTGCTTGACGCGTTAATCTATCTGTCCATTTAAAAACGGTTTCTACGGTAACACTTAACATGCTTGTATCAATCCACCGCCTAATATATGTAAATGCAAATGATACACTTCCTGGCCACCCGCTTCATTACAGTTAATAATAGTACGATAGCCTTCTTCAGCAATGCCTTCTAACTGTGCAATTTTCGCTGCCATGTGTAATAAATAACCTGATAATTCAATATTATCTAAATCATTTAACGTTGCAATATGACGTTTAGGAATAATTAAAATATGTACCGGAGCTTTAGGATGAATATCTCTAAAGGCAAGCACCTGCTCATCTTCATAAACAATGTCTGCTGGGATTTTTTTATCAATGATTTTACAAAATAAACAGTCCATCACATTTCCTTTTTATAAAAATAGTTACCCTATTTTAACTTAGGGGCAATTCATTTTTGATAAGAAATTCTACGTTTATTGATAATAATATTCAAGATTGTAACGAGGATACTGCTAGAATAATTTAAAGAGTATAAATTATTTTTAAAATTCTTATGGCGGAGAGGAAGAGATTCGAACTCTTGGAAGGGATAAACCTTCAACGGTTTTCAAGACCGCCGCTTTCGGCCACTCAGCCACCTCTCCGTAAGAATGCCCATTATACTAAGTAAAAAGTTAAAAGCAAACTTTTTAACACTCTAATAGGCACTCTCACTATTAAGATATAAAAATTAATGACTTATTTTTTTATATTTTATACGTCTTGGGTTATCTGCATCCGTGCCTAAACGTTTATGTCTGTCTACTTCATAATCTTCATAATTGCCTTCAAACCACACGACTTTACTGTCGCCTTCAAATGCCAACATATGCGTTGCAATCCGATCTAAAAACCAGCGATCATGAGAAATAACTACCGCACAACCAGGAAATGCCAATAAAGCCTCTTCTAAAGCACGCAAGGTTTCTACATCTAAATCATTGGTTGGTTCATCTAATAATAAAACATTACCACCGCTGCGTAATAGTTTCGCTAAATGCACACGATTACGCTCACCACCCGATAAATCACCGATACGCTTTTGCTGGTCGCCGCCTTTAAAATTAAAACGCCCACAATACGAACGTGATGGCGTTTCATAGGTGCCGACGGTAATAATATCTAAACCATCAGAAATTTCTTCCCACACAGTTTTATTATCATCTAAAGTATCCCGTGTTTGTTCAACATGAGAAAGTTTCACTGTCGAACCAATTTTAATCTCCCCTGAATCCGCTTTTTCCAAATCAGACATCATCCGAAATAATGTGGTTTTACCCGCCCCATTAGGCCCAATAATCCCGACAATACCCCCAGGTGGTAATTGAAAATTCAAATCATCAATTAATAATTTTTCACCGAATGCTTTATTAAGATGTTCCGCATTAATCACCACATCGCCTAATCGTGGCCCTGCCGGAATAAAAATTTCCTGCGTTTCATTACGCTTTTGCGTCTCTTGTGAAGCCAGTTCATCAAAACGAGCTAAACGTGCCTTACTTTTCGCATGACGACCTTTCGCATTAGAACGCACCCATTCTAACTCGGCTTTCATTGATTTTTGACGTGATGTTTCTTGTTTTTCTTCTTGTTCTAAACGATTTTGTTTTTGCTCTAACCATGAAGAATAATTACCTTCCCATGGAATACCCTGACCTCTATCCAGCTCTAAAATCCAACCAGCCACATTATCTAAAAAGTATCTATCGTGCGTTACCGCAACTACCGTCCCTTCATAATCATGTAAAAAACGCTCTAGCCATGCGACTGATTCTGCATCTAAATGGTTAGTCGGCTCATCTAATAGCAACATATCCGGTTTAGATAACAATAAACGACACAACGCCACACGACGCTTTTCGCCACCCGACAAAGTCGTTACATCCGCATCCCACTCTGGCAAACGTAATGCATCAGCGGCAATTTCAAGTTCACGTTCTAATTCCCACGCGTTCGCCGCTTCAATTTTTTCTTGTAATTCTGACTGTTCCGCTAATAATTTATCAAAATCCGCCTCAGGATCCGCAAAGGCATCATTAATCGCATTATAACGATCTAAAACCTTTTGAATTTCACCAAAACCTTCTTGAACATTACCCCGCACATCTTTATCAGGATTCAAATCTGGTTCTTGAGACAAGTAACCGATATTAATGCCCTTCATAGGGATTGCTTCGCCTTCAATCTCTTTATCAACCCCAGCCATAATCCGCAATAAGGTTGATTTTCCCGAACCATTCAAACCTAATACACCAATTTTTGCACCAGGAAAAAATGAAAGAGAAATATTTTTAAGAATATGCTTTTTAGGAGGAACAATTTTCCCCACTCTGTTCATAGAAAAAATATATTGAGCCATATGTTTTTAAGTATTTAATGTCACTATTGATAATAAGCTCTTATTATAACGAGATTTTTCTACTTTTCTTACCTTGCTAAAAAAAATTAGAGTTGTTACTATCCATACTCCAACAATAAAAATAATAATACCAAGGAAAACAATAATGACTGATAAAACACAAGCACCACTCTTTGAAAGAATTGGCGGTGAAGCAGCTGTTAATGCGGCTGTTGAGATTTTTTATACGAAAGTGCTAGCTGATTACCGTATTAATCGTTTTTTCGATAAAACCAATATGGATGAACAAATCAAAAAACAAAAAGCCTTTTTTACCATGGCATTTGGTGGACCCAATAACTATACCGGCGGAACAATGCGTAAAGTTCATGCTCGTTTAGTTAAGATGGGCTTAGATAACTCGCATTTTGACGCTGTCATGGAACATTTAGGGGCAACGTTAACAGAATTAAAAGTACCAGGTGATTTAATCGGCGAAGCGGCTGCGATTGCTGAAAGTGTACGTGCTGATGTGTTAGGTAAATAAACAGCATGATAACTTAATGACGTAATAATTATTTTACGTCATTAAGCTCCATCTCTTAAAATTTTCTCATTGAAACTTATTCAGTTGGAATACGAATCAACATACCACCCATAATTTGATTTAGTTTAAAATCTTTTTTAGGGCTATCTTTATGATTATTATGACATGTAACACATGCTCCAGAACTCGCTATATCAGGATAAATCGCTGTAAAGTAACGTTTTCCCGCTACCACTTCATCACCATAAAAATTCTTACCTGGATTATCTGAAATAAATTTTAAACCTGCTTTTTCAACATCTGATTTTGCATTATTTTTAGCATTTACTGGCCATAAAGATAACAAAGAATAACTAACGCCTGAACGACTTTTTTCGCGCACAATATCGGCACCCTCTCTAAAAAATTGTGCAGGTAATAATAAGGCTTGTTCTTGCTTCCAGTGTTCATTGGCATCAATCACTTCTTCTTCGTTCATTAAGCGATTGACAATTTTTTCTGCATAAACAATTCTATTTGCTTCCAATGCATCATGAATCATATCCGCTACTTTTTTCGGTTCAATACCTTCTGCACTAACATTTAAAGCACTGCCTAATAAAAAACCTACACTCAATATTTTAATGATATTCTTCATACTCTATCCTCTTAATATTATTATATTCGTTCTTTTACCATCTCCAACATTTTTAAATGCTTTTTAGGTAAACTCGAAAAATTATTTTTAATTAACTCTTTATCTGCTAAAGAATCTAATGAAAAACCTAAGCCATGACAATTCATACACACCCCTCGCAGCATTTTTTGATTAGGGCTTAAATTGTGACTTTGATTATGTTGAACATTAACACGTTTAATTCGCTTACTTTTACGTTTACGTTTTTTACCTTTAGTTTCTCGAGGTAAATGACAACCTGCACATGACACACCCGCACCTTTCTCTAACGCACCTTGTTGTTCATCCTGCCATAATTGAAAATGCTTGGATTTTTTATAAGCGATACTATGCTCATCTGCATGACAATTCAAACAACTAGACACAGCTGCTTCTACAACATTAAATTTATGTGCACTATGGCAAGCCGTACAATTCAATATTTTATTTTCTGCATCAGCACCTTCTAACATTGGTAATCGGGCTTGACTAACAGTCATTGCAGATAATTCCTGAGCCAGCCGAATACCATGTTTTCCTGCTAAAAATCCTTGTATTGTTTTTTTATGACAACTTTCACAGTAACTAAAATTAGGTTTATTAACCCAGTCCCCCTCCTTTTTACTATGGCAATCTAAACAGTTAATGCCCGCTTCAGCATGGCTACTTTCCAACCAATCCTGACCTAAACTTAAATCTACAGATTCAGGTGCATTATGATCAACTAATTTCAACGCGTCTAAAGAATGTTTCGCCTTTTTACTATAAAAATGTAAAAAATTACGCTGAGGCAATTTTCCTTCTTTAAACGTATCTTTCTCATCAAGGTGCTTAGCTAAAAAATCCTCATATAAGGCTGTATTATCATGATAATTATGGCATTCGGTACAATTATCAAATTCTAACCCTTTATGCGTAACTCGATCTTCAGCAACATCTTCATGACAATGAACACAAAAATCTTTCGCAACAGTTACACCGTTTGGATAATTATCTTGCTGATGTTCGTTATGACACGTTAAACAGGAGGCTGCATTCATATCCTCAAGCATTTGTTCATTACGGGGATCTTTAAATAATTTCACCTCATGAGAATCACTCGCCTTACTTAAACTTTTAGCATGACAATCTAAACACCCTTGTTCTTTTAATTCACCAAAAGGCTCATGACATAAATCACACTGCTCTTCAATTTGATGATGCCCATTACTGGTATCAGCAGGTAGAAATAAGCGTTTATCTGTCTTTTCATTGATTAAAGTGGTCACTAGGTAAAAGCCTAATGCGCTTAATATAATAATCCATACCGTAAAAAGCATAGTTTTTTTTAATATTTTCATTTTATTGTATACTCAAAAATAATAGACAGTTGTCACATGAACCGCAATAAAAACAAAAAATATACTGACTAAAAATATATGTAATCGAACCCAAATAGGATATAACTTAACAAGAATAAAATCAAAAATACTATGTTCTAAATAAATAAATAGACTAATAAATGTGCCGCTAACTAATGTTATTAGAAATATAAACATTACCTGAAAATTAAAATTATCGCCCAAGCCAAAATTACTATGAATTAAAAAAGACAACGTAGACAATGTAATGACTATAACATGAACAATTCGCCAAGTATCGTAACTACTAAAACTCAACATTTTCAATCGCTTATTAATTAATAGCGGTAAACTTAAAATCACTAAACCAATCGTTGTATAACCACTGACTTGTTGCCAAAAATTATCAAACAACAATAAAGATAAAAAACCTTGCTCCTCAACGCTATTAGGAACAGCAACACCCATAAAAAAGACACTCAGCATCAACAACAAAGGAATTAAACTATTAATTAACAATACTTTATGATTGCGAATAACATTTTTATTATCACCCGCCTTACCGGCCAACAAAGCAACAATATCTTTGCATGAACCACATCCCTGCATCGCTCCAGTCTGCTCACTAATCAATTCCAAACTAGTATGACCTAAAGCGACAGCTTCGCCTATTTTTCCTCGTGTCACTGAACAACAGGTGCAAACAATAGACTGATTCGGCCAATCTAATGGGTTTTGTTGTGATTTAGCCCATAGAGTCCCTGTCTTTAAAAACCGATAATGATGCCAAATATTCGGCTGCAAACCTTCTTCTATTGCTTGCTGAATAAGGTTAAACTCTGACCAATGTCCAATACCTGTTGCTTTAACAAGTTTCCCATGATGAAAATAAAGTTTTTTAAATTGATTCTGTTTAGTATCTTTAAACACCCAAGTGTTTAACTCTGCATAATTATAATTTTTCTTAGAATTTTCAACCGTACAAACAGGCAAATGTTTTATTTTTGCTCTGATAGAAAGCGGCGTACCATGGTATTCACTTTTAGGATGACTCGATAAAATATTATCGACAGCAATAACAGCTTGCTCAAGTCCAGGGCCTAATAATCCATAAGTAATCTCATTATGCTCAACACACTCACCAATCGCATAAATATTTTCATCTGAAGTCTGCATAAAATTATTTACTTTTATGCCTTTATTTGTTTCTAAACCTGATTCCTTTGCTAACCGAATATTCGGCTCAATACCAATACAAACCACCAAAGTATCACAGGGCAAAATATTGCCCTCTTTTAACTGAATACCTGTTAATTCATTTTCGCCTAAATAAGTAGAAATAAACGTATTAAAAATAACTTTAATACCTAATGTTTCAACTTGCATTAATAAAAAAGCAGAGGCTTCAGCATCCAGCTCTCTATTCATTAAACGCTCATGCCGATGTAAAATAATGACATCAGCTGCTGAATTTTGTGCTTTTAAAGCAAAAGCAACCTCCATGCCTAAGATTCCGCCCCCTAAAATAACAGTACGTTCACTTTGTATAACATGCGTCATCAATTTTTGAGCATCATCAATATCTCGATAAGTATGAATACCGAGTAAACTGCGATTACCCAAATCTACGCGTCTAGCATAAGACCCTACTGCCAGAATTAAAGAAGAATAAACTTGCGGCTGTCCCTTTGCATCGATAATCACTTTATTTTTACTATCAATTTCAATAATAGGGGCATTAATATGCATTGAAATTAAATTGTCAGATGAAATATTGAGCGTATTAACAATCTGTTCCCATTCTAAATCACCCGCCAGTAATTCAGAAAGATGCACCCGATTATAAGCCTCCCAAGGCTCTGCACCATAAATAACTAACGGATGTTGGGGAGCATGTTTCAGTATTTCTCTAGCCGCTTGAATGCCCACAGGTCCTGTACCTGCAATAATAATAGGCGCATTATTAGAATGAATTATTTTTTTATTTTTTGAAATAGGCGGTGTTGTTATTTCTGGAACGGATTGGCTAAGATTTAAATTTGAAAAAGTAACCGCCGGTTGCTCTACATTAAGACGTTGTATCTCGATTTCACAAACCAAATCACCTTTAAGCATACAATGCTCTTCTTTGATGTCGATTTCCTCATCAAATTTCTCAGCAACCCCTTTTGCAATCCCTATCGCAAAACCACAGAGCTTTCTGGGTGAACTATAAGTGATAATTACTTTATTTTCATTAATACGTCTAATTTGCAGCTTTGGCGGCCTCGCACTTGGGTTTCGCAAACGCACGACTTTATGAATAGTAGACTCGGTATTCTCCAATAAATCCATCAACGTCCAAGTGGACGTAATTTGACGATGATAAGACTGTAATAATGTAGACGCTATAAATTTTCCAAATAAAACCAATAAATCATAAATACTAATCCCTGTAATTTTAGATGCTTCACCCACTAAGCTTAATATTTCTTCATCAGGATATTCTTGAATAGGAATATATACTTTTCTTAAATCAAGCTTCTTAATAAGGGCCTGCCAACTATCTCCCCCTATATTTTTATCAACAAACTTTTTAAGTTCTCCAAATACCATTCCATGCATAAAATTATCGTACCTTATAAAATATTTTTATTATTATTATTTAATCAATCTTATACGTCTTTACACTGTTATTCTAATGAGTGTTTTTTATTTTGCAATAATTCTAACACCAATCTACATTAAATTCAGTGCTGTAGCATGTTATTTTTCACTCAAGCCTAACATATAAGCTAATTCCATCTCATTGACTATTGTTACTCCCAACACTTCCGCTTTTTTTAACTTAGACCCCGCTGCTTCACCAGCTACCACATAATCCGTTTTACTCGATACACTTCCCGAAACTTTAGCTCCTAATGTTTGTAAGGCCTGTTTTGCATCATTGCGACTCATAGCTTGCAAGGTGCCCGTTAACACAAATATTTTTCCTGCTAACGCCAAATCGTCTGTTTTTTCTTCAACAGTATCCCAATAAATACCAGCCGCTAACAAAGCCTCAATTACGTCGCGATTATGTGCTTGTCTAAAGAAATAAAGAATATGCTGGGCCACCACTTCACCGACATCAGCAATTAACAGTAATTCCTCAGCAGTAGTATTTTGTAGCGTGGCTAAATCACCTGCACAATGCTCGGCTAAATTTTTTGCCGTCGCCTCACCGACTTCACGAATGCCTAACGCCAATAAAAATTTAGCACAATGCGTGTGTTTACAGTTTTCAATTGCTGTAATTAAATTAGCCGCTTTTTTCTCGCCCATACGCTCTAAAGGCAATATCATCTCAGTGGTTAAATTAAATAAATCAGCAGGCGTTTTAATTAACGCCGCATCCACTAACTGCTCCACTAATTTATCCCCTAAACCTTCAATATTCATGGCTTTACGCGATGCAAAATATTTAATGGCTTCTTTACGTTGTGCAGGGCAATATAAACCACTCACGCAACGACTCACCACTTCACCTTCTACCCTTTTTATATCAGAATCGCATGCGGGACATTGTTGTGGAAAAATAATGCTTTGAGCATTGCTAGGTGATTGCAGGGATTGGGTAATTTGTGGAATAACATCCGCCGCCCGTTTTATTAAAACCGTATCACCAATTTTAAGCTGTAACCGTTCAATTTCATCACCGTTATGCAAACTGGCTCGACTCACTGTCACCCCACCGACAAAAACAGGCTCTAAAATAGCCACTGGCGTAATTGCACCGGTACGGCCTACTTGAAACTCAACATCTAACAAAATAGTTTGTTCTTCTTGAGCAGGAAATTTATACGCGATTGCCCAACGCGGTGCTCTAGCAATAAAACCTAACTGTTCTTGCAACTGAATATCGTCGACTTTATACACCACGCCATCAATTTCATATTTCAACTGAGAGCGGCCTGCTAATAATCCCTGATATGCCGTTATATAATCAGTGGTTTCTTCTTGTAAACTCACTTCATCTGTTAGTGGCAGTCCCCAATTTTTCAACTGTTGTAAACGTTGAAAATGACTATCTGCTAATTTCCCACCCTCAATTAAGCCAATACCATAACTATAAAATGCCAACGGACGTTTTGCAGTTAAAGCCGCATCTAATTGGCGTAAACTACCTGCCGCCGCATTGCGTGGATTAACAAATTCTCGCTCACCTTTCAGTCGTGCAGCGTTATTAAACGCGTGAAAATCCGCTATTAACATCACTACTTCACCACGCACTTCAAGACGCTCAGGAATATTATCACCCAGCAATTTTTTAGGTATATTTTGAATAGTCATAATATTATGCGTCACATCTTCACCAACGACCCCATCCCCACGCGTCGCTGCACGCACTAATTTACCGCGTTCATATAATAGACTCACCGCCAAACCATCTAATTTAGGTTCTACACAAAATACTAATGGCTTGTCTGTTTCTAAACGTTGCTGCAAGCGATTAACAAACGCAATTAAATCATCTTCAGAAAAAACATTACTCAACGAAAGCATCGGAATTTCATGACTGACTTTACTAAAGGTGGTTAATGCTTTGTAACCTACCATTTTATTAATGTCGTCACTGCTATAATCAGGATACTCAGCAATTAATGATTGCAGCAAACTAAACTGCCTATCATATTCAGCATCAGAGACAATAGGCTTGTCTAAAGCATGATAGGCATGGTTATAAGCTTGTAACACAGCATATAATTGTGAAATTTTACGTTTAACCGATAAACTCATAAAACCCTTTAAAAATAAAGTTTAAAATAATTGCCAAAAATAAAGGCGGTTCTTTGATAGAATACAGTATAAATAAACATTATCTATTTATCTCTAGGATTAGCCTGAAAGGTATATTATGGAATTAGAGCAACACCTTGAAAATGTACTTGCGTGCGTACAATCAAACAGTAATACCTTAGAACGTTTTCAAAAATTCGAACGGGATTTACTCAACTTACAATCTTTATCAGAGATGGTGGAATATGTACTAGATTCACAAGATTATTTTGATTTAGACTATATAGGTTTTTGTTTAATTGACACTAAAAATGATATTCAAAAATACCTGACTAATTCAAAATTCGACTTTAAAAATCATCCACGGTTAATTTTTTTAGAAGATAAAAAAATACTCCATAGTGCTTTTGGACGCTTTATTAATCCTTATCTGGGTGCTTATAAAAGCTCAAAATGTGCCGATTTTTTTGTCTCTGAAAAATATAAACCTGCCAGCGTAGCCGTGATTCCTTTAATACGTCGCGGACAATTTTTAGGCGTTTTAAGTTTAGGTAGTTTTGATTCTGAACGCTATGTGGATACCATGGCGACTAATTTTATTGAACACATGACCTCGGTAATTGCGGTTTGCTTAGAAAATAACTTAAATTACGAAGCGGTCAAATACGAAAGTTTTATTGACCCACTAACTGGTGTTAATAATCGTCGCTTTTTTGAACAACGCCTATCTGAAGAAATTAGCACCGTGCATCGTAATTTAGTACCGATTAGCTGTTTATTTTTAGATATCGATTTCTTTAAAAAAGTAAATGATACCTATGGCCATCAAGCCGGCGATACGGTACTCATAAAAGTGGCAGATATGATTGCCACTCAATTACGTCATCACGATACCTTAGCACGCTTTGGCGGTGAAGAATTTATCACCTTATTGAATGATACTGACGAGGAAACCGCCCTCATTATTTCACAACGTATTATTGATAAAATTCGCGAACTAGACGTTGACGTAGGTGATCAAAATATCAAAGTAACCATTTCTATTGGTTGTATTACCTATCAGCCGATAAGAAATACCGTTATTAATGTCGAAGACATCAGTGAAACCCTGATTAAACAAGCTGATGATGCTTTATATATTGCTAAAGACAGTGGTCGTGACCAAGTGATTTCATCAGGTATTATTTCCAAATAACAACTGATACTCACCCGCCGCTTGATACGGGTTTTTATCAAAAATCCCACCAATAACCGCTAAACTATCCGCCCCAGCATTGAGTAATACTTTACCATTGCTGGGCAAAATGCCACCGATTGCAACAATGGGAATAGTCAGCAGTTTTTTAGCCTTGGTTAATGTTTCTATATCTGCTAATGCCGCTAAAGGTTTTGATGCTGAAGGAAAAAACCGACCAAAGGCAACATAATCTGCGGAGCCTTTTTCAGCCTCGCAAGCCAACTCAACACTATTGTAACAAGACACCCCAATAATCGCCTGCTTGCCTAATATACTACGAGCATAATCAAGCCTGCCATCACCCTTGCCAATATGCACGCCCTCCGCGCCAACCTGCTTCGCTAAAGTTGCCGAATCATTAATAATAAACATCACATTCGCCTGTACACACAATTCTTTTAAGGCACCTGCTAAATAAAGATGATTCTCAGTTTGCTTGTTACGATACTGTAACACCGCAATACCGCCTTTTATCGCGGCTTCAACCTCAGATATAACCTGTTCAGCTGATTTATGTTCTGTTTGCGTAATCGCATACACACTCGCACGCGGAAAAATCATATATTATCTTGCATCCAAAATAAACGATTCGGCATATATTGACCCGAACTAATCTGATACGCATTATTTAAACTATTCCATGTATACTCTTGTGCCTCTAACATCACGGTTTCAACCTCCAAACCGTGAGCCAGCATAGATGCGATACTCGCTGCTAAGGTACAGCCCGAACCATGATACTCATGCGGCAACCTATCCCAGGTATAGGTTTCAATACAGCTGTCTTGGTTATACAACTGATTGACCACGGCTTCACTTTTTTCATGTGTACCCGTTATTAACACATACTCACAACCATACTCTAATAGTCGCAAGCCACATTCTTGTAAATCATTAACCTCTACAAGTTTGCGAGCTTCAACACTATTCGGCGTTAAAATAGTCGTTCGTGATAATAGCTCTTCTCTTATCACCGACAGCAATACATCATCACTCATTGACATCCCGCCACCCGCAGCCAACACAGGATCTAAAATAACCGGCAAGGATGAATATTCATTTAAAATATAGGCTATCGCTTTTGCGGTTTCAGCATTCGCAATTAAACCAATTTTAATCGCTTTCACCGGCAAATCATTCAATATTGTCAACGCTTGAGCAATAATATCATCGGCTGCTTGCGGTAATATTTTTTTAACATTATGACTATCTTGCTCAGTTAACGCGGTTATCACACTGGCTGCATGACATTGGTGGCTAACAATGGTTTCAATATCAGCTTGTATACCTGCCCCACCACTTGGATCATGCCCCGAAAAACACAGCACAACCGGTTTATTTATTTTATTCATTTAATACCTTCATCAAAAAATTATAAATGATCAACGCAAATAGCAATATTTTTAAACGAAGCCGTCTGAGTTTTATCATTCGTTACCCAAGGTTTCTCACAACCCCCACCAATAAATAATTTATCTTCAAACTGCACCGCATGTACTCCGCTTATTGAATGATTGGTGATGTCTAATTCTGCTAAAATATCTTTAATGGCATAATTCATCGTAACGTTTATATTCATTTTGATACCTTTTCTGTCGTATTAAAAATAATTAAATACTTATATCACACACATTACAATCGCGTAATTTATCCGTTAAGATTGAACGAATTTGCTGTATAGCACCGGAATGATTCCAAATGTCATTAAATTTATCCGTTTGTAAATTCCCTAACGGGTTTTTATAATAACGCTTCATCTTTAAACACGGATAAAGGCTACCATCTTCACAGATTGAAAAAAATGAAAATCCCGCTTTACATAACTTTGGTTTTTTAATGACCGCATCATTTTTCTGCTCTCGATCAAACATAAAAGATTCAGTTTGCTCTTGATTTAATTCATCTTTGGTATTGTCTAACGAACCATCATCTTTAGGAAAAATAACCGAATCATAATGCACGGGGATGGATAGTTTATCACCAATTTCTAATTTTATGCGTTTGTAACTGTCAAAATTTTCTTGCATTAATGAGCAATTAATCCGTAAATTTAGACCCGCCGCTTTCATCAATTTAAGTGCATTAATCGTTTTATCAAAAGAGCCACGAGAATTCGTGATAGTATCATGCGTTTTTGCATCCGCACCATAAATACTAACATGAATACGATAGATATTATTAAATTGACTGAGTTGCTGCACTATTTTTTCATTAATATACGTGCCATTGGTATTAATACGGATAATAAAATGATTCTCGTTCAAATGATTTAATATTTCCATAATATCATCGCGAAAGAAAATTTCTCCTCCCGTTAATACCAAGCCAAACGTGCCGCTGTCGCGCAGATCATCCAAAATAGACAACACTTGTGCCGTTGATAAAATATCTTTTTGATGCTCAAACAGACAATAACAATGTTTACAGCGTAAATTACAACGCCCTGTTAATTCAAAATGCCCCGATAATGGAATATGATTTTTAAACGCCCATAAATTCAAGACTGATAAATCAATGCGTTCTTTTTTATTTTCAGGATTTAATCCAGTTACGTTATCAATAGGGGCTTCAATCACGCCAGCCTGCGTTAATTCAACAAAGGCAGGCAGTGCTTTTATAGCATCATCTATTCGCGTTCCCGATTTTAATGTCAACCACAATGCCAACGCCTCATCTTCCAATAAAATGAGATTATTTTGCTTCACATCCATCAATATCGCGACCGAATTATTATAAACTCGGTAGATTAAATTATTGTTTAATCTCATAGTCCCCTCTCTTTGGTAAATAGTGTCTATTTTAAATCATTTACAAAGCGGCGGCATCAGAGTCATTTATTATTGGAAAAATTCAGCCAATGAAATATGGATGCTTACGGTGTATGCAAAAAATGAGAAAGAATCCATTCCAGGGCATATTTTAAAACAAATAACACAGGAGATTGAAAATGACTGAACGCAATATTGGTCTTGAAATTCTCAACGGAATAAAAGAAATAAAAAGTTTTAAAAAAGGAGAAAATCAGTTACAGGTAAAGATATTAACTGACCCATCACCTGCGCAAGATATTCGTAAAAAATTACAATTATCACAATCTTCTTTTGCCGGATTAATGGGAGTAAGCATCCGAACAATACAGGACTGGGAACAGGGGCGCAGGTCACCTAAAGGACCCGCAAAATCACTTTTAAGGGTTGCAGAACAACACCCCGAAGTCTTTGCGGATATTCACTAAAAATGCAGTCACTTCTCATTATCCAGCAACAGCTTTAAATGAGTGCGATTCAAAGAGAGAAAAAATAAAAAATCACTGTCCGGAACGCACTAACCGCACATATTGGCTACTAAATATAGAGTCATCACTAGTATAGCCATAGCTAAAGTTAACACTCCACGAACTAATTACATCATCCGCATGCCGAGAGGATGTCCACACAACCGAAGCAATATCATTAGGAAACATACTTATATTAATCGCCGGACTATAGCATTTAGTCATGATCAATGACTCTAATTCCTTCAGATTAGGTAGGCGCCAATCACTGTAAGCTGCAAAACTAACAGCGCTAGACAACTGTAATGCCTCTTTCCATTGAAGGTTCACTAAAGTACCTACCGTACAGTCATTAATACCTGATAGCCCTTCAAGGCATTGCTTCCACATGAGCCCTGTATCATTATCTGTCACTGTACCATCATTGTGATTGGTATAACGACTATTGAGACTATTATCGGGAATATAATCTTTACAAATTTGAG
>ENA-ORXI01000934-ORXI01000934.1-sediment-metagenome-genome-assembly--contig:-NODE-934-length-23668-cov-33.346997_pt1 | contig 23668 bp, 27 predicted proteins | sample MGYA00237861_ERZ511468 | MGnify/ENA primary metagenome ERZ511468 (study PRJEB26299, sample SAMN06266213) | sediment metagenome | isolation source: Hudson Canyon methane seep mesocosm | place...
GTTTTATTATCGGAATTCTAGTCCGATAATTGTGTTTCCGTCGACTTAACCCCCAGCGAAACTCAAAACCCAGAAAGTTAAAACTCGTTTTCGCTCGTATCTTGCAGCGACTGAAAACCATGATATTGGTTTTGTCTTCCGCCACTTCCAAACTAAACTTATTGAGTCTCAATTTTAAAGCTTTGTAGAAACATTGTGCATCTTCTTCATATTCAAAAGCACAAACAAAATCATCGGCATAGCGACAAAGATAAACTTGCCCCCGACAACAAAACCAGGGGGTCTTTCCATACCACACAATAATTAAGACGTCAGAGACTTTGTTTTCGAAATAACTAATGCGGGGCATTTTTTTCGCCGCTTACTCTACTGCCTACCCCTCATAAAGCTAATAGGTGCGTTAACTTAGTTGGTCAAATTTAGGTTTTCGTTATATATTTTATTTAATAAAAGTTGTAAATGTCTTTTTACCTTTAAGGCGATAAATATCAAAATCTCTATCAATCGTGGCAATACGACTGATCTTTAATTTTTCTCCTAAAAGAACGAGACATGCATCAGCAAAATCCATAGGCAAATCTGAATATTTAATTGTCAGTTCTTTTATTCGGGCAAAGTCAGCAGGAGTTATGTTTTCAATCGTCACTGCTCCTGCATTTACCCAAGCTAAAAAGTCTATTTGAGCACCACGGCTGAAATCAAGTAAATGTAGTGCTTCAGTAATAGATGCTATCGTTGTTATTAATTCGCTTTTATTTTCTTTAATAAAATCTATTGAGGCTAAATGGTATTTATCACTTCTATCAAAGAGAGCAATTAAAGGACCTGAATCAATTAAAATTTTCTTCATCGTTTTGCTTTAATTTTTTCTTTGGCAATAACTTTCCTATCTCTGGACAAATTATCTTGACCACTTTCATACTTTCCAAATAAGTTATTTCCTAATTCCCAAGGAGATGGTTGTTCAACTTTTTCAATAAATGCTGTAATACTTTTGCGTATTAACTCTGATTTTGTAATGCCCATTTGATGAGCAATAGTATTAACATCTTTTTCTAATTCTGAATCGAGTCGAAGAGTAATCATGTTTTTCTCCAAAGTTAATTTCTTGTATTACCTATTGTAATACAAGAAATTAAGGAACAGGCATAAAACCACTAGGGTGAACTGGGTATTATATAATTACTTTATAACTTCTTTTTTGTAGGGATCTATATATTATGCAGGAATCCATTCTTAATGCCACACCTCGTATCATGATTATAGATGAGTTCTTAAGCTCGGAAGACTGCCGGCACATAATCAAGGTGACACGGCCTTTAATGAAGTCTTCTGTTGTTGTGGATAAAGCGACGGGGGATTATGTACAGCATGCTTCACGTAGCAGTTCAAATAGTTACATTTCTGCTGGCACTGATGTCGTTGCAGATAATATCGCTAAACGCTTGGCGGATTTAGCTTCGTTACCTATTGAAAATAGGTGAAAGTTTGCAGGTATTGCATTATAGTGTCGGGGAGTATTTGCCTCACTTTGATTATTTTGATCCTGCTTTACCCGGCAGCCAGCCAGTACTGGCTCAAGGTGGCCAACGTATTATGACTTTTATTGTGTATTTAAATACGGTTGAAGCGGGTGGGGAGACTCTTTTTCCTGCATTAGATTTGAAAGTTCAGCCTAAACAAGGTCGCGTGGTTATGTTTGATAATGTCTCTAATGGTAAGATTGATCCATTATCTTTGCATGCAAGTGCACCAGTGCTTGTTGGTGAGAAGTGGGCCATGACACGTTGGATTAGGGAGCGCCGCTGGGGAAGTTAGAAGAGCACCGCTTCCGCTCGACATCACGTGGAGAATCAAGGAATCAGCCAACTTGATTTGTAGCATGGAAAAACTGTGAAGATATATTAATGTTAGCTTGCAGATGGGCTGCTTACATTCTTGATGTTACTGTGTTGAAAAAAATGGTAATGGGTTAAATGTGTTACCCCATAGATATCCCTGCCAAATTGATGTGTCAACAAAACACCAGCGCAGAGCTAAACATAAAGCTCAGTAGCCTTTTGCAATACGATTATTTCTTAATTTTATTGCAAAAGGTTTCAGCCTGAATGTTGCAAGATTAACGGCTAATTCCGAAGGTATTGCTCGGTGTAACAGTCTTTACCAATAACAATCGTCTTTCATGTTTACGCATAACCAAACAGGTTCGACCCACTACCCATTATTTCTTTGATTTTCTTTATTGTTGTATATACAACAATAATCAATGAAGATTGAGTTTGCCCCAAATAAAAGCACAAAAAATGATGAAGAAAGAGATTTTTCTTTTGAATTGGCGGCACAATTTGATTTTGAAACCGCAGCCATTGAAATAGACAATCGCAAAAACCACCAAGAAATTCGCTTTAATGCTTTGGGGTTAATAGATGACCGCCTTTACCATATGACTTACACAGTAAGAGAAGTTATTGTTCGGGTTATTAGCCTAAGAAAAGCCAATAAAATAGAGGTTATACATCATGCATATCACCACTAAATCAGGAAAAAAAATAGTGATGTCCAGCAACGATGAAGATGCGGAAATTACCAAACAAGCCATTGAAGATGGCACTCATCATACTGACGAAGATCTAGCACAGTTTAAACCCGCCTCAGAATTTAAAGAAATGACCGCTGTGTTAAAAACCGCAGGCCGACCAAAATCAGATGACCATAAAAAACCAGTTAGCATCCGTTTATCCTCTGAGGTGGTGGATTATTTTAAAAGCACCGGCAAAGGCTGGCAGACTCGTATGAATGAGGTTTTAAAAGAGTATGTGTCTCATCATTAACCCAATGAGAGAAAATTTATTGATTGTCAAAGTATGGAAAAAGGGTAGCGGCCCCTTTGAGTATATTTAGTGTTTAATGCCAGTCCCTACGACTAACCCTGAAAAGTGTTGACACATCATCTCAACTTGGCTTCGGTAGACTTTGCAAAAAATCAATCATCTGTTTTCGCATTTGAAATTTTTGCAGCTTACCCGTGACTGTCATGGGAAATTCATCAACGAATCGAATGTAGTGTGGAATTTTAAAATGACTGAGTTTGTCACAGCAAAACTCCCGAATTTCCTCTTCTTTACAATTTTCTGCATTATGTAGTCGTATCCAGGCGACCAGTTCTTCTCCATAAAAGTCATCAGGTACTCCAAAAACGGCGACCTCCGCTACTTTGGGATGGGTAAAAATAGTGTCTTCAATTTCTCGCGGGTAAATATTCTCGCCACCACGAATAATCATGTCTTTTAAGCGACCAGTAATACTGATATATCCCTCTTTATCCATGACACCTAAGTCACCAGAATGCAACCAGCCTTGAGCATCAATCGCATCTGCAGTTGCTTCAGGGTTATTAAAATAGCCTTGCATAATGTGATATCCACGAAAACAAACCTCGCCAGTTTCACCAATTGCTATGGTTTGATTGGTGTCGATATTGATAACTTTTACTTCTTGATGGGGCAGGTTGTGACCAACTGTTTGAGTACGCCTTTGCATACTGTCTTCTCGGGTGGTCAAATGTGTTAGCGGAGATGCTTCTGTTTCTCCGTATCCAATGAGTATCTCGGGGCAATGCATTTCTGTCATAACTCGCTGCATCAGTTCGGGGGAACAGGGCGCGCCAGCCATAATGCCTGTTCGTAATGAAGTAAGCGTATAGTTGTTGAATTTTTTATCTTCCAATTCTGCAATAAACATAGTTGGTACGCCATGCAATGCAGTGCATTGGTGTTTTTCAACTGCTTTTAATACCGCTTCAGCATCAAAATAGTCACAGGGAATAACCGCACAGGCCCCTACTGAAAAACACAACAAATTAGCGATGACCATGCCAAAACAATGATAAAAAGGGACTGCAATGCATAAACTGTCATGTTCATCAAAGTGCATGGCTTGGGCAGAAAACCAGGCGTTATTAAGAATGTTGTGATGGCTTAAGATGACCGCTTTAGGAAAGCCAGTCGTCCCGGAGGTGTATTGAATATTTATTGCATCATCAGTATCCAGACTTGTAGTGACTTGGTTGAGGGTACTTTGGGATATCTGTTTAGCATCTGCAATAAATGTTTGCCAGGAGGTAAACCCTGAGTGAGGTATTTTTGTTTGCTCAGGAAGCAATGGGTCATAAACAATGATTCGAGATAAATCGGGTAAGCGTTCTGATTTAATGTTGTCAGACTGACAATGTTGCAGTTCCGGACATAATTCAAGCAACATATCTAGATAATGACTGCTTTTAAATACAGGAATGGTAATCAGACATTGCACTCTGGATTGCTTTAAAGCATATTCCAGTTCTTGCACACGGTAAGCAGGATTAATATTAACCAGAATCACACCGATTCTGGCTGTAGCCATTTGTATGAGTATCCACTGTAAATTATTTGTGGACCAGATACCGATACGATCGCCTTTCCCAAAGCCAAAACTGATCAGTGCTTTTGCTACTTGATCGACTTGTTCAGACAATTGAGCATAAGTCAGTTGCTGTTTCTGTGGCACACAGATAACAGCATTGTGATTGGGGAACCGTTCAACAATGTTGCAAAAATGTTCAGGGATCGTTGTTCCCAGTAATGGTATATCACCGCCACGGTGAAAATAACTATTAGCCATGATCTACTGCTTGCCAGTAATCATCCACCCGTTGTTGAATCCCTTTCAATAACTCATCATTACGCTGTGGTTTGAATAAATGCTGAAAGCGTCCTTGTTTGCTTAGATATTCCTCAACGGGTAATCGTTTTTTAGGAACTTTTGTATGAACGACTTTGCCATCTATATATTCCTTTAATGGCCATACGCCCGTTTTAACTGCCAGATTACCTATTTCAGAACTGTATTTGGGCTCATAATTCCAACCCGTTGGGCAAGGTGCTAAAGCGATAATCAAACGTGGACCTTTAATCTGTTTCGCTTTCTCTATTTTACGTGCCAGGTCTAGCGGTTCAGTTCCTATTACAGTCGCGACATACGCTGGTTTATTCGCTACCCATAAGCCAAATAGATCTTTTTTAAACCCTGGGTAACCCGCACTGCCTTTACTGGTAGAGGTTATTGCCGCATGCGGTGTGGCGCTGGAAAACTGTTGTCCAGTATTGCCATAACCTTCATTATCGTAACAGATATAAAGAAAATCCAGATTACGATCTATCGCCCCTGAAGTTGCAGAAACACCCATTCCATAGGCTGAACCATCTCCAGTCAAAACAATTGTTGCCAGATCTTCTTCAGGAGGAATGCGTTTTTTTTCCAATAAGATGTCCAATGCATCTCTGACACCTTGTGCACCAGCAGGTGCAGATCCCATTGCGGTGTACATCCAGGAGCCACTAAAAGGTGTAAACGGGTAGATTGATAACATGGTCATGCAACCGGCGGCATTTATAAATACCGTTTTTTTTCCGTATACATCATAAATTTCATGTAATGCCTGTAAGCCTCCGCAACCTGCACAGGCTGCTGTGCCCGACCCTAACAAGTGAGTCGAGGGTAGATCTTTCATTCGTTGAAATATGCTTTCTTTCATGATTGCTGCTCCTTGATTTCATGGCGTTCAACACCAGCTATGGCCTGCAATTTTCTGAATTCCCGTAATTCCTGTTCTGTATAGAGCAGTCGGGGTTCAGGGGTAATACCTGTTTTTGCTGCTTCACGAACAGTCTCTGCGATTTGAAATAGCTCTTCTTGGGAAATATCACGACCACCTAAACCACCGATAAAACTGGCAACCACTGGTGGTGCATCAGAGACTCCATACAATGCTGAGGTGATTTCAGTATGTAATACGCCACCTTTACCCATTGATAAGTTCTGATCGATAATAGCGAGTGCTTTTTTACCGCTAAATGCTTGAATAAATTTCTGTTTAGGGAAAGGACGTAATAAACGAGGACGCACCAGACCTATCTTGATTCCAGCTTCTCGGCACTGTATTACCGCCTGTTTGGCCTTAGTGGCAAAGCAGCCCATCATGACAAAAAGATAATCAGCATCCTCTGCTTGAAAACTTTCCAGTATGCCGTGATAACGTCCAAATTGTTGATTAAATTCTTCGGCAACTTGCTCATAAACATCCAGGGCTTGTTGCATTGCTAAATGACATTCATAACGAAAATAGGAATATTGAGAGCCTCCCAGTACAGCGACGGCTTGACTTTCAGGCATGCTTGCTCGAAATTTAATTTTGCCACTTTCAAAAGCACCCACAAACTGTTTGGCCAGCTCTGGATCAGGAATATCCACTGGCTCGCGGGTGAATGACAAATAAAAACCATCTTCATTAACGATAACGGGTAATCGGACTTGCGGATGTTCAGCCAGTCGATAAGCGATTAACACGCTATCCAGTACTTCCTGGCAAGTGGCGCAATGTAACTGTAAAAAACCGCTGTCCCGTGCAGCCATCACATCGGTATGGTCTGGTTCCAGTGTAATGGGGGCGCTGAGGCCACGGGAAACATTTAGTAACACGAAAGGCGCACGCCAGCCAACCACTGTGTAAATCATTTCCATCGCATGCAACAAGCCTTGGCTTGAGGTTGCGGTAAAAACCCGTACACCTGTTGCAGCAGCAGTTCCGGCAGCCGTTATCATAGAATGCTCTGATTCAAGTACAGTCATTTTTCCCTGTATTTCACCTTGATCGAACCAGTTGGCCAGGGTCTCAATAATTTCGGTTTGAGGGGTAATAGGAAATGCCGGTACATAGTCTATATCAGCCAGACGAGCCCCCCATGCCGCTGCAGCATTACCTGTCATTAATTGTCGTTTCATGACTGTTCCTCCTGTTGAGCATCAGCTTCTGCTATTGTTTCTATCGCATGAGCCGGGCATTGTGCGACGCAGATCATACAGCCTTTACAATGATCGTAATCAACCACTGGTTTGTTGCCTTGTTCTATATTGATTACGCTATCCGGGCAGCTATTACTGCATATCCACCAGCAATGATTGCAATGGTCGTAATTAATTACGGGGCGTTGTATGCGCCACAAACCTGTTCTGACTTTAACGCTGGTCTGACTACCATGAATGATAGGTGCAGAAATATCAGCATTTTCTAATTGAAGATCAACCCAGTCTGGTTTCTGATAATTCATCGCTTGTACAGCACTCGTTTGTTTAACAATGCCTTGATCTGACTGCATGGATTCATATGCCTGTTTTGCAGTATTGATGTTTAATGCTATCAATTCATCATGTCCGCTTAATTCTTCTTCAATAGCATCTAATAGGGCCTGGCAAGTTATACCTCCCGTCAAACAAGCCGCCGCCCCCGCACAGGCTGCACTTACCAGGGGGATAGCAGCAGTCAATGGCTTTAAGATCTTAATGGGGTTCTGAATATTTAATCGATGTTGCCAGGTGCTTGCATTCTCTAAGCTTACAATCAGCAAAATGGTATTTGCTGCAATGCCTTTCATTACACCGGCTGATGCAATAGGAATTAAGCTATCATCAGCGACAACTACGAGTCCGGGGTTATTGAGAATACCTCGTTCATAAATTGCTTTATGATCGGCTCGAACATAAGAGCTCATCGGTGCACCACGGCGTTCTGCACCATAACGTGGAGCATCTTGCACCTCATACCCTGCCTGAAAAAAGGCATTACCGAGGAAATGGCTGGCGGTTTTCATACCCTGACCACCACGCCCATGAAAACGTATTGTGAACATGTTCTGCTCCTTTGCTTGTATAGCAAATCAGCTTGTTTATCAAAATAACTGTAAAGGGGAGTTTAATCCCCTTTTTCCCTTATTTGGGGGGATTAAGATCCACCCTCTATCAACTAGCTTAGTTGAATTATATAAAATGCGGTGCTGATGAAAACAAAGACCAGCGTCGCATAGACATTGCTTTTTTTACTCGTTCACTGGCCATTTGGATCGCAGCTTCACGAGGTTGTATTTTTTGGGCTTTGGATATATCCAGCACGGTTTTTGTGTTGTTACTGATTTTTTCTGCAATAGTTGTCATTGCTGTTTGCTGGGTAGACCCCTGATATTCCATTGCCGCACAAATTACGCCGCCTGCGTTGGCTATAAAATCAGGTATGCAGAGTACACCTCTTTCAAATAATTGTTTTTCAGCACCTTCAGTAATAGCAATGTTTGCACCCTGAACGATTAATTTGGTGCTCAATCTATCTACGTTATGTTCATTGATAATATCGGGACGGGCTGCTGGAATCCAGATTTCACATTCAATATCAATAATGGCATCCTGTTCCAGGCTTTTACCGCCACTAAAATCGATAACACTTTTTCCTGCCTGTTTCAGTTCAAATAAGGCTTCAATATCTAGTCCATCTGCATTATAAATTGTGCCTCGACTATCATTGACAGCGATAACTTTAGCTCCGAGTTCAGTTAAAAAACGGGCACTGTGTTTACCAACAGAACCAAATCCTTGAATGACAACCCTTGCCCCCTGTAGATCAAAATCCAGATAGTTTAATGCAACTTGAGTTGCCTGCATCACCCCCCAGGCAGTTGCACCAATTTCATCCAATGGGATACCGCCTAACTCACGAGGCAATCCAACGGAACGGCCATTTTCATCTCTGACCCATGCCATACACTCTTCATTTGTCCCCATATCCGGACCGAATATATATGCTTCCTGATTGCGCAAAGATGCCGCAGCAGCACGAACGACTTGCTGTTTTTGTTGTAATGGCATTTTAGGGTCACCATACACCACCATTTTTCCGCCACCATGAGGCAAACCTGCTGCCGCATTTTTTAAAGTCATTGCTCTGGCTAGCCGGAAACATTCGCTAACACTGACATCCGGTGCTATTCTAAGACCGCCAATAGAAGGCCCCATAGCAATGTTATCAACGACCAAAATACCTTTTAGGCCAACACTGGGTTCATAAATATGGATAATTTTTGATGGCCCCAATTCATCGGCAAAATTAAATAAGTCTTCCATTACTTATCCTCAGTTATTGTTTTTAAACTATTTAATAGATCCAGAGGGAACACAATGGTAGATGATCTTTCTCCGGCTATTTCAGTCAAAGTCTGTAAATATCTCAGCTGAATGGCTTCGGGTTGCCCTGATAAGATTTTTGCTGCCTGTAGTAATTTCTCAGAAGCCTGCATTTCTCCTTCAGCATGGATTATTTTAGCTCGCCGGGTACGTTCCGCTTCCGCTTGTTTGGCAATGGCTCTGATCATGCTTTCATCCAGATCGACATGTTTAATCTCAACATTGGATACTTTAATGCCCCAGGCATCGGTTTGTTGATCAAGACTGGTTTGAATATCAATATTCAAACGATCTCTTTCTGACAGCATTTCATCCAGTTCGTGTTGCCCTAATACTGAACGTAAGGTCGTCTGTGCCAATTGGCTGGTCGCATCATAGAAATTTTCAACCTGTATAATGGCCTTATCCGGTTCTATAACCCGGAAATAGACAACAGCATTGACTTTGACTGAAACGTTATCGCGGGAAATAACATCCTGAGTGGGTACGTCCATCACTATGGTACGTAAATCAACCCGTTCCATTTGTTGAATGATAGGGATAACTATAATGAATCCCGGCCCTTTGACACAGTCAAAACGACCCAGCATAAAAATAACGCCACGTTCATATTCCCTGAGAATTCTAAATGCACTGATTAACAGCAGCACCAGCATTGTAATAAAGATATAACCGAAATTTGCAACCATTATTCGTCCTCCTGATTATAGAAAGGTAGTACCTGTAAAAGCAGACCATCAATCGCTATTACCTTTACTTTTTCATTTTTATGTAGCAGCTGATTACACGATGCTTGCCAACTTTCACTATGAATACGAATCATCCCTGTTCCTGAAAAATCATTCATCACAATACCGATACATCCCAGCATTTCTTCTTTACCACTGACTACTGGACTATGTTTTGATTTTAATAGTAAGCCAATTGCGAGAATAAAAAAGGCCGCACTGCTTAGCGCAAATCCGGCAACGAGTCCCAAATCTATCCCAAATCCAGGAATATCGGTATCAATTAATATTATGGAACCTATGACAAAAGCGACTATGCCTCCAAATCCTAAAATACCGAAACTAGGCACAAAACTCTCGGCAAGCATTAATATGATTCCTAATGATATAAGTCCGGCTCCTGCATAATTAACAGGCAATAGCTGCAATGCATATAAGGCTAATAACAGACAAATTCCACCGATAGTGCCAGGCACAATACTTCCTGGATTTGAGAATTCAAAGACCAGGCCATAAATCCCAATCATTAACAAAATATAGGCAATGCTAGGGTTGGTAATGACGGCTAGAAACTGGCTGCGCCAATCAGGCGTTATACTTTGTATTTTGATTTTCGTGGTATTGAAGATAAAACTTTTGCCGGAAACAGTCACCTCTCGACCCTGTAATTGTTTCAACAGATCTGAAGTATCCATAGCAACAATATCAATGACGTTCAGCTTTAAAGCTTCTTTAGCAGATAGACTAGCTGCTTCCCGTACTGCCTTTTCAGCCCATTGCTCATTTCTGCCATGCATTTTTGCTAGGCCACGGATATAAGCAGACGCATCATTGACCATTTTGTGAGTCATGGGATTGGTCAGTGCTTTGTTTTTGTTATCTTTTTTATCTGAGTTATTTTTATCATTATCAACGCTACCAAAGCCGCCAATTTGAACGGGAGTCGCTGCCCCCAGATTGGTTGCTGGTGTCATCGCTGCAATGTGGCTTGCATAGAGAATATATGTTCCAGCACTTGCAGCGCGTGCTCCGCCCGGAGTGACATAGCTAATAACAGGTATAGGAGAGGCAATGATCCGCTTAATAATACGCCGCATGGACATATCAAGTCCTCCAGGAGTATCCATATTGATTAACACTGCGGTGGCCTGAGTATCTATTGCTTTTTGTAAATTACGTTCAATATAATCGGCCGTTGCAGGACCAATGACATTATTAATTTGCAGTTGAATAATAACTGAGGATTGATGAAGAGAATGATTGTTTTGTCCCTCAGCACTAACAGTTGATACCGCTGTTAGTAACAATAGTAATACAAACCGAAAACGCTGAGTGATCAACATAAGCTATTACCCACTTTATTAGTGCTGGTATTTTTCAGTGTACTCCTGAAAAAAGCTTGGAGCAATCAGTTAAACGTATCAAATATTGGGTTTGGGATAAAAAAAGTACAAATTCAACTGAGTTTTACCATGTTGCCATTGATATTATTAGTTGACTAATTGAACTACTCTGCTAAAAACTATAGATGTCCTCTTAAAGATTAAGCATAAAAAAAATGAACAATAAGCCACTGGATTCAGCTTTGTTATACAAAGCCAGCAATATTGAAAATTTTCATTTCAAAAGCACTGATGAATTAGAAGATGTTTCTATTACCTTAGGGCAGGATAGAGCAATTGATTCAATTCATTTTGGATTACGTATTGAGCAGAAAGGCTACAATATTTTTGCTTTAGCACCTTCGGGTACCGGTAAGTTAACCACAATACGTCAACTGCTAGATCATGAATCTAAACAACTTGAGGCACCTTCAGACTGGTGTTATATCAATAATTTTAGTGATCCAGCAAAACCTAAAACAATTGAATTTACTGCAGGTCAAGGGAAAGCATTTAAAGAGGACATGGAGCAGTTGATTGATGAACTCAGTGTTGCTATTCCAGCTGCATTTGACGGAGATGAATATCGGTCAAAAAGGGAAAAAATTGAAGAAGAATACCGAAAAATGGAGTTAAAGGAAATTAATATACTTAGGGATGAGGCGCTTGAAACGCATATCATTCTAACAGAAACAGCCTCTGGATATGCTTTTACACCGATAGACAATAAAAAAGAGATTATTAGTACAGAAAAATTTAATAAGCTGGATGATGAGGTACAAAAGAAATATCAGGACGATATTGTTGCGTTGCAACAAAGATTACAGAAACTGTTAAGAAAATTTCCTAAATGGCGTAAAGAAAACAAACGCAAAATGCAGGCAGTGAATAGGGAGGTTGCTGCTCTGGCAGTTAACCATTCTATTGATGAGCTTAAAACTAAATATGCAAAGAATGAGGCTGCATTAATTTATTTTAATGAGGTCAATGCAGATATTCTAGAGCATGTCCGTGACTTTATCCCTCAAAGAGAACAAGCACTTCCTTTGATGGAAACAACAAAGGAAGAAAACCCTTTCAGCCGTTATCAAATCAACTTGATTATCTCCAATGGCGAGCGTAAGTCTGCCCCTGTCGTTTATGAAGACCACCCTAATTTTGCTAATCTGCTAGGTCGTGTTGATCATCATGCATACATGGGCGCACTGATGACTGATTTCACCATGATTAAGCCAGGAGCATTTCACAAAGCAAATGGCGGTTTTCTAATTTTGGATGCACGTAAACTTTTATTTCAACCCTATGCCTGGGAGAGCCTAAAAAGAACATTACAGTCTGGGGAAATACGCATTGAATCATTAGAGCGGTCTTTAAGCTTAATAAGCACGTCATCACTGGAACCAGAGGCCATTCCTTTAGATTTTAAAGTGATTCTTTTTGGTGACCGATTAATTTATTATATTTTGAGTCAATATGACCCGGAATTTCAGGACTTATTTAAAATTGCTGCTGACTTTGATGATTCCGTCACCCGATCTAATTCTGAAGATGAATATGCTCGGCTTTTGGCGACCATTGCCAGAAGTGAAAAACTACACCCTTTAAATCCACAAGCTATTGCTCGAATCATGGAACAAAGTTCACGGCTCACCGGTGATGCTGAAAAACTTTCTACGCATTTGAGAAGTATTAAAGACTTATTGATCGAATCTGATTACTGGGCAAAGTTTAATGAACACGATGTTATTACCAGTAGCGATGTTCAACAGGCAATAGAACAGAAAGTTTATCGCTTGGATAGAATTCGAGAAAAAATGTATGAAAATATTCATCGCGGTACTATCTTTATTGATGTTGAAAACAAAGTAGTAGGACAGATTAATGCATTGTCAGTTTTGCAATTAGGTGAGTTTTCTTTTGGTATGCCTACTCGTATCACTGCAACAACACGTTTAGGAAATGGTAAAGTTGTTGATATAGAAAAAGAAACTGAACTGGGCGGACCTCTTCATTCAAAAGGTGTACTTATTCTATCCAGCCTTATAGCATCGCGTTATGCACGTACCTCACCTTTTTCAATGAGCGCAAGTTTGGTATTTGAACAATCTTATGGGCAGGTTGAAGGAGATAGTGCATCATTAGCAGAGTTATGCGTTATTTTGTCCTCATTAGCTGAAATTCCATTAAGACAAGATCTAGCCATTACGGGGTCGATCAATCAATTAGCTCAGGTACAGCCTATAGGTGGAGTGAATGAAAAAATTGAAGGTTTTTTTGATATCTGCCAAAAAAATGGATTAACGGGAAGCCAGGGTGTGATTATACCTGCCAGTAATATCAAATACTTGATGTTGCGCTGGGATGTAGTTCATGCCGCGAAATCAGGACAATTTCATATTTATGCTGTGGAAACAGTTGATGATGCAATACATTTATTAACGGGTATGGATGCGGGGGATAAGAATGAAAAGGGTGAATATGCCTTAAGTTCCTTTAATGGTAAGGTTGACACACAATTAAAATCCTTTAACCAGGTTAAGCAGGCGTTTATGCAGACAAATAAATAAGCTATTCTTCGGCTTCTCCCCAAAGGTCGGCATATTCATATTGGTCATTAGCATGTTGCTTAACCCATTTTTGTGCCTCTTCCACAGATAATGGTTTTATTCCTTCCCCCTTAACATCAGCCCATCGAGATAAAGGGCCTCCTCGGCCATAAAGAAAATAGCCACCAGACTTTTTTAAATAAAGCTCTTCAAAGCATGATTCAGCAATATCACTCGCACCATTATGATACTCAGCAACCAGTCTGGCATCTTCAATAGCGTACTTTTTATTGGTAATGAGTCTTTTCATAATATCGACCTTGTTTATCTGTCTATGACATATCAGTAAGATCAAATTTGAAACTGAAAATTCAATTTAATTATTGGCCATTAATCCATATACAAAAAAACTCTTGGTTGTAAGCATGTTTAAATGCAGAATATCGATGAGTGAGCTAGTATTAGAATATCGCATAATACAAGTTAACGGGGATAGCAGAATGGACTTTAAATACATTCGTTTTTTCGATGAAATTGGAATTGATGATATTCCAATAGTCGGGGGTAAGAACGCATCACTGGGGGAAATGTATCAAAAACTGGCACCTCAAGGTGTTAGAGTTCCAAATGGCTTTGCTATTACCGCAGAGGCTTATCGTTATCTGTTAGATAGCAGTAATAATTGGGATGTATTGCGCGAAATATTAGCGGGTTTGAAACCTCACGATGTTGAAAACCTGGCTCGTTGTGGTAAAAAAGCGCGCGAAATCATCTATTCGATCGAGTTGCCAGCTGATCTGGAAGATGAAATTAGTTGTGCTTATCAACTGCTGCAACAACAGTATGATTCTGAATTGAGTATGGCAGTCCGCAGTTCGGCCACTGCTGAAGATTTACCCACTGCCAGCTTTGCAGGTCAGCAGGACACTTATCTCAATATTACCGGAATTACTGATTTGCTGGATTCCTGTCGACGTTGTTTTGCCAGCCTTTTTACGGACAGGGCAATTCATTATCGTATGGATCAGGGCTTTGATCATTTTAGTGTTGCCTTATCCATTGGTGTAATGAAAATGGTCCGTTCCGACTTGGCTAGCAGTGGAGTCATGTTTTCCTTAGATACCGAATCTGGTTTTCGTGATGTGGTTTTTATTACAGCTGCCTATGGGCTTGGTGAAAACGTGGTGCAGGGTTTGGTCGATCCTGATGAATTTTATGTGCATAAACCTACCTTTATGCAGGATTATCGCTGTGTATTGCGGCGGGTATTGGGATCAAAAAAGATCAAGATGATCTATAACAATGGTAATACTCGTGAAGCAGTCAAAAATGTGATCACCGCCTCCAAAGAACGGCAATGTTTTTGTTTAAACGATGAGGATGTTTTAAAACTGGCTGACTATGCTATAAAAATAGAGCAGCTATACAGCAAAGTAGCTGGAAAGGATAGGCCGATGGATATGGAATGGGCCAAGGATGGGCTGGATGGTGAACTATATATTGTTCAGGCTAGGCCTGAAACAGTCATCTCACAAAAACAAGGGCTGTTGCTGGAAGATTATCAATTACAAGGAAATAGCGAAGCAATTGCAACGGGTCATGCAGTGGGGAGTAAAATTGCTACGGGCACAGCACATGTCATTAATAGTCCTAATCATCTGAATGAATTTCGTGCAGGTGAAGTGTTAGTTGCTGATACCACTACACCCGACTGGGAACCTATTATGAAAATAGCTTCGGCAATCGTCACTAATCGGGGAGGACGTACCTGCCATGCTGCAATTATAGCGAGAGAATTAGGTGTTCCCGCTGTAATAGGCTGTGAAAATGCGACAAACCATATAAAAACGGATGAGGTGATTACGGTTTGCTGTGCTGAAGGGAATACGGGCAACGTGTATCGAGGTGAAATTCCTTTTCATATTGAGCGGACCAATCTGACCGGGCTGCAAAGGCCAAAAACCAAGATTATGCTCAATGTAGCTAACCCCGACCTGGCTTTTAAAAACAGTTTTTTGCCCAATGATGGTGTCGGGCTGGCGAGAATGGAATTCATTATCAATGAATATATCAAGATTCACCCAATGGCTCTGCTCTATCCAGAAAAAGTAGTCAACAACAAGGAACGCCAACTAATAGAAAAATTACTGCTGGGTTATAAAATGCCAACAGAATATTTTGTGCAACGATTGTCAGAAGGTGTCGGGACTATTGCAGCAGCTTTCTATCCAAAACCCGTGGTAGTTCGCATGTCAGATTTTAAAAGTAATGAATATGCCTCTCTGCTTGGCGGTAGTGCCTTTGAAACTAAAGAAGAAAATCCAATGTTAGGTTTTCGTGGGGCTGCTCGTTATTGTCATCCGTCTTACCAGGAAGGCTTTGAATTGGAATGTGCTGCCATGAAGAGAGTGCGTGATGAAATGGGCTTGAGCAATGTTATTTTAATGATTCCATTTTGTCGCAGGGTGAATGAAGCTGAAAAAGTATTGCAGAAGATGGCACAATTTGGATTGAAGCAGGGGGAAAATGGCCTAAAAATTTATGTCATGTGTGAAATTCCCAATAATGTGATTCAAATTGATGCTTTTGCCAAATTGTTTGATGGTTTTTCTATTGGATCTAATGATCTAACACAGTTAACTCTGGGGGTGGATAGGGATTCTGAAATTGTTTCTTTTGATTTTGACGAACGCGATGAAGGAGTCAAAACCAGTATTCGTATGGCGGTGGAAGGTGCTAAACGAAACCACCGTCATTCCGGTATTTGTGGACAAGCCCCATCCGATTACCCTGAAATGGCTGAGTTTTTGGTGGAATTGGGTATCGATTCAATCAGTTTGAACCCAGATACGGTGATTAAAACCACCCTACATGTGCTTGAGGTGGAAAAACGTTTAAAGAAAAACATGCACTGAGTAGACAATAATAAAAAATGGCTATGCACAAATCGCAGGTTGCTTCCAATCTGTCCTTCAAGACACGGCATGAATACATCCATGGTGCTTGGTGACAGCATCCCTGCTGTCAACAGCCTTGAAAAACAGATTCGAAACAACTTTAGAAAATGACCAACCTGTTTTTTGTTCATAGTCATATAATAAAAAGCTATAAAAAGGGGTTTTAATATGAGAGTAAATGATAAACCAGTAGACCAATATCCTTGGTATCTTCGTCCCTTTTTTTGGAACCAAAAAAGAAAATATGGTCAGATTCTTAAGCCAGGGCTTCTTTGGGCTAGAGTTCCTCAATTATTTGCTGCTGTAGCCATACTTTATGGTGTTTTGGATAGGCGATCCAGTCCCATTGACCCTGTCTTAAGGTCATTAATTACCGTAAGAGTATCGCAAATTAATTGGTGCCTTTTTTGTATTGATATTAATTCAGCCGTTTTAGCAAAAAGGACAGGCTCAATGGAAAAAGTTGAAGCACTTGAACAGTGGCGGGATAGCGAACTTTTTGATCTAAAAGAAAAGACTGTTTTGGAATATGTTGAGGCGATTACTTATACGGACAGGCAAGTTGATAATGTCTTAATGAGTCGTCTTCGTGAATATTTTAACGAAGATGAAGTGGTTGAACTGACAGGGCTTATCGCATTCCAGAATTTATCCAGTAAATTTAATAGCGCACTTGATTTACCCGCACAAGGATTTTGCCGTGTACCCAATACTGAGGGAGATGGAAACAAATAATCATCCAATCTTACTGGTCTTTTTGTCCGTCTTCAGCCGTGTAGCAAAAGTTGCGTAGCCTGCTATGCGCCTGTTGCTACACGCCTGAAGACAAACAAAAATTCTGCCCAATAATGAATGATTATTTATTTCCAGCTCCCTGAATCTAAAGATGATGACTGATCGCAAAAAACCAACTGTTTTTTGTCTGCTTGGTCGTTGATAGTCGAAATAAAATAACTTGTCTTATGCAATATAAAGATTATTACAAAATCATGGGCGTTTCCAAAGATGCGACTCAGGATGAGATAAAACGAGCGCATCGAAAATTGGCGCGAAAATATCATCCTGATGTCAGTAAGGAAGAAAATGCTGAACAAAAGTTTAAAGAAGTCGGCGAAGCTTATGAGGTGTTAAAAGATCCTCAAAAACGATCGGCTTATGACCGAATGGGGAGTCAATGGCAAGATGGGCAGAGTTTTACACCACCGCCTAACTGGGATGCTGGTTTTGAATTCTCTGGTGGTACTTTTACAGGGGGTGATAGCAGTGGCTTTAGTGAGTTTTTTGAATCCTTGTTTGGGCAAGCGCATTCATCAGCATTTCATAGGTCAGGCACTAACAAACAATTTCACACTCAGAATAACGATCGTTATTCTAAGCTATTAATTGACCTTGAAGATGCATATAAAGGCGTAACTCACTCAATTTCGTTACAAATTCCTGAAATTAATAAAGAAGGAAATGTAATAAACAAACTGCATACCCTTAAAGTTAAAATTCCAAAGGGAGTAACTACGGGGCAGAGAATTCGTTTGGCAGGACAAGGCGGTCTTGGGAAAGGCAGGCATGGAGATTTGTTTTTGGAAATCAGTTTTCGACAGCACCGCTTTTTTAGAGTAGATGGTCGAGATGTTTTTTTAGAATTACCTATCTCTCCGTGGGAAGCCGCTTTAGGAGCAACGCTTAAAGTACCCACATTGGGTGGGTTGGTGGAACTTAAAATACCGCCAGACTCTCAAGCTGGAAAGAAGCTTAAACTCAAGGGCAGAGGCTTGCCTGGTAGGGAATGTGGCAATCAGTATGTGATAATTAATGTATTGATTCCACAAGCAGAAAATGAGGAGCAAAAAGCTTTTTATAAAAGCATGGAAAATCTGTTTCCTATGAATCTGCGCGCTGAGATTGAAGGTTAAAAATGACTAAAGAAATTGAGATATACACCAGTATAGTGATGGATGAAACCATTCGTTTTACACTAGTTGAATTATGTGATCTGGGTAAAACTAATGCAGAATGGATTTTGGAATTGGTTGATGAAGGTGTTATTGAACCGGAAGGTAATGCACTAGATGAGTGGTTATTTGACACAAATGCATTAAAACGATTGCAAACGGTGCAACGATTACAAAATGATTTACGCGTAAATCTAGCTGGTACGGCATTAGTATTGGATTTACTTGAAGAGATTGAGGCACTGAAGGCACAGATCATAAGGCAGTAAGCAGGCTTTACTTTTAATCCATTTCAATTACAACAGCTAACAACAATGATTTTTTTATACTACTGAGATATTTTTTTGTTTTAAGTCTATTGTTAGCAAGACTTAAGCATCACTAACAAAACAATGTCCGACCGCCATCAACTGATATTATCTGTCCAGTAATATAGTCTGCCTCTGCAATTAAAAACCGAATCACCTTGGCTATATCCTCTTCCTCACCCGTCCTTTTTAAAGCCACTCTCTGTATGATTTCTGCTTTTTCTTGCGCTGATACCTCAGCTTCCGGCCAAATAACAGCTCCCGGAGAGACACCATTAACTCTTATATCTGGCCCAAGTTCTTTCGCTAAAATTTTAGTCATGGCTGCCAAACCCGCTTTTGTAATACTATAAACAGGGTAACCTTTTAAACCTCGCTCAGCATGAATATCAATAATATTGACAATACAGCCGCTCGATTTCTTTAATAGTGGTGCAAAACTTTGTGATAGAAAAAAAGGTGCTTTTAAATTAGCCCCTAATAAACCATCCCAATCTTGCTCCGAGACCTCACCAACAGCCTGAGGGTAGAATGCCGAGGCATTATTAACCAACACATCCAAAGCCCCCCAAACCGATTCAACCTCTGCCACTAACAATGCCAAATCATCCATATTTAGCAAATCAGCCTGCATCAATATTACCGACCCTGCTCTTTTATGGTTTAATTCTTCACTAAGCTCAACCGCACTCTGTTTCGATGACCTATAATGTAAAAAAACATCACACCCCTCAGCGTGTAACATTCGCACACATGCAGCACCTATACGTTTTGCAGCGCCTGTAACCAATACTTTTTTTCTCATTTTTCCCTGACCAATATCATGAAAATAACCTATATATTGTTTATTAGTTTACTTATTACAGCATGTGATAAAGCTGCGCCAAAATTTGAAAGAATTTCTCAGAATGCTATTATTTTAGCGTTTGGAGATAGCCTAACTTATGGAACAGGTGTTTCTGAAGATAACAGCTACCCGAGCATTTTAAGCCAGCTAAGTTCTCATGAAGTGATTAATGCAGGTGTTCCAGGTGAAATAAGCCAAGCCGGACTTAATCGCTTACCCGCTTTACTTGACGAGATCCAGCCTGAACTACTTGTCCTTATTCATGGTGGCAATGATATTTTACGAAAAATACCTAAGCAACAGACCCATGCAAACCTCATGAAAATGATTGATACAGCAAATCAGCGAAATATTAAAGTCGTAATGCTTGGCGTACCAAAACCGAATCTTTTTTTAATGGATAGCGCTGAAGTCTATCATCAAATTGCAGAGCAACAAAGCACACCTATAGATCTTGAAACGTTACCCGACATACTAAGTAACAATCAACTAAAGTCAGATATGATCCATCCCAATCAACAGGGATATAAGATTATGGCAGAAAATGTTTTTAATCTATTAAAGGAAACAGGGGCTCTGTAGATATGTTCCATCCCCCCTCTTTGAAAAAGAGGAGTTAGGAGAAGTTTTATTAGATAAATCCCCCTCAACCCAAGCCCCTCTATAAGCGTATTGTTTTTAGTGGAAATTAGTAATACGCTACATTATGAGATCAAATGAAGTCATGAAATGGCCTAATAAATAAAATCTTTTATTGGGGCTAATAGACCGCTATCGGGCATAGGACAAATTACATTTATACGGAATAACGCCAGCATTAACCGGCGTTTTGTAGTAGTGTTTTAGTTAGGACTTCGCGCTAATACGTCCTTATCCACTAACTCGCCTCTTCACCACGAGCATCAATAATTTCAAATTCTTGTGGAGTGACTATCACACTTAAAAAGTACCCAACAAAGCAATAATAGCTCGCCATTCCACCCGTCCGTTTAATTATGTAGCTCAGCTCGATTAACCGCGATCCTTTTTTACACAGATACTCAATCGATTTCCTTGGCAAATCTAATGGTGTTTCTATTTTTTCTAAATATTCCTTTTTCCATGTCTTGTGAATATCTTTTATATGCCTATTTTCGACTATTGGCTCATATACTTTTATTTCTAATTCATTTGTATTTTTTTGTAGCTCATTTATACCCAACGCCTCGACAAACGCCTCTACCTTCTTCTTCTCTATAGAGGTTGCTTTTGATCTCAAGGAGTGCATAACTTTCATTGGAGAAGTCCTAATTTGATGAGGGCCTAACGCCAAAATAAGCGGCGGGCAAAAGTGGCGCTTGCCCTCAACTTCCCTTTTCCAAAAGGGGAGGAGATCAGTTACCTATAGTTTCCTTACTACTACTCTTCTTTCCTAACAAAAAAACGAGAAAATAATAAACCGACCTCAAACAACATCCAAATGGGTACAGCTAATAATGTTTGAGAGATTGCATCAGGTGGCGTTAAAAACATACCGACAATAAAAGCACCGACAATGACATAAGGCCGCTTATCTGCAAGACCTTGAGGAGTAGACAATCCTACCCAGACCAGCACAATTGTAAAGATTGGTACCTCAAAGGATAAACCAAAGGCAAAAAACAAGGTCAGCACAAAATCCAAATATTTTGCAATATCCGTCATTACCGCCACCCCTTCGGGTGCTGCAGCCGTTAAAAATCCAAAAACTAAAGGAAAGACGACATAATAAGCAAATGCCACCCCACAATAAAACAACCCCGTACTGGCTACCAGTAGAGGCAAAACCATTCTCTTTTCGTGACTATATAAGCCAGGGGCTACAAAAGCCCAAAAATGATAAAGAATAACGGGGACTGAAAAAAAAATAGAAGCAACTAGGGCTAATTTAAAAGGGGTAAGGAAGGGTGATGCAACATCTGTTGCTATCATGGTGCTATTTTCTGGCATATGTTGCAATAGTGGACCAGATAGAAATACATATATCTCATTTGCGAACGGTGCGGCGCATAGAAACACCACTAGAACAAATGCGACGACCCTTTTAATTCGCCTGCTTAATTCAACAAGATGACTGATAAAGGGCTGCTCCGAGCTCTCTTGCTGAGACTCTATTTCCGGCTCATTTTGAGTCATTGAGAGCCTTATCTTTCTCATCAGGTAACGACTTAATAGATGAACTTAACTCATCTATCACGTTTGAGCCTTCCCCTAGAGCTTTATGAAACGCTTCTAAATCAGTTTGCTCTTTTATAATCTGACGCATTTCTTCTGCTTGTAACTCTTGCTTTATTTCCGACTTGACGGAAGCCACCATATTTCTGGTTTTTCCTATCCAAAAACCAGCAACTCTTGCTGCTTTTGGTAACTTTTCTGGCCCGATCACTAACAAGCAAACCAAACCAACCAAGCATAATTCCCAAAAACCCACATCAAACATATTACTTTTCTGTGCTCTCTGATTGCTTGGAAACAGCATCACCATCTAAGGTGTTGCTATCTTCATCCGTAATCGTTTTTTCTTCACTGCCATCCTTCACTGCTGCTCGAAAGCCCTTAATTGCCCCGCCCAAATCGCCACCTATATTCTTTAGGCGTTTAGTACCAAACAACACGATAACGATTACCAGGATGATTAATAATTGAGTGACACTGATACCCATTTCTTACTCCAATTGTTATTTGCTTCGTTGTGATTTTTCTTCTAGTCCAGACAGTCCAAATCGACGCTGAAGCTCTTTCAATACATCTTCCGGCCCTAAACCTTGATCAGCCAACATGACCATAGAATGAAACCATAAGTCAGCTGTTTCATAAATGATCTGCTCTTTATCGCCACCTTTTGCGGCAATAACCGTTTCAGTGGCCTCTTCACCTATTTTCTTTAAAATATGATCCAGTCCTTTTGCGTACAAACTGGCGACATACGATTTATCTGCTGGCTCTTGCTTACGTTGTTCTAATATTTCAGCTAATTGCTGTAAAACATCACTCATTTTTCTCACATTTTAATTTGTTTTTACTCACACAAAACTACAAAAGAAAAGACTTAACAGATCATCTTTTTTGTATATCGTGACGCTAACTTGTCATTTTATATGGCGCATAGCAAACTGAACCAGCATACAAAAGCTCTTGATGGACTATTACAGTTTATCTAAAGCATCAGGTTCATTATCTTTAATCTTTGATAGTGCTATTTTAAACTTTTTCTTGCTTCCTTTCGCTGCTCTCTCAGATAAATACTTCTCAGTCATTAAAGCAGACATTTTTTCAGCTAATGCAGTTGCAACAAATTGATTGATAGAAATATTATCTTCTTTAGCTAAATCCCTGACACTTTCGTGAAGTGAGTCAGGTAGCCTTAAACTTATTGTACTCATGATATCTCCCCTATATTACGAAGAAGCTCTTGTGGCGTGATTGCTTTTAAATCAAATTTATTTGTTTTTACTCACACAAAGCCACGGAGACACAAAGAGAAAGACTAAGAGACATTTTTCCTTGTATAACTAGCTCTAGCATTTAAACATACACAATCGATTACTAGAGGCCAATTTCTCCATTAATTATTCTGGAAATACCATTTTTCATCAATGCTTCTCCAAAATTTAACAGGTATCCAAGTTTATAGTTCATTAACTTCAAATATGTTAAAACTTGTTTTTTATGTACTCTATTAACCAGCTCAACAGACTTTAATTCAATTAAAACCTTATTTTCAACAATAATATCGGCTCTAAATCCTTCGGTAAACTTAATTCCCTTATACATAACCGGTATAGAAACTTGCCTGTTAACTAGCATACCCGCCTCTTTAAGCTCATGAGCAAGAACCACCTCATAAACTGACTCTAGAAGCCCTGGTCCAAGTTCTTTATGTATATT
>ENA-ORXI01000938-ORXI01000938.1-sediment-metagenome-genome-assembly--contig:-NODE-938-length-23622-cov-25.060650_pt1 | contig 23622 bp, 24 predicted proteins | sample MGYA00237861_ERZ511468 | MGnify/ENA primary metagenome ERZ511468 (study PRJEB26299, sample SAMN06266213) | sediment metagenome | isolation source: Hudson Canyon methane seep mesocosm | place...
AATGAATTAGAGCGAAAATTAAAAGCCAGCAGCCTGAAAAACGTGCAATTATTCGAGTTAGGACAATCTGAGGATACCTTAGAGCATGGCATGACTGCAAATGGCATGATTGTGGTTAATCCACCGTGGACGCTTAAGGATGATATGCAGCCGGCGTTAGTTTATTTGGCTGAACAGCTCGGTTTAAATGGACAAGGGTATTATCGTTTTAAACAATTAATTGAAGAATAAATTTACATGCAAGCTGCTCAATCTCAACCGCAAGCCCTTCCTTTACGCGATATTCATATTCCTGATGCCATTGGATTATGGCCGCCAGCAATAGGCTGGTGGATACTTGCTATCTTGATACCGATTATATTGTATTTGCTGTGGCGAAGTGTTCGTTTTATCACGCGTAAAACGGCGTTAAAATCCGCTAAAAAACAGTTTAAGGCGTTAAAAATAAATACTAAATTAACCGCACAGCAGCGTTTAATTGCCTTATCGCAATTAATACGTCGTACAGCGATAAGTCTTAATGCAGATAAGGCAGTAGCAAGCTTAACGGGGCAAGGATGGTTGGCGTTTTTAAATAGCTCCTTAACAAGTCCTGTTTTTAATGATGAATTAGGCAGGTTATTAACGGAAGGGCTGTATCAGTCGCATATTGAGGACGATAATATGACGCAGTTAGTTGAGGCTTGTGAGCAATGGTTACAACAACAAAAGGAGCCTAAAAAATGATACATTTTGCATGGCTTTGGGCAGGCTTATGTTTGCCGTTGCCTTTATTAATGTGGCGATTTTTACCTGCTGTCAGTTCAAGTGAGCAGGCGGCGTTAAAAGTGCCTTTTTTAGATGATTTTGAAGGACTCGCAACCGCAACGCTAGTGACTAAACAACAGCCTTGGCGTTTTTGGTTGGCGGTGATTGCATGGTGCTGTATTGTGGTGGCAACTATGCGGCCACAATGGTTGGGAGAACCGATTGAACAGGGTATTAGTGGGCGTGATTTAATACTCGCTGTTGATTTATCAGGCAGTATGGAAGAGCGTGATTTCAGGCTGAATAATCAAGCGGTGGATAGATTAACGGCAACCAAAAGTGTGGCAAAAGAATTTATTGCCCGTAGAACCGGTGATCGCTTAGGTTTAATTTTATTTGGTAGCCAAGCGTATTTACAAGCTCCGCTAACCTTTGACCGTCAAACAGTACAGGTTTTATTGAATGAAGCGGTATTAGGGTTGGCGGGTGAGAATACCGCGATTGGTGATGCCATTGGTTTGGCAGTAAAACGCTTAAATTCTAAAAAAGCACAAAGTCGGGTCTTAATTTTATTGACCGATGGTGCTAATACCGCAGGGAAAGTACCGCCGCTAAAAGCCGCTGAATTAGCCGCCGAATATGATTTAAAAATTTATACCATTGGCATTGGAGCAGATGAAATGGTGATAAAAAGTTTTTTTGGTAGCCAGAAGGTTAATCCTTCCCGCGATTTAGATGAAAAAAGTTTAACCGCGATTGCTGAAAAAACCGGCGGGCAATATTTTCGGGCACGCAATACCGATGAGCTTAAAGAGATTTATACTTTACTTGATAGTTTAGAGCCGATTGAAAAAGATAAACAATTTTTTCGTCCGCATAAAGAACTATTTTTCTGGCCCTTAGCTTTCGCGTTAGCGTTGGCAAGTATTATTAGTGTTAGTCGCTTACGTTTACAGTAATGAGTTATTTACAAGATTTTCATTTTATTCGTCCCTTTTGGTTTTTGGCTTTAATGCCTTTAGCTGTGTTTATTTTTTTTAATCTTCGACAAGCATTAGCTCGCGGGCAATGGCAGGCGGTCTGTGATACAGAATTATTGCCGTTTGTGTTACAGCAGCAAGCAGGTAAAACTAATCATCGGGTATTATTGACCGCGACCTTAGCGAGTCTGTTAACGATTACGGCTTTAGCAGGCCCTGCATGGCAACGCTTACCATCACCAGTATTTAGAAATTCAGCGGCATTAGTGATTGCGTTGGATTTATCTTTATCGATGGATGCTACGGATATTAAACCGTCGCGGTTAATTCGGGCGCGTTATAAAATTGCGGATTTATTGAAACAGCGTAAAGATGGTCAAACCGCTTTGTTGGTGTATGCAAACAGTGCCTTTACGGTCACGCCCTTAACTGATGATATTGCCACCATTAATAGCCAATTAAAGGCCTTGCAAAGTGGCATTATGCCTATGCAAGGCAGTCGTAGTGATTTAGCGGTGGAGAAGGCAGTGGCATTATTACAAAATGCAGGTCTCCAAACTGGACAAATTTTATTGGTGACTGATGATGAAAATTTAACTGAAATTAGTTTAGAAAAAGGCTATAAGTTATCCATTTTAGGCGTAGGCACTCGTGCAGGTGCACCCATAAAATTAGCCGCTGGGGGATTTTTAAAGAATCAACAGGGTGATATTGTGGTGCCAAAATTAGAGCTTAGGCAATTACAAGCGGTTGCTCAATCAGCGGGTGGGTTGTTTCAACAGATTACTGATAATGATACGGATATTGAGCAGTTAAGTGCTTATTTTGAACGTATGGCACAAGCGGACAAAGGGGCTAATAAGGATTTATTATTAGATAACTGGCAAGAAGAAGGCGTGTGGTTATTAGTACCGATACTATTATTAGCGGCGTTTAATTTTCGTAAAGGTTTATTGAGTGTGCTGCTGTTATGTGCGTTACCTTACGCACCTAAAAGTGAGGCAGTAACGTGGCAAGATTTATGGCAAACGCCTGACCAACAAGCTCAGCAAAAATTTACCCAAGGTGATTTTCAAGGTGCTGCGACACAGTTTACGGATTCAGCGTGGCAAGCGGCGGCACAGTATAAAGCGAAAGCTAAGGATGCTGAGATGCTGCCAGCAAATAGTGCGACCGGCTTTTACAATCAAGGCAATGTATTGGCACAAGCTGGAAAATTAGAACCGGCTTTAAAAGCCTATGAAGAAGCGTTAAAACGTGATCCCAATTTTGCAGATGCTAGCTATAATCAGGATATTGTTAAAAAAGCCCTAGAAAAACAGCAGCAGAAAAAACAGGAAGAACAGCAACAGCAAGATAATAAAGATAACAAGGATGAGAAGTCTGAAAAAGATGATAAATCATCGCAGCAGCAAGGAGATGATGAGAAACAGGATAAAGATTCCGATAATCAGCAAGGTGATAAGGCAGATAATCAGGATCAGCAGTCAGAACAAGAGTCTGAATCGTCTGAGGATGCGAGTAAAGCGGATGATAAAGAGTCTGAACAGCAGCAAGCTGAAAAATCAGACGATACTGAGAAAAATGATGCGGAAGCAGCAAAGCAAGCACAAGCCGCAAGTGAACAACAAACTGAAGATGATGAGCAACAACAAGCGAATCAGCAATGGCTTAATCGGATTGCGGATGATCCGTCAGGCTTATTAAAACGTAAATTTTTATATCAATATAGTCGTCAACCTCAACAACAAAATAGTAAACAACAATGGTAGAACACGTTAAAAACATCGCATTTATTGGTTTAGGTGCAATGGGTGAAGGCATGGCAGTTAATTTAGCGAAAGCGGGTTATTTACAGACGGTATGGAATAGAACCGCAAGTAAGTCACAGCGATTAAGTGACGAGCTAAGTATTAATGTCGCTGACTCAGTGCAGAGCTTAGCGGCAAACAGTGATGTGATTTTTATGTGTGTGTCACGCGATGAGGATGTATTGGAGTTGATAGACGCTATAGCAGCAGAAATTAAACCCAATAGCGTGGTCATTGATAGCTCGACCATTAGTCGAAAAACAGCACAGCAGGCGGCGGCGATATTGGCTGCTAAACAGGCTTATTTTTTAGATGCTCCCGTTTCTGGTGGCGTAGAAGGGGCTAAAAATGGCACATTAGCGATGATGGTCGGTGGCGATGAAACAGTTGTTGATACCTTACGACCTATATTGGCAAGTGTGGCGACTAAAGTGATGTATATGGGAACATCAGGAGCAGGGCAAGCGACTAAAGCGGTGAATCAAATTATGGCAGCGGGCATTAATCAAGCGGTGACGCAGGCGTTAGCCTTTGCCAATGCAGAGAATTTACCCTTAGAAAAAGTGATTGAAGTGGTGTCAGGTGGAGCAGCAGGGAATTGGTTTTTGAGTCATCGAGGCTTGTCTATGATTAGCGGTGAGTATCAAACAGGTTTTAAAGTAGCTTTACATCACAAAGATTTAGCTATTTGTCAGGCGATGGCGGTAGAAAAGCAACTGGATTTAAGTGTGATTGAGCAAACGCGAATAGAATACGAGCAATTGATTAAACAAGGTTTTGGCGCGGAGGATATTTCTGCTTTATATCGTATTAAAATAAAATAACCCTTATAAAAAAGCGTTGTTTTTTTACAACAGAGATTATCTTTCCGATAGTTACATTAACTATGTTATGCTAAGTATTGATAAATAAGGAAAGTTTTATTTTATAAAAATATAAACTTTACTTGTAAGTGACGAAATTTACTGGTAACATCATGACCGTGATTAAATCTTGTTGTAAAAAAGATACATAATAATAAAAAATAACCCTTGGGGGGGACTATGATTCAAAAAACTAAATTAGCACTCGGTATTGCAGCAACATTAGGTGCAGCAGTTTTAACAGCAACACCAGCTAGTGCAGATGAATTATCTAATTTAAAAGCACGGATTGCGAAATTAGAAAATGTAGCGGCTTCTAAAGCAGCAGTACGTGATAACGGTAATATGGTCTTCTTCCGAACGGGTTATGCGGGTAATGATACAGATCGTCGTGGAGAGATATTAACTGATACTGGCGGTGCAGCAGGGCAATCTAATGGTAGTAAAGATGGTTGGTATTTTGGGGCTGGTTTTGATTTTAGACTCAGTGATGATGCCTTTGGTTTTCATGATGGGACTGAAATTCTTGCCGAGTTAATGTTTGAATATAAAGAATTTGATAGACAAAACCAAGTAGCTAACCCTTTGCAAACTGTTGTAGGAACTGTTACAAATCCTACTCATGAACTTACTCTGGGAGCAGGTGCTGTAAGTGTTAGTCAATTTACTTTAACCGCGTCGCCAAAAATTAAATTTATGAAAGGTAGCAAATTTAGACCTTGGATTGCTCCAGTGGGTTTTGCTTTACATGTTATCAGCCCACCTTCTGATGGTGTAACAGTATTAGAGCCTTCAATGCATTTTGCAGTCGGTGCTGATTATAACTTATGGAAAAATATTTATGTTGGGGCTGATTTCCGTTACAACCTAACATTAGGTAATAACTTAGATGGTACAGATGTTGATGGTTTAACAACGGGTGCTTATTTGGGTATAGGCTTCTAAATTTAGTTGTTAAAAATAGTTGTATAAAAAAGGGAAGCTTTAGCTTCCCTTTTTTTTGGTTTCTTTGTCCCAGCTTAGACGGGAAGCCAGAAAGTTATGTTTTCACAGCACAATGCGAAGCGGATTCCATCGCAATTAGTTTGCCTATTTTTCGTTGTTGAACATAATTAATAAGCAATAACCATGAGCCTAAAACAATAAATCCCCCAGGCGGTAAAATCATCACCACCCACGGTTCAAATTGGGTGCTAAAAATTTGATAGCCGAGTAATTGTCCTGCACCGAGTAATTCACGCACCCCGCCCAGCATCACTAAAGCAAGGGTAAAACCTAAACCCATGCCCAAAGCACTGACAATTGATTTCATCACGGTATTTTTAGACGCATAGGCTTCTGCACGCCCTAAAATTAAGCAATTCACCACAATTAATTGAATAAACGCACCGAGCTTATTATATAAATCAAGGCTAATGGCTTGAATCATATAATCGACCAAGGTTACAAAGGTAGCGATAATGATAATATAAGTGGTAATACGCACTTGTTTAGGAATAAAGTGACGCAGAGCTGATACTAGGGCATTAGAACAGACCAAAACAAAAATACTGGCAATGCCCATTGCTAAGGAGTTTAATACTGAATTAGTGACCGCCAGCACCGGACACAAGCCTAACATCATCACGAAGACCGGATTTTCTTTCCATAAGCCAGCGGTAAATACATCGAAGCTAATGGGGGGCGTTTGTTTAGTCGGTGTCATTTGCTGTACCTTGTTGTAAACGGGTTAAGTTTTGCATAACAATGGGATGCAAGCGTTGTCCACTTTGATTTAACATCCGCCCTATTGCATTAGAGGTAATGGTTGAGCCTGAAATCGCATCAATTTGCCACGGGTGCTGTTTACTGCCGTGGCGTGTGGTGTTAATGGCATTTAATAATTGAGTTTGTTCGCTATTAACCTTGGCTTCTAAACATTTAAAATTAGCGAGAAATGCTTTATCAGTGGTAATTTTAGTACCAAAACCAGGCGTTTCAGTGCTTTTTAAAACATCAAAGCCGGTAATGCAGCTTGTTTTAGGTTGGTAGCTATAGAGAATTTTCACGGTATCTTGATAACCCTGTGCTGCGGCGTTAAGTGCGACACCGACGAATTGTTTATTTTTATCATAGCCTGCATAGATTAAATCGCCTTCGGTTTTATCATCGGCTAAAACTAATGTTTGATTTTTAACCACAAAGGTTAAACGGCTAACTGCTTGAGGGAGTACCTTAAAAATGGCACGTTCAGTAGCAAGACGTTGATTTTCAGCAATAATCGGTTTGGTATATTCATAAATAGACACCACTAATAAGCCTGAAATCATGGCGACTAACGCTAAGGTGCTAATAAGTTTAGTGCTTGAAGGAAGTTCAGGGACTGAATTTTCAGGCGTACTCATGATTTAGTTTTCCGTGCGCCATAAATACGCGGTTGAGTGTAGCTTTCAATGAGAGGGGTGGCAGCATTAGCGAATAAAATGGCATACATCACTGCTTCGGTTAAACCGCCAAATAAACGAATAATCACCGTTAGAAAACCAATTAAACACCCAAAGATAAAAATACCTAACGGCGTAACAGGGGAGGCGACCATATCACTTGCCATAAATACGGCGGCGAACATTAAACCGCCTGAAAACAGCATAAAAGCAGGGGAGGGATAATGACTACTATCGATTAAATAAAAGACTTCAGAGGTAAGTAGCGTACCAATAATCACTGCAACAGGGATACGCCAATCGAGCATTTTTTTGAAGATTAAATAACTGCCGCAGATTAGGATTAATAAACTCGAGGTTTCACCAGTTGAACCGGCTACTAAGCCTAAAAATAAATCACTGCTATCGGTAAAAATACCCTGAAATTTCATTAAGGCTAATGGCGTTGCACCGGTAAAACCATCAATACTCACTTGTGTTGACCATTCAGCGGTTGCCGCGGGTTTCATAAATGGCACAGCTAAAGTTGAGGGAATAAATTCAATAAAACGATTGCTTGCCAGTGCAGGTGTCCAAGTGGTGATAGAGACAGGAAATGCGGCTTGGATAAATGCTCGTCCCACTAAGGCGGGATTAAAGGGGTTAAAGCCTAATCCGCCAAATAAGGTTTTACCCATTGCAATCGCGGTAAAACCAGCAACCGCAGCCATCCATAGCGGAAATCCGGGTGGTAATGTCATAGCGAGTAATAGTCCTGTAATCACCGCACTAAAATCAGTGAGCGTGGATTTTTTATCTGCCAGTTTATTAAACAGAGCTTCGGTTGCTAAACAACTGAGGATAGTGGCTAGCATCAATACCAAGGCACTAATGCCAAATTGGTAAATACTGTAGGCGGCAAGGGGTAATAACGCGTACACCACATTGCGCATGATTTGGGAAACCGTTGGGGCTTTGCGAATATAGGGTGAAGTGCGAATATCAATTTTCACGGGAGTTTTAGCCATTTTGTAAATGCCTTTCACGATTTAAAGTTTTTGCAATTCTAAAATATTGCACTAAGGGAATATTAGACGGACAGACATAGCTGCACGCCCCACATTCAAAGCAATCATTGAGATGATAATCCGTTTCCATGACATCATATTGTCTTTTTGCGGCAAGTTGTCCCATTTCAGAGGGGTTTAAGTGAATCGGGCAGGCTTGTAAACATTGGGTGCATTTTATACAGGGTAAAATATCATCCCGTTTAGTCGCACGACTATCTAAGACTAAAATAGCCCCGGTGCCTTTTACAATAGGGACGTCTAAACTATGGGCTGCAATGCCCATCATCGGGCCACCTAAAATCACTTCCGCTTCTTCTCCGGTAAAACCCGCATAATCAAGAATATACTGTAAGGGCGTGCCAATCGGGGCTAAATAATTGCCGGCTTTTTCTAAATCATCGCCAGTGATGGTAATAATGCGTTCGATTAAACCTTGTCCTTTGGGTAATAATTCACCAATTTGTGCGAGGGTGGCAACATTAAAAATGGCGAGTCCCATTTCCGAGGGCAAGGCTCTTGACGGAATTTCAATATCTAAGAGGGCAGTGGCGAGCATTTTCTCAGCACCCTGTGGATATTTAGTATCAATGGCTTCAATAGTAATCGATTGGTCGGCAGGTAAATAAGCTTTAATCGCTTCTAAAACATCCCGTTTATTATTTTCAATGCCAATAATCGCTTTCGGAGCATCAACGCATTTCATCGCAATGCGTAACCCTAATAATAACACTTCAATCTTTTCTAACATCACACGGTGGTCGGTGGTTAAAAAAGGTTCACATTCACAACCATTCACTAAAACAGTATGAATACTACAGCCTTCAGGAATGCTCATTTTAACGTGGGTAGGAAAGCTGGCACCGCCTAAGCCGACCATGCCGATATTTTGCACTGCCTTAATTAAATCTTGTCGTGACATCTGCAAATAGTCTTGTTGAATCCCAGAATCAACAATAACTTGCCCTGAATCCAAGGAGGTTTTAATCGCAATAGCAGGGGCTTTGCCGCCTTTTGCAACCGGCAATTTATCAATGGTAATCACTGTGCCGGTGACAGGGGCATGAATAGGCACGGACATAAAGCCATCTGCGGCGGCAATCATTTCTCCACGGGTAACGTGTTGGCCTTTATAGACAATGGCTTTTGCGGGTTTACCAATACTTTGTGCTAATGGCACAATTATTTCAGGGGCAAATGGCAAGCGGCGAGTGGCTTTGGTATTAGTTTCAGTTTTATATTCCTCGGGGTGAATACCATGAGAAAAGGTTTTTTTACCAAAGAATTTAAGTAGATTCATAGAGCAGTAGCACTTTAAAAGGCTAAGGAGTCGATATTATTACAATAATGCGTTCAGCTATTGTAAACAAGCCTGTTCATTGAATCAAGATTATAGATAGACTGTAGTAGATACGCTATAATTTAATAAAATTAAGTCACTGATAAGGCGTTAAAACCTTAAAAAATTATGGATATTATTTTTATTGCCATTATTATTTTATGTGCTGGTATGTTTTATTTTTATAAACAGGCTAAAACACATAAAAATAATTTAGATATTATTGAAAGTTCGTTTGATGATAATGTTATTTTTTCACGAACGGATTTAGCCGGACGGATTACGCATGTCAGCATGGCATTCTGTGAATTAAGTGGCTATAGTTTTGATGAGTTAATTGGGCAGCCGCATAATATCGTCAGGCATCCTGATATGCCAGCGAGTGAGTTTGAAAAAGCCTGGGTAGCATTAAAACAACAACAGCCAATTACCGTTGACATTAAAAATAGAAAAAAAGACGGTGATTTTTATTGGGTAGAATCGCACTTTAAACCTGAATACAAAGACGGTGAGCATATTGGTTATAGTGCGGTCAGACTTGATATTACGGATAAAAAAGAAGTCCATGAATTAAGCGTAACACTTGATAAAAAAGTTAAGCAGCAAACTAAAAAATTAACGCGACAGCTTGATGTTGTCAAGATAGGCGAGCGTAAGCAGGAACAATTATTATTGGATATAGCCCAGCAAGAGCAATTTGTGAGTCGTTTAATTAATTCACAACAGCAAATTATTATCACTTCTGATGGGGTGGGTTTACAAAGTGTTAATAAGGCTTTTCTCCGCTTTTTTAATGTAAGTTCATTAGCGGTGTTTTCAGAAAATCATGAGAGTATTGCTGAGTTTTTTAATGAAAATGCCCCAGATGATTATTTACAAGCTGTGATAGACGGCACTCATTGGTTGAATTATGTGGCATCGCACCCTGACGATGCTCATAAGGCCATGATTAGTAAAAATGAAATAGATTATGTGTTTTCTGTGACCGCTGTTGATTTAGAGATGGGTGATGGTATGAAATCGGCGGTTTTTACTGATATTACGGTGATGGAGGCGTCTAAAAATGAAGTCGAGGATATTTTATCTAATATTTTATTGCCGGTGTTAATTACCTCAAAGAAAGAACGCAAAATTCTGTATGCCAATAAATATGCAGAAATACAATATGAAATGACGCTAGATGAAATTATTGGTAGCGACATTGATAGTATTTATACGGTTGTTGGGCAGCATCATCATATTATAGATGCGATTATACGTGATGGTTTTGTGGAAAATATGGAGGAGTCATTTAGAACCTCAAGTGGCAAGAAATTTACAGCGTTATTATCGGTGACACCAACCTTATATCATGGGGTTGATTGTTATATTGGCATGATTACCGATATTACTAAACAGAAAACCATAGAAGACGAAATTAGAGCCATCCATCAGCATACCCGTGAATCGATTCAATATGCGGCTTTAATACAAGGGGCAGTATTGCCTGATAACAAATTATTTGGCAAATATTTTAAAGATTTTTTTGTTGTTTGGCATCCTAAAGATACTGTGGGGGGCGATATTTATTTATTTGATGAATTACGCACCCAAAATGAATGTTTATTTATGTTTATTGATTGTACAGGGCATGGGGTTCCCGGTGCATTTGTGACTATGTTGGTGAAGGCGGTAGAGCGACAAATAGTGGCAGAAATTAAAGCTCAACCCGATTTAGTGGTGAGTCCTGCTTGGGTGTTGAGCTATTTTAATCAAAAATTAAAAGTACTATTAAAACAAGAAACTAAGGACAGTATTTCTAATGCAGGCTGGGATGGCGGGGTGATTTATTACAATCGTGAACAACAAGTATTAAAATTTTCTGGCGCGGAGACGTCGCTTTTTTATGTAGATGTTGAGGGTGAATTTCATACCATCAAAGGTAATCGGTATTCAGTCGGCTATAAAAAATGTGCGATGGATTACGAATATAAAGAAACCATTCTTGATGTTAAGCCGGGCATGAAATTTTATTGCACCACAGATGGTTATATCGATCAAAATGGCGGTGAAAAAGATTTTCCTTTTGGTAAAAAACGCTTTGGCAATATTATTAAGGAAAATCATACTGAAACCATGGTAGATCAACAAGAAATATTTTTGTATAAAATGTTTGAATATGAAAGCATGATTGAAAATAATGATCGCAATGATGATATGACCGTGATTGCCTTTGAAATCGAGGAGTATATTGTGAATAATATCAATGATAGCTTAAATATTCTTGAATATAATGGCGTTTTAACGCAAAACTTAATTGGACATAATTTAGATATTTTAGATCATAGCGTTGATAATGAAGGCGTTAAAGGGCGTTTATCAACCTTGTTGATTGAAATGACACAAAATATGATTAATTATTCTAAATCACAGGATTTAGAGTGTTTGGATATTCGTCCAGCAGGTTTTATTCGTGTTATCAGAGATGAAAATGCAGATTATTGGGTAGAAAGTAATAATATTGTGAGTCTGCAGGATAAAGAAAAAATAGAACAAAAATTGCATGAAATTCAAACATTAGATATGGCGGGCATTAAAAAGCGTTACCGCGAATTGCGTCGTTCTGGCGAAAATACCCATAGTAAAGGAGGCGGCATTGGTTTTTATGAAATTGCGAAATTAGCTCAGACCCTTGAGTTTAAGTTTACTGCGATTAATAAAGAAAAATTTGCGTTTAAATTTAAAGTGCTGGTTATACAGCGGAAAAAATCAAGGGCTGAATAGCTGATAAATAAGCTATCCCTGCAAATGTGACATGCTTGTGAAAAGTTTTGTTTTTAGCGATAATGCCCTATAAATATAATAATAATGGTTTCTTGAATATGAATAATGAAATGACACAAGGCATTGAATTAATGTTTACGGGAATGGGAATTGTCTTCTTATTTTTAATAATGTTAATTGGTGCTGTGAAATTAATGGCATATTGTGTGGCGGAATTCTTTCCCGAAGCAACAACGACGATACCTCAACCAGTAGCAAGATCTCCTCAACCATCAGCCAATTCCACTCCCCCTAATACAGTTGCTGCAATCAGTGCAGCGGTTCATCAGCATAGAACAAAAACTTAATTTTTTTATGTATCGCTGGTATTTGAGCGGTAGATATTAAATTTTAAAATATTCATGATGTAAAAAAGTTATAGGACATATTAACATGGCAGCAACTACTAAAGCCGTAGGTATTACGGAAGTCGTCTTACGAGATGCACACCAATCCATTCTCGCAACGCGTTTGCGTATTGAGGATATGTTACCGATTTGTGAACAATTAGATAAACTTGGTTATTGGTCTATTGAATCTTGGGGCGGAGCGACCTTTGATTCGTGTATTCGTTATTTGGGCGAAGATCCTTGGGAACGTCTACGGGCTTTAAAAGCGGCTATGCCTAACACGCCACAACAAATGCTATTTCGAGGTCAAAATATTTTAGGCTATCGTCATTATGCAGATGATGTTGTGGATAAGTTTGTTGAGCGTTGTGCGATTAATGGGATTGATGTTTTTCGTATTTTTGATGCGATGAATGATATGCGTAATATTGAGCATGCGGTTAAAGCGGTGTTAAATACCGATGCTCATGCACAAGGGGCGATTTCATATACTAAAAGTCCAGTTCATACTTTAGAAAAATGGTTGGTGCAAGGTAAGCAAATTGAAGATATGGGGGCACATTCGTTAGTCATTAAAGATATGGCGGGCTTGTTAACGCCTTATGATGCCTATGATTTAGTGTCACAATTAAAAGCGGCTGTAGATATTCCAGTGCATTTACATTGCCATGCGACCACAGGCTTAAGCGTCGGTACCTTAATTAAAGCGATTGAAGCCGGTGTTGATAATGTGGATACCGCGATTTCTTCAATGAGTATGACCTATGGACATACCCCGACGGAAACGATTGTTGCCAGCATGGCGGGTCAAGAACGTGATACCGGATTAGACCTAGAAAAATTAGAAGAAGTGGCGGCTTATTTTCGTGAGGTGCGTTTAAAATATGCAGAACATGAAGGCAGTTTAAAAGGCGTTGATGGGCGTATTTTATTAGCTCAAGTGCCGGGTGGTATGTTGACGAATATGGAAAGTCAGCTTAAACAGCAAGGTGCAGCAGATAAATTTGATGAAGTGCTTAAAGAAATTCCACGCGTGCGTGAAGATTTAGGTTTTTTACCGCTAGTGACACCAACGTCGCAAATTGTTGGCACGCAATCGGTGTTAAATGTGATGACCGGTGAGCGTTATAAATCAATCAGCAAAGAAACCGCAGGTGTATTAAAAGGCGAATATGGTTTAACGCCTGCCCCAGTGAATGCAGAATTACAAGCCCGTGTTTTAGACGGTGCTGAAGCGATTACCTGTCGTCCTGCGGATTTAATTGCGCCTGAAATGGATGCGTTAATTGCAGAAGTTCAAGATAAAGCAAAAGCCGAAGGCGTAACTTTAGCGGATTGTGTGGAAGAAGATGCGTTAATTAATGGTTTATTTGTACAAGTTGGTTGGAAATTTCTTGCTAACCGTGGCAATCCTGACGCGTTTGAACCTGCACCGAATCCAGAAGCGTTTGCGGCAAAAAATGCACCACAGACAGCAGCAGAAAGTTATAGTGTTAATGTGAATGGTCAAAGCTTTAATGTTGCAGTGGGACCAGCAGGTGAGAATTTTGATATTACCCCAGCGGCTAATCAACCAGCCTCGGCAGCAGCACCTGTTGCCAGTACTGGTGCGGTAGTAGATTCGCCGTTAGCAGGAAATATTTTAAAAATTAATGTTGTGGCAGGCTCGGCGGTTGCTGAAGGCGATGTAGTCTTAATTATGGAAGCGATGAAAATGGAAACTGAAGTACGTTCGCGTGTCGCTGGAACGGTAAGTGCCCTTAATGTTAAAGAAGGCGATGCAGTCACTGTTGGACAAGCTTTAGTGAGTTTATAAGCTGTTTGACAGTTGATCTTAAAGAACCACATATAAATGATATTATTTATATGTGGCTTATTTTTTTAAACGATATTTAAAAAGAGACAGTCGATGGATAATCTCACCAGGTTATGGGAAAGTACGGGAATTTATAATTTTGAAGGCCCTCAATTAGTAATGATGGGCGTTGGATTCTTATTATTGTATCTCGCTATTAAAAAAGGTTTTGAGCCGTTATTATTAGTGCCAATTGGTTTTGGTGCAGTATTAGCAAATATTCCGATTGCAGGGTTAGCTGAAGAGGGTGGATTACTTTATTACCTTTATTATGGAATTAAAACGGGCATGTTTCCTCTATTAATTTTTATGGGCGTGGGGGCAATGACCGATTTTGGGCCGATGTTAGCCAATCCTAAAACCTTATTATTAGGGGCGGCGGCACAGTTTGGTATTTTTGCGACCCTCTTAGGGGCATTAGCCTTAAATATGATTCCTGGCATGGAATTTAGCATGAGTGATGCGGCGGCAATTGCGATTATTGGCGGAGCCGATGGGCCGACAGCGATTTATGTGGCCTCGAAACTCGCGCCTGATTTATTAGGTGCAATTGCGGTAGCGGCGTATTCATATATGGCATTAGTGCCACTGATTCAACCGCCGATTATGCGTGCGTTGACGACGGTTGAAGAACGTAGCATTGAAATGGTGCAATTACGTCATGTCAGCAATGCTGAAAAAATTGTCTTTCCTTTAATGTTATTAATCTTAACCACTTTATTATTACCGTCGGCAGCCCCACTTGTGGGTATGTTTTGTTTAGGTAATTTAATGAATGTCAGTGGTGTTGTTGAGCGTTTAAGTAAAACAGCTCAAAATGAATTAATTAATATTGTGACTATTTTCTTAGGCTTAGCGGTTGGCTCAAAAATGAGTGCCGATAAATTTCTACAGCCTGAGACTTTAGGTATTTTAGCCTTAGGAGCGGTTGCGTTTTGTATTGGTACAGCCTGTGGTGTGTTAATGGCTAAAACAATGAATAAATTTAGCGAAACACAGATTAATCCATTGATTGGGGCGGCTGGGGTTTCAGCGGTTCCGATGGCGGCGCGTGTAGCAAATAAAGTCGGTTTAGAAAGTAACCCGCATAATTTTTTACTGATGCATGCAATGGGACCTAATGTCGCGGGTGTTATTGGTTCAGCGGTTGCCGCTGGGGTATTATTAAGTTTAGTCAATTAAGATATTTTTAAAATTAATGTTATAATTTTGGGTGTTGAATAGCTTATTAAAGGTCAATTCACCACATTGAAAAATAAAAATTAAAATAATTTGAGGAACTACTATGAAATGGGAAACACCTGCTTATACAGATTTACGTTTTGGTTTTGAAGTAACAATGTACATCTATAACCGTTAAGTTTTCGGTTATGATAAAAAGGGCTCTTAATGAGCCTTTTTTTTTGCCTATCATTTTAAATAATCAACGTATAAATTTATGAAAATTAGAGTTCTTGGTTCAGGTGCAGGGGGCGGTTTCCCGCAATGGAATTGTAGTTGCCCAAATTGCAAAGCAGTGAGAGCAGGGTCAATGAAAGCGACCACCCGAAATCAATCCTCTATTGCGGTGTCATCAGATGGTGAGCATTGGGTGCTTTTTAATGCCTCACCCGATGTACGTGCTCAATTAGAAAATTTTCCTGAGATTCATCCTAAAAATAAAGTACGCGGCACGGGCATTGAAGCGATTGTGATTATTGATTCACAAATCGACCATGCAACGGGGCTATTAATTTTACGTGAAGGCGATCCGCTGAATATTTATTGTACGGAAATGGTGAAACAAGATTTAAGTACCGGCTTTCCTATTTTCAATATTTTAGAGCATTTTTGTGGTGTAAATGATTTCACGATTCCTTTAAATGGCGATGCATTTACTATTCCTAATATTGATGATTTAGACTTTACGGCACTCGCCTTAAAAAGCAAAGCTCCGCCTTATTCGCCACATCGTAATGACCCGCATGAAGGCGATAATATTGGTATGATTATTCGGCAGATTTCAACGGGTAAAACCACTTTTTACGCACCGGGCTTAGGGGTTATCGAGCCGCATGTTGAGAAAGCAATGACCGAAGCGGATTGTGTGATGGTAGATGGTACGTTTTGGACAGATGATGAATTAGCCTCAGTAGGGCGACCTTTATTGGCTAGAAAAATTGGCCATTTGCCCCAATCAGGTGAAGATGGCATGATTGAATTTTTAGATACCTTAGAAAAGCCGCGTAAAGTGCTTATTCATATTAATAATACCAATCCTATTCTGAATGAAGAATCTAAAGAGCGTGAAATTTTGACACAACATGGCATAGAAGTGTCTTTCGACAATATGAATATCGAGTTATAACATGACAGAAAAAACAGCTTGGTCACGTGAAGAATTTGAAGCAGAATTGCGTGGTATGGAAAAATATTATCATATTCATCATCCGATGCACACTTTGATGAATGACGGTAAATTAACCCAAAAACAATTACAAGGTTGGGTAGCGAATCGGTTTTATTATCAAATTATGATTCCGATTAAAGATGCGAATATTTTAGCAAATTGTCCAGACCGTGAAACGCGGGCTATTTGGACGCAACGCATTCTTGACCATGATGGCCATCCGGGTGATGCTGGCGGTATTGAAGCGTGGATACAATTAGGTATTGCTGTCGGTATGACTCGCGAGGAAGTGGTGTCATTAGAACATGTACTCCCAGCGGTGAAATTTGCGGTAGAAGCGTATGTTAATTTTGCTCGGAATGCAGAATGGCATGAAGCGGCGAGTTCATCATTAACTGAATTATTTGCCCCTAAAATTCATCAACAGCGTTTAGATAATTGGCCGGAATTGTATCCGTGGGTTGAGCAAGAAGGTTATATTTATTTTCGTAAACGTCTCTCTGAAGCCCGTCGTGATGTGGAACATGGCTTAGAAATTACCTTAGATTTTTATAAGACCCGTGAGCAACAAGAGCGGATGTTAGAAATCTTAAAATTTAAACTAAATGTTTTGTGGTCGATGGCTGATGCTATTTATATGGCGTATATAAATGATATGCCTCCGTATTTTAATATTGAAACCTGAGTACTATGAGTCTTAATTTAGAACAGCCGATTTGTTTTTCACCCATGCACCGCTTGCAATGGGAAGAGGCACAGCAAAAAGACGTTATTTTATATCCCGAAGGTATGGTTGAATTAAACCAGAGTTCAGCGGAAATTTTAAAATTATGTGACGGTGAACGTAATGTTGCAGCGATTGTAGCAGCATTAGAGGAAAAATTTTCCACTACCGGTCTCGCCAACGATATTATGAGCTTTCTTGAGGTAGCATTAGAAAATGGCTGGATTAAACAAGATTAATATTACGCCACCACGGTGGTTATTAGCAGAATTAACCTATAAATGTCCCTTACAATGTCCTTATTGTTCTAATCCGGTTGATTATGCCAAGCATAGTGATGAAATTAGTACCGAAGACTGGAAACGTGTCTTAACTGAGGCACGGAAAATGGGCGCGGTACAGCTTGGGTTTTCAGGTGGTGAACCGTTAACACGTCAAGATTTACCTGAATTGGTTAAACATGCCCGTGAATTAGGCTATTATTCTAATTTAATTACTTCGGGTTATGGTTTAACCGAAGCGAAAATTATTGAATTGAAAACGGCAGGTTTAGATCATATTCAGGTAAGTATTCAGGCGAGTACACAGGATTTAAACGACCATATTGCGGGGACTGAATCCTTTTATAGCAAGCAGGAAGTCGCTAAATTAGTTAAAAAACATGGCTATCCGATGGTGCTTTGTGTGGTGATACACCGTGAAAATATTCACCAAATGCCGGAAATATTGGCAATGGCTGAAGAGTTGGGGGCAGATTATGTTGAGCTGGCTAATACCCAATATTATGGTTGGGCACATACTAATCGCGATTTATTAATGCCGACTAAAGAGCAGTATCAAAAAGCGGAAGCGATTGCTCAAGACTTTAAAGAGCAAGTCGCAGGAAAAATGAAGATTTATTATGTGATTCCTGATTTTCACGAAGCCCGTCCTAAAGCGTGTATGAATGGCTGGGGAACGACTTTTTTAACTATCGCCCCTGATGGGGTTGCGTTACCGTGTCATTCAGCTCGTGATTTACCAAATTTAGATTGCCCGAATGTGAATGATTTAAGTGTGGCTGAGATTTGGAATGAGTCAAAAGCCTTTAATTTTTTCCGTGGCAAGGAATGGATGCAAGAGCCTTGTAAAAGCTGTGATGAGCAAGATAAAGATTTTGGTGGCTGTCATTGTCAGGCGTATTTATTAACCGGTGATATGACTAAAACTGATCCTGTTTGTCATAAGTCACCTGATAATCATATTATTCAGGAAGCGATTGCATCAGCACGAGAATCTGCATTATCGACTAATGAAAAACCGCTTATTTTTAGAAATAGTAAAAATTCTAAACGATTGTAAATAAAGACAGGTAGGTGATTAAAGCCTACGCCTTAAACTATTGTGCTTTTTTTACTAATTTCGATATGGCTAAAGGCGTAATTAATACGCAGTTCTTTATTTAATTGATAAATCTCAGCTTCTTCTTCATTATCACGAAAAATATGAATATAATCGCCATTATGCATTTTGCTATGTTCTAAAATAAGCCCGCCTAATAGATCTCTATCTTTAAATTGAGATAATAAGATACCCCACTCAATAAAGTTTTTATCTTTAGCAGCCTGAATAAAAACAAGATTTGATTCTAATGATAAAAGCTTGATGCCGAGGTGTAAGCGATTATGATCAAGACGCATAATTCTTTGAATAAAACCTAGTTCAAGATGTTTACTTTGTTTAATCGCAATTAAATCACCAATTTTAACTTTTTCTGATACATGCTCAAGATTAACCTCTAACTTATAGCCTTTTATACTATAATCAATAATGGTTAATTGAATATTATTATTATTATATTTTGAGTCTAGTGTCGCTTGCAGGTTATCATCATTGAGCTGTTTTTTATTAAGAAAATGTTTAGATTGACTAGGTGTATTTTTTTGATGCTCTTGCTCTATTAAACTAAATGCTTTACCTTTTTTTACTCGTGGTGATGATTGTTTAATTTGTTTTTCGAACTGTTCTGGTAAAGAGGATTCTTCTTTTAACGTATTAATAATATTTGTAAAACCAATAATGCCGAGTTTAATATTTTTTTGATAGGTGCGTTTATGAATACGTTTTTGCGATAAACTCAGCGTTTTTGCAGCTTGTAAAATATTAGCTTGCGTGATGGCTTGGATAGTATTTTTTTGTTGATTATTGTCATTTTTTATTTGCGTAACAATATTAACAATCGCATCATACGCGGTAAAAAAACGTAAAGCTCCCTGCTGCTTTTTTTCGTATAAGGTAAGTTTAATAGGTTCCTCATCAGTATTAAGGTCAATAATGGAATACTGAGGTTTTCGTTGAGGATCAAAGTGCTTTTCAAGTAATAAATCTGATTTTTGTTGCTCTAAACTTTCAAGAATAAAAAATATTTCACGAGGACGAAATTGTCTTAAATCACAATGGTAAATCGCCAGTAAATGTTTAAAAATTTGAAAAATAGTATGAGGTTTATCATTATCAATATTTTTTATCACTAATTTTTCTATTTTAAAATGACAAGCAATGCCATATAAAAAGTAACTGTGTTTCCAGAATAACTCAGGAGGTTGTTGGTAGGTTATCAGTGAATAAATATAAACTTCTATTAATGATTGTAAACTATAAAAGATAGTCGCTGCATTTTTAGCATTTTTTGACTCAGTAATAGAATCTTTAAGCCCTCGAGCAAACTCAATATACGTCCAGATAATATAGTTTGAAATTTCAGCTTCTCGTTGAGTAATCGGTAACGCACAATCGAGTAAAAAGTTTTTCAGTAATTGTAACTTTGGATAGAGCTTTTGGATAACATTAATCAAAAACGACGACATATCAGCTTTATTTAACGTGTCGGATTGGTTAATGGTTTGTACGACTAAAAATATATGTTCAGCCTGATGAATAATAAGGCGATCATTGATGGTATCAACCCAAAGATTAAATGATTTTTTAGTTAAGCTAAAAGGGAGTTCAAAATTTTTAGGAGCAGGCGGGGGGTTACTTTGAATATGCATATATTAGGTTGATGATAATTTATGATTTAAAAAGAAAGTTTATTTTTGTAATGATTTATCTGCTTTTGGCTTAATAAAGAACCATGAAAATAATAACCCTGATTCAAATAAAAACCAAATCGGAATCGCTAATAATGTTTGTGAAATAGCATCGGGCGGTGTTAAAAACATAGCAATAATAAAAGCACCGACAATGACATAAGGACGTTTTTCAGCTAATTGAGCCCGCGTAAATAAACCACTCCAAATCAGTACAATAGTGATAATAGGCACTTCAAATGCGAGTCCAAATGCAAAAAATAAGGTAATAATAAAATCTAGATATTTACTAATATCGGTCATCATCGCGACACCATTAGGTGCCGCTGTGGTTAAAAAACCAAAAATTAACGGTAAGGCAACAAAATAGGCAAAGGCCATGCCGAGAGCAAATAGCCCAATACTCGCGATTAATAGCGGTGCCATCATGCGTTTTTCGTGAGAATATAACGCAGGGGCAATAAACGCCCAAAAGTGGTACAAAATAACCGGTATGGCAATGAGAATCGCAGTGACAAAGACTAATTTAAAGGGGGTAAAAAAAGGCGAGGCAACATCAATGGCAATCATTGAGGTATTTTCAGGGAGAAATTGCAATAAGGGTTGGGCTAGAAAATGGTAAATGCTATTTGCAAACGGGGTCATTACCAAAAAAACCACTAATATACTGACCACAATTCTGATCAGTCGATGACGCAATTCAATTAAATGAGGCACAATGCTCGCCCCTAATGACTCAATTTCCATATTATTTTTCGTTTGAATCGTGTTTATTATCTAAGAATTTTTCAGCCCGTTGGTTTAAATTTAAACCGTCGGTCATGGCATCAAGTTGAGCTTGCTGTTCTTTCATCAACTGCCTTAATTCATCGGCTTTTAGCTCATCTTTAATTTCTTCTTTGGTGACCGCAACGGCATGACGAGCTTTTCCTAGCCAAAAACCCGCAATACGGGCAACTTTAGGCAGTTTTTCAGGGCCAATGACCAGTAAGCTCACTAATCCAACCATGCACAGTTCCCAAAAACCAATATCAAACATGACTTATACTTTATCGTGTTGTTTTTGGTTTACTTGACCTTCAATAATATTTTCTTCTGTTTCAGCGAGTGTTTCATTTTTTTCACTGTCTTTCATTGCAGAACGAAAGCCTTTAATCGCTCCGCCTAAATCACCGCCTACATTTTTCAAACGTTTAGTACCAAATAGCACTAAGACGATGACTAAGACAATCATTAATTGTGTGATACTAATACCCATCGATAAATTCCTTATTGTGTGCGTTGTGCTTTTTCTTCTAAGCCAGATAACCCAAAACGACGTTGTAATTCAGCTAAAACATCATCAGGGCTTAAATCTTGATGAGCTAATAATACCATTGAATGAAACCATAAATCAGCCATTTCATAAATAATTTGCTGTTTATCACCATCTTTTGCGGCAATGACGGTTTCAGTCGCTTCTTCCCCTATTTTTTTTAAAATAGTATCTAAGCCTTTAGCATATAAACTAGCAACATAAGAGCTATCAGCGGATTCTTGTTTACGCTGTTCTAAGACGGCGGCAAGTTGAGTTAAGGTATCAGTCATAATATGTTTAACTTTGTTGAGCAAAATTTGTTATTTGTTCGGGTTTTTGAATATCAGCCATAATAATGCCAAACTCTTCTATTTGTTCTTTTATATCATGAAAAGCATTAAATAACACACCCTGAGTTTGTTCAGGCTTTTGAAAAGCAAATAAAATCTGATGTGGCTGAATAAAATTATGTCTTTTAAGTTGTTGGATTTTTGATAGCCACATTGAGCCGTGTTCAATTAATTGGTTTGGCTGTTTATGCTGAAAATGAATCGGCTTAATAGCTGAATTTGTTACTTGATTAACAAAAGGTAAAGCGACATTATAGATATTTTCGTTCCCGATACTACCTTTAGTAAAGGTTTTATTTAAGTTTGAAGCTTCTAATAAAGCTTTAATTCGTTTTTGCATTTCATCTTCAAAACCTGCTTTATGGGCAAAACTACGATGTACATACTGATGAAATAAATTATCTAGCGTATCCTTTACATTACTGGTAAATAATACCCTTGAATGACTATATTGAATTATATCTTCACGCGCACGAATGAGTTCATCATAAAAATTAACATGAATATTTTCAGCCTCTTGAGCATAAGCTTGGAGATATGGTAAAAACAAAGCAAAAATTAAATATTTAAAAAATACCTTTACGGAAATATTAAGCCGGATTTGCATAAAACACCTGCCGTTTTTTTTGGGCTAACAATCAATATATTTGCACTGTGACATGATTGCCAACAAGTTGATGAAACCCGAGCTTTTGCTAGATATAATGAATAGCAAAACCACAGGGATACAAAGTATCGCTATATAGTTATTATGATTGATAAACTGATGTGGCTACAATAAACTGGACACACAACTTAAAATAACCTAAAAAATATAAGTGCCTCTAAATTTTTAACAGATCTACTTAGCGGAATCAATAATTTAATTATATAGTGTTGAGAAAATGAGAAGAAACAGCGAATCTAATTCAATCGCATTGGATTATCACGCTCTTACTTTATAGCGTTTTCAATCATTGGCTATTCAGTGTCACAATTATTTTATTTTCTCCATTTGAAGTTGAGTGGATCTAACATTTGACATCACCAGTGCACAGCTTCATCGCCTAGCACTGGTGTGAAGAACAAGGACGTCAAGTGGTGGCTGTAATCACCTTTGCACCCACTACACCCATAATCATTGCGAGTAGATGCATGACAGTGGGGACAAGAGGTATTGAACTCAAGCCAGGTACGAAATCAAAGAAGATGGCAAGAATTGGAAAGATGATTAACCAGCCCTTGCCTACATAAGCGCCACGTACCCAGCACAGAAAGCAAAGAACAAGGAGGGCACCCATGTGTAGCCAGAAGGCAAAATTCATGTTCTGCGTTCCCTGAGCAGCATCCATTCCATGCAGGACTGATGAATTAGAGCCCGCGTAAGGCAAGAAGTAGGTGGGTAACATAAATAGAATGTAGGCAATGATAAATACGGGTGCATTGCCAAGTACTTTTTTTACTGCGTCCATAGAGATTCCTCGTTGTTAAATAGGGGCATTAGAATGAAATGTCATGCTGCCCCGATACATAACACCCAACAACTGTTTATACTTAATTTGTAGGATGGCTTCATTTTAATGCAGGATAATGAACCTG
>ENA-ORXI01000939-ORXI01000939.1-sediment-metagenome-genome-assembly--contig:-NODE-939-length-23596-cov-6.590884_pt1 | contig 23596 bp, 24 predicted proteins | sample MGYA00237861_ERZ511468 | MGnify/ENA primary metagenome ERZ511468 (study PRJEB26299, sample SAMN06266213) | sediment metagenome | isolation source: Hudson Canyon methane seep mesocosm | place: USA:Hudson...
TTTATCTTTAGATTCATAAAATTTTTCATCCCCAAAATATTGTCTAAAAGGTTCCCTGAGTTCTTCTAATACATATCTGAGTCTTCCAATAATTGGATAGTTAACTAAGAGTTGATGTTTTCTTTGTACATACTTATCATGGATATACCAAATAATCATTATAAATAAAAACAACAGTAAAAACCATATACCAAATGAACCTGAATCCATTTTAATCCTTTGAAAAAATATTATTATTTTAAAATCACTTTACAACATAGCTTATTTATGAGGAACTAACAAGAAGAGGAGTTACATGAGTTATTTTTACCTTTTGGAAATAAATAAACTTAGGCCATAATGTAGCTATGCTGAAAACTGATTTTGGTTTAACTTCTAGCCTCCAAAATCAAGATTTGTATTACCTTCTAATTTTAAAATTCTTAAAATCAATAAACCTGACATTAAAAGGACAATGAATAATAACAAAAAATTATTTTGCAATAAAAATATTCCCATTAATATAATTCCAAACATAATAACAGACAGACCTGTGAAAATATACGAAATCAAATATGTTAACACGCATGTTGTTGTTAATAGTGTGAATACAAATAATTCTTCCATTGCTTACTCCTTTAAATATGTTTTATTTAAACATAATGAAATTATAATAAATGAAAGTGTGTTATGAGTGAGTTTTAAATTTTTATTTGAAAACATAAGGAGGAATATTAATATTTCTGTTAAGAAAATTCAATCCACACCCAATAATTTAGTGTGGATTTACAGTTAAAACTATTTTCAAGTCAGAGCTCATTTCTTATTAGTTGGTTCATCTCTTTAAAATAATCCTAATAAACAAAATTACTAAACTATACCTTGATCTATCATTGCATCAGCAACTTTTTTAAACCCAGCAATATTGGCTCCAAGTACAAAATTATTTGCATGATCATACTCTTTAGCAGTTTGACTACAGTTCATATAAATGCCCTTCATTATATTTTTAAGTTTATTATCAACTGTTTGAAAATTCCATGATTGCATACTTGCATTTTGACTCATCTCTAATTGACTCGTAGCTACCCCTCCAGCATTTGCAGCTTTACCTGGTCCATATAAAAAGTTTTTACTCCCTAGAAAGTAATTAACTGCATCTGCAGTTGAAGGCATGTTTGCACCTTCACTTACACATATACAACCATTTTTCACTAACTCTTTGGCAGCGTTTAAATTTAACTCATTTTGGGTGGCACAAGGAAAAGCGATATCACAAGAAAGAGTCCAAACTACATTCATATCTTTAGGATACTCCTCAACTGGAATATATTTTGCAGTTGGGTATTCATCTAAATAAAACTTTAGTGATACCTTGTCTTTTTCTTTTAATTTTTTAAGAGTTCTTAGATTTATTCCACGTCGATCATATATAGTACCTTTGGAATCAGATGCACTTATTGGGAGAGCCCCTAATTCATATAATTTTTCAATAGTATAAATTGCAACATTTCCAGCCCCAGAAACAACACACGTTTTTCCTTCAAGTGAATTTCCAGTAGCCTCGAGCATGTTTTGTGCAAAATAAACTGTACCATATCCAGTAGCTTCAGTTCTTACAAGCGAACCACCCCAGTTAAGACCTTTACCTGTTAAAATTCCCTCATATCGTCCTGTCAATCTTTTATATTGACCAAACATATATCCAATTTCTCGCCCACCAACACCAATATCTCCAGCAGGAACATCTGTACTTGGACCAATATGCCGATATAATTCACTCATGAAGGCTTGACAGAAGCGATTGATTTCACCATCACTTTTTCCTTTTGGATCAAAATTTGATCCCCCTTTTCCCGCACCTAAAGAAAGCCCTGTCAGTGCATTTTTAAAAATTTGCTCAAAGCCCAAAAACTTAATGATTCCAGCATTTACACTGTGATGAAATCTCAAACCACCCTTATACGGTCCAAGTGCTGAATTAAATTCAACTCTATATCCTTTATTAACTTGTACAATTCCTTTATCATCAACCCAGGTAATTTTAAAAAGTATCTGACGTTCAGGTTCTACTAGTCTTTCTATAATATTTTGTTTTTGATATCTTTTATCTTTATCCAACAATGGTCTTAGTGATAATAAAACCTCTTCAGTTGCTTGGTAAAATTCAGTTTGTGCGGGACTGGTACGTTTTAAATACTCTATTGTTTTAGCAGTATATGGCATATGTTATTTCCTTTAACTTTTTAATTAGTAAAATTATTACAGAAAAGAATGAACTCAAAAGGATTTTACTTATTATGAAATAGTTAAGTAAAAAAGCTAAAAAGTTCTTTCCAGTTCATTGTTATATTTCATACTATTTAAAACCACTTTGCAACACAGCTAATTCGAACAGTAAAAGGAGATTGAGTAAAATCTATATTCGAATAAAGCTATGCTGTAAACTAGTTTTGGTGACTAACTGTATTAAAATGTACGAGAATTATAATAAGAGCAAGTGTGCAACAAGTGAGTTTTAAACTTAATCCAAAATATAAAAATATTTTTGGTAAATCAATCTTTGTATACACTGGAATAAAAAACATGTAATAAATATAAATAGCAATTCGTATAAAATTATTTTGTAAAATAGTAATTTAAGATTTCAGAGTAAGTCCCATCTTTTTTAATTCTTTTTAAAATTGAATCAAACTTATCCCTAATATGAGTGAGATTACGTTTTTTAGAGAAGGCCATATAACTTGGAACCATTTGTAATTTTGGCGATAACTCAACGATTTCATCTACTTTGTCCATTTGATTTAGAATATGTAAGGCACCATCTCTGTTACTGGCAACAATATCAACTCTTCCATTTAGAAGTCTTCTAAAGTTATATGCCCCATCATTAACAATATCTACTCTTCTAAATGCATTGGTAGAAATTGCGTTATCAAGTAGTTTCCCATAACTTACTTTTTTAACTACTCCAAGACTGTATTTTGAAAGTTTATATAAATTTCCATTATACGACACAGAAGAATCTTTCTTTACAAACAATGATACAACCTGAGGAATAAGGGCTTGAGAATAATCTGCAAATTTTTCGCGTCTTTGATTTTTAAATGCCGTAAAAATTGCATCTTTTTTACCATTTTTTATGTAACTAATTGCCTTGGGCCAAGGGAGTATTTCTATATTGATAGGTTGATTCATTTTTTTAAAAATCAATTTGATAATATCGACTGCTATACCTTCAACTTTTCTGTTTTTAGTATATTCATAAGGTGGGTATTCAAAAGTTACAAGTTCAAGTACTTGAGAATATAGACTTGTTCCTATTACAAATGCAAATATTCCAAATAAAAATTTTAATTTCATTTTGAATCCTTTTATGTAAAAACAATTAACCATATATAAGAATTATATCAATACGAAGTGAGGTATAAGTGTGCTTTGGATTTTTATTTTAATACTATTTATTAAAGTAAGAGTCCAAAATTTTGGAATACGTTCCATCTTTCTTTAGTCTTTTTAGAATTACGTCAAATTTATCTCTGATATGGGTAAGATTTCGTTTTTTTGAAAAAGCAATATAACTGGATACTGCCTGTAGTTGTTCGGGTAATACAGTCACCTCATCCAATTTTCCCAGTTGCTTTAAAATATACATTCCCCCATATTTATTACTGGCAATAATATCAATTCTTCCTTTAAGAAGGCGCTTAAAGTTTTGTGTTCCATCATTGACGGCGTCAACCCTTTTAAATATATTATTAGAGAGGGCTTCATCCAATAATTTTCCATAACTTACTTTTCGAACAACGCCAATACTGTACTGTGAAAATTCATTAAATTCCCCCTCATACTTAATAGATGACCCTTTTTTAACAAACAATGACACAACTTGTGGCATAAGCACAGAGGTAGAATAATCAGCAAAAGTTTCACGTTTGGAATTTTTAAAGGCGGTAAAGATAGCATCTCTCTTCCCCTCTTTAATATACCTAATGGCTCTGGCCCAAGGCAGTACCTCTATAGTAATAGGTTGGTTCATCTCCTTGAAAATCAATTTAACGATATCCACAGCCATACCTTTGATTTCTCCATTTTGAGTATATTCATAAGGTGGATACTCTAATGTTACAAGATTCAGTGGTTTAGCACTTGAAATTGTTGTAGCCATAAATAGTAGCATTCCAAATAAAAAGTTTCGAGACTTCATATTGTCTCCCTTTATTTTAAATTTATATTCTCAATTTTTTCCAATATATAATTATACTACAAACCTATAGTTAATTTTAGAGATAAAAAATTTTATATTTTTATACAAATGTATTTCTAATTTCTGAAAATAATATTTTTGATAAAGTCACATATTAATAAATATCGAAGATATAAGTTCGCGGCTTATAATTAATTTCGAAATTACAGGTATTTTTTTAATCTACTTCGATATTTAAAAGTTATATAACTCAATAGAATTATAATACTTTAGATATGGAAAAATCATGGAGTTTAGAGCATATTATTATTTATATATACAATGAGTTTAATTTTTTAAATCCATCTACGTTTATGTATTATTTACATAAATTTAAAATTACATTATATAGCTTTTGATATAGAAAGAGTAACGAGGTTTTAGTCTATGTATTATAGGTAAATATATAAAAAAGCTTGAATATAAATTCAAGCTTTTTTACTAATAGAATAAAACTTATTAAAAAGAATAAATAAGTTTTGTTTGTAACGTGTTATTATCACCATTAGCTACTTCGTAATCTAACATTGAATAACCAACTGATGCTTTTAGGTTTTTGAATTTACCTGAAAACTTGTATCCTAAATTCAAATTAATCTCATCAAGATCTTGATTTGCTGCTGGTACATCAAAGTTTGAATATCTAAGTTTCGTACTGAGTTTTCCAAAACTATATGCTGCTCCAATTTGCCAAGAATCCGTACCTGCACCATAAGACTTCCAACCAGCGCTGTCTCCTGTAGCGGTAAATGTTTTATAAGCACCTTGACCAATACCTCTTTTTACACCTGCATCACCATCTTGTCCACCCGTTGATGTATATCCAGCAAATAAGTCAAGTCCATTAATATTTACCCCTGCTTTCATACCAAACATGGAATTATCTTTTGAATCTGCACTGTCATAATCCGTATCATAATATTGTAGTGCAACAAAAGGTTTGATTTCACCATCAAAGTTATATTTACCATCTATATAAAGAGTTGCATACATATCTTCAAAATCTGCATACTGTGCTTGAAGAGTTAAGTTTTTCACAGAATTATTTTTAATATAAATAGTATTTATACCATTTTTAGATAACTCATCAGGACTGGTATATCGACCATAAGCAAATTTACTGATTCCTCCTGCAGCATCTGTTCTTGTTTGATATTTTGTAACTTTACCAGCAACTATCGTTGTATCAGGGATATCAGTATTTGTTACCAGGTAAGCTTCAAATGCTTCTTTAATCATTCTGCTTCCAGAACCTAAGATTAGAGGCGTTGCAATAAACTGTCTACCCGCTTTTAATGCAGTATTACTAAATTTATATTTTATATAAGATTCAGATAAAACAGATCCACTTGCATCCATATGATTAATATACGTACCACCAGAATCATTTTTCTTGCCAACATGTGAAGTTTGAAATGTTGCACCCAGTGTTAAACCATTAAATGAATCAGTTACATAGTTAAAAGACCCACCATTTACCCAAATTGATGGATCATTTGTTGCTGGATTTTCAAAAGTTTTTGCAAAATAATAAGACTTTAATGCACCTTTAAATTTTCCATTTGAAAACGCTTCTGCTAAATTATCCGCAGCCAAACTATTTGAAGTTAACCCTGCAACTGCAATACTTGCAACTAAACTAATTTTAATGAATTTATTCATTTATTTCCTCCTAGTGAAATTTACATAATTAGATTAGGACTCTTAGATTTAAATTGCGAATTCGTAAAAGCCCTCTCTCAACAATAATGAACAACTAAATGTCCAAACGCAAGATGATTCTATCTGTATAGATATGGAGAAAACATGGAGTTTGTATCAAAAATATTTAAAAAGAAGAGGAGTTAAAAGTTTATTGGTTTATTCGTTAAAACGATAGCCAATACCTTTGACTGTCGTAAAATATTCTACACCAATAATTTTCCTTAGATTCATTATATATGTTCTTATTGTAGAAACAGATGGTTCATTATTATATTGCCAGATATTGATAATTAGGTCATCAATATATATCGTTTTATTTTTATTTTCTAAAAAGTATTTTAAAATATAAGCTTCTTTTTTTGGTAAAGGAATTTTTTGATTCTCTTTAATAATTTGAAAATTTGATATATCAAATATTATTGCATTGTTAATAATAATAGAACCATTATTTTCAAGATTAAATATTTTTTTAATGTAGTTAATTCTTATTTCAAGTTCTTTTAATTCATATGGTTTTTTAATATAATCATTACACCCAGCTTCATATGCTCTTTGAAAAGTTATTATATTATTTAATTCTGATGTAAATATTGCAGGTGTTTTATTCCCTGTTTCTCTTAACTTGTCTAAAACATCAATTATATCAATAGTTGATGAGCTTACCTCCAATAATAATAAATCAAATTTATAGAAATAAAGTAAATCTACTGCTTCTTCCAATCCATTGGCACTGTGTACTTCATAATTTTGATTAAGTAAATGAGTTTTTATTTTATTACAAAGAAATTTATCTGATTCAAATAGTAGTACTAACATTATGAAATACCTTTTAATTTATATCCTAGCTCTTAAATAAAACTATAATTAAACATAAGGAATTTTAGTAAATTGGAGTGTGTTACAAGTGAGTTTTAAGACTTTTATAAAAATTAAGTAAAGGGAGGAAAAAGTATACATTTATGCCAAATCTTTTATATGATTTGGCACAAATATTATCTACGAATATAACAATTATTTCTCTGTCATATATCTTGGTAAAAATTGTACAATCTCTGGGAAAAAGACAATTAAGGCAACTGCAACTATCATTAAAATAAAGAATGGCATTGTCGCTTTTAAAATATACTCGATTTTTTCACCACTGATACTTTGTATCACAAAAAGTGAAAAACCAACAGGAGGTGTGATTTGAGATAATTCAACCATAAATACCAAGAAAATACCAAACCATAATGGATCAAACCCAGCCAACACTACTATTGGAAGTACAATTGGTAAAGTCATAACAACAATAGAAATACCATCTAATATCATTCCTAAAATCACATACATAATTCCAATAAGTAAAATCAACATCAATGGAGATAATCCCAGTGCTCCAATATATTCACTTAAAGCTCTAGCAATTCCTAAAAATCCAATAACCTGAGATAAAAAACCAGCTGCTGCGATTATAAAACTGATCATAACAGAAGTTTTTACAGCACTGAACAAGGCATGTTTGAAAATATGCCAAGAAAAACTTTTATAATAAGTGGCCATAAGAATAGAACCAAATACACCCAAAGATGCAGCTTCTGTTGGGGTTGCATAACCACCATAGATAGAACCCAAGACCACAAAAATTAAAGTAAATACAGGAAATAAATCTTTGAAAGAATGTAATTTATCTTCCCATGTAAATTTTTCTTCAACTTCAGGTTCTACACTGCTGTCAACTTTTGCAGCAATCATGATATAAAATGAATACAGCGTGGCAAGTAACAATCCAGGAATTATTCCTGCAATAAAAAGTTTTCCAATAGAAACATCAGACAAAACACCATAAATAATCATAATCAAACTTGGAGGTATCAAAAATCCTAAGGTTCCACTTCCTGCAAGTGATCCTAAGGCAAGAGACTTAGAGTATCCTCTTTTTTTCAATTCATCCAGTGTGATTTTTCCAACAGTAGCTGTTGTTGCTGCACTTGATCCAGAAATTGCTGCAAACAGGGAACATGCTGCAACATTAACATGTAACAGTTTTCCAGGAATATGGTTTAGCCATGGCATCAAACCGTTTAACAGTTTGGTAGAAATTGATGATTTATACAAAATCTCACCCATTAAAATAAACATAGGTAAAGCAGCCAACGACCAAGAGTTAAGAGAATCATACAAAGATGATGCCAATAAATCTCCAATCTTATCGTAAATGGATAGTGTTGCTGGCAAATTATTCTCAAAGACAAGCATTCCTACAATTCCGGTTAACATTAATGCCATCCCTATCCAAATTGAAGACAGTAGAAATGAAAACATTACAACAAGAATTACAACGGCTAAAATGAGTGGGTCAGATATCATTTTTAAGTCCTTTCAATACAAATGCCACAATACTTAGAATAAACAAAGCTATACCCAAAGGCATAACGATTTGAGTCAAATAAAGAGGTGTTTCAGATACCGCTTCAGATAACATTTCCATGTCATATGAATCATAGGTAAATAATATTGTTCTATAAAAAACAAAGAGTAAGGTAGCAATAGTAATAATACCTGCAAATATATCAATAAATTTATTTGATTTTTTGTCTAACTTTGACGTTAGAATATTAATTCTTATATGCCCATTTTCATTGAATGTATATGCTAATCCTAAAAAAATTGAAGCTAAATATATATATCCACTATACTCATCTGCAATCATTGTAGACATATCAAAAAAATGTCTGATAACAATCTCTGTTAAAACCAATACCACCAACGATACTAATAAAAATGAAGATAAATAAGCTCCCCAAAGGGAGAGTTTATTTACACAAGAGTAAAAAGTTTTCATCTTATCTACTTTCTGTATTGTTTAAATACTTTTTTAATTTCAGGACTTGCCGTTGAAATATACTCTTGAAAGATAGCTTTAATATCTGAGTTGGCATTGGATAAATATTTAACCAACATATTATTAGCAATCACACCTAATTGCTTTTGCAACGTAGGGCTGGCTTCAGCTATTTTCATTCCATTTGCACCCATTACATCTAATGCATTTTTATCTTCAACTCTAACTGCAGCCCACTGTGCTTCTTCAATTGTTTTGGCAGCTTTCAACATTGCTGTTTGTTGAGTTTTATCCATTGAGTTCCAGTAGTTTAAGTTAATTGTTACTGCTTGTAATGGAAATGCATATTTAATTTTTGTAAAGTCCGTTAATACTTCCCAGAATTTTCCATCTTTACCCGATGAAGATGATGTTACAACAGAGTTAACCATTCCAGTTCTTAAAGATGAATATACTTCTCCCCAAGGAAGAGCAACTGCATTTCCACCAGCACTGTTTACAAATGAAGCAGAGTTCTTATCATACGTTCTGGTTTTGACACCTTTAAAATCTGTAAAAGAAGTCATTTTTTTATTTGAATAAAATCCTGAAGCTGGCCATGTTACACTGTAAAGAAATTTTTGATTCCATTTTTTAGCAGTTTTTTCATAAGCTGGTTTTGAAATTTGGTACAATTTATACGCATCATCATATGAATTAGCAATAAAAGGTAAGGCAGAGATTCCAAACACCTTTCCTCCTCCAGAAGTAAAAGGAATGAACATATCAGTCATAGCAACTGTTCCATCTTTTACTGCTTTTAAAGGATTCCCTTTAATCAGTGAAGAACCTGGATGAACAGTGATATTTACACTTCCATTTGAATAGTCTTTAACCAAGTTAGCAAATTTTTCAGCACCTTTAGTGTGAAAGTTACTTGCACCATATTTCGCATTTAAATCCATTTTTACATCTGCTGCAAATACTGATGCAGCTAATGATAATACTACTAAACTTTTTCTAATCATCTTAGACTCCTTAATTTTATATATGAGGAATCTTAACAATGGCAAGTGAGTTCTTAGTGAGTTTTTAAAAGGAGGTCTATAATTTTTTTAATTTGTATCCCGTTTGCAGAACATTATCAATGATATCAAGAGGCATTCGTTGTCTGAACTCTTTTATAAAAGTTTTTAGTGCACTGATACTCATGGATTTGTCTTTCCATAAATTTTCTTCGATTAAGTCATAGGTGAGCACATTATTACGATTTTTATGTAAAAGCAGTAAAAACTCAATATCTCTTTTTCGCAAAAGTACTTTTTCATTTTGATAAAACAGACAATATGATTTCATATCAAAATATAAATCGTGCGTAAAGTTCAATTTTTTATCCAACTTATCACCAAAAGCTTTAAGAATACCACTTAATAAAGTTTGGGAAGAAACAGGTTTTAAAATATAATGATTGATATTTAAATTAATCAAATCAAGCAGGTACTCTTCACTTGAATATGCCGTAATCATAACAACAAGTGTTGTCAAGTCATTTTCTCTGATCTCTTCAATCATTTTTATACCATTTTTTTTAGGCATCTCAATATCTGAAAGAATAATATCTGGTTTGTACTCTAAATATAAGTCATATCCATCATCAGCATTGCTGGCTTCTAAAACATCTTTAAAATAGTACTTTAATGTATTTACGATGCCTTTTCTTATGACATCTTCATCTTCAACACAAAGAAGGGTATAGTTTTTTAACTGTTCAAGCAGTGATTCATCCATCTTACACCTCTAACGTTATTTTAAATTGTGCACCATCATTAATATTTTCAACACTAAGTTCACCGCCCATATTTTTTTCAATAATCATTTTAGACATATACAAGCCAAGGCCTGTGCCTTTTAAACGCTCTTTTGTTGTAAAATAAGGTTCAAAAATCAAATCAAGGAGTTCTTCTTCAACACCGCCACCATTGTCTTCAACCGTAATAATAACGTGTCTGTTTTTTTCTACCACACTTAAGTATATTGTGGGTTTTTTAATTTCTCTTTGTTTTAACACATCTTTTGCATTGGACAGAAGATTGAGTATCACTTGTGCAAATTCTCTTTCAAATCCATTTATCTTTGGATTTTCTTCCATCTTGATATTTAATATTATTCCAAAGTTTTCAACTGAAGCCTCGACTAAACTCAACGCTTCATTACAGGCATCATTGATGTAAAAGTCAACTTTCTTTTTATCGGGTTTAAAAAAGTTTCTAAAATCTTCAATCGTATCAGACATATAATGTAATAGTTTGGTTGAATCCGCAACAGTAGCCATGATCATTTTATCATCTGATTTTTTAAATTTTGTGGCAGTTTCAAGTTCCATCAAAAGTGCACTGATTTTACTTAAGGGTTGTCTCCATTGATGGGCAATCATTGAAAGCATTGTTCCCATTCGTGCAAGCCTTGATTGATGTAACATGGCTCTGTCTTTTTTCTTAACTTCTTTGATGGCTTGCTCGACTTTTAATTCCAAATTGGTATTCATATCTTCAAGTAAAAGCTCTTTTTTCTGAACACTTTTTTTATAGGAATTAAAGACTTTATTGATTTTATTGGACATTACAACGGAGAGTATTCCAATAACAAAAATAACAATACAAGATACAAGAACAATCAATCTAACATATTTATCGATTCTTTGTTCTAACAATATTTTATTTTGATGAATGGATTTTTCAATATCATCTATATATAAACCAGAACCAATCACCCAATTGAATTTTTCATACAATTTAAAAAAACCCAATTTGTTAGAAGCATATACTGTTTTGGGTTTTTGCCAATAATACTCGATAAATATACCCTCTGGATTTTGTACTGTTTTATCAATAAACTCTTTTGTAATAAGCGTTCCCACAGCATCCTTTAATTCTATATCATATTTGCCAATACTGTCTTGTCTAAAAGGATGTGCTTTTAAATAATAGTTGGTATCATGAATCCAAATATATCCATGATCCTCAAAGCGTATACTCTCTATGTATCTTAAGAGTTCGTTTTTTAAGACTTCGAGGCTTTCTCTTGGATTATTTTTTACATAATGATTCATATAATTTATAACATACTCAATCTCTTTTTTCAAGATATCTTTTTGTTTGATAATATATTGTTCTTCTAAGCGGAAACTCTCTTCTTTAAAATAATTATTTTGAGTTTTAACAAAAAAGTAAATGGTAAAAAAAGCAATCAGAATTACAGTAATAATAGGAGTTAATATAATCAGTCTTGGAATATTTTTTTCACTAAACAAAGTTGCTCCTATTTTAAGTTTATCTGATACTACATATATCAAGTGAGTTTTAGGTGAGTATTTATATAAAAGTATATCCAATTCGTTATATAAATACTTATGTTACTTCTTTTTATATGCAGTATCTATCATCGATAAACATAAAGAAAGCTATATGAAACTAAAAGCATCAACACTGTTATTACATAGAGCTTTTCATAATTTTAAGCAGCTTGCCTGTTTTAATTAATTTAAGAAATCCTTTATCAAAAGTTTTCATAAGCTCCTGCCCTTTTGGATGTTTTTTTGAAATTATATAATGAAACCCTGTTTCGGGATATACTTCTTTACCATGACTGACAAACATGGCCGCTTCTTCTACACTAAAAATTGATTTAATCAGATTATGTCCTACAAGGTAACTGCTTGTAGTAAGATCAATTTCACCCTTTAAAAGTTTCTTCATATTTATAGTTTCGTTTTCAACCAAAGTAACGTTAAGTCCTTTGTCTGCCAAAAATTTAGCTGATTTAAAACCTTTGACCTCTCCAATTTTGTATTTTTTCAAATCATCATAGTTTGACCAATCAAAACCTGTTTTTTTCAAAGAGAAAAACACTGTCTTAGATTTAGCAATAGGAATTTTTGAATAATAGAAATCATTCAGTCTCTCTTTTGTTCTTGACCAAGGTACAGTCCCCTCAGACTTTGCATCAAGTGCATCTTGATACGTTTTTTCCCAGCCATTAAACTCATACACCACATCAATATTCTCAAGTTTAAAAGCAGCACTTACGATATTTTGTGCCAACTGACCTTTTTTTGCATCTGTTGATGTATATGGTGCCCATTCTCCAACAGATATCCGAACTGTTTCATTTGCATTTACACTTAACAAAGAAATAAACAACAACGTAAGTACAATCATTAACTTTTTCATTTGAAACTCCTTTTTTGTATGTAATAATTTTACGAGTATTCATATTACGCATTGATTAGTTATTTATTTAAATCCCCCTTATCAGAATATTTTAATAAAGTGCTATTTATTTTATTTTATTATTAGAACTGATATACTGTACGTATGAATATATTAGAACAATTTACACAGGAAAATATTATCAAAAATTTAAGCAGCTATGAAGTGTATTATCAAGTAGCCCTTGGCAGTTTGATTAATGAAACTAAAGCTTATAAAGTGGATTCAAATGTTGATTTTCAAGAAGCACTTGGCTCTATTTTTGAACTCATACATGACTTAAAATGTTTGGATAACGCCAATGAGATTTTTGAGCAAGAACTTTCCAAACAAGCAGCTATGGATGCAGTGCAAAATTTCATCAATGAAAATTTAGAATTAGTAAAATCAGGGACTTTTGATGTTGAACCCATCATCAATCAAATAAATGATAATCTTTTTTTCACACCCCAAATGCTTGATATTTGTGAAAATGAAAAAGCAGCTCATTTAAAAAAATGGAAGGCGATTGTTACGCACGAAGTTGCCCAACAAATTCAAGACTCAATTAGGCAACTTTAAAGACAAAAAGTACTTAAAAATATTAATGCGATTGTATGAACTATTCTGGATATAATAGTATACATTCTTTATTTTGATGAACACGAAAGGGGAATCAAAATGATTAAAGCACTAAAAACAAACGAACTTTATAACAAGATTGACACCTCTTTATTAAAATTTAAAACCACAGATGAGCTCAAACAACTTGATGAAATAATTGGCCAAGAACGAGCCTATGATGCAATAAACTTAGCTTTGGGAATAAAACATAAAGGATACAATCTTTTTGTAATGGGTACAAGTGGAACAGGCAGGCACTCCCTTGTAGAAAAGCTAATACAAGATAAAAACAAAAAGCAAAAAACTGCAAGTGATTGGTGTTATGTTAATAATTTTGAAAACTTCAACAAACCCATCTCGATTAAACTTCCCAATGGAATGGGAATAAAATTAAAAAATGATATGGAAAGTTTGGTAGAGACCTTACACGAAAGCATTCCTTTGATTTTTTCATCACAACAATATCTTACAAAAAAACAATCTTTAGAGTTTGATTTAAAAGACCACAAAGAAAAAGCATTTGTAAAAATAAAAAGTGATGCCAAAGAGGATAATGTATTTATAAATTATACCAATAAAGGAGTCACTCTCTCACCTTTAAAAGATTCAAAAGTTCTTAATCAAGAAGAGTATATGGCATTAACTCTTGATAAAAGAGAACAACTCGATAGAAAAATAATAGAATATACAAATGTTATTGATGAAAATGCAAAAAAAGAGAGAGAAATAAGTCAAGAATATTCTGATCGATTTACAATAATTGAAGATAAGTTTATACAAACTTGTGTCAATACAACCATAAAACCACTCAAAGAAAAATATGCAGAATTTAAAGATGTGTTGTTGTATTTGGATAATGTTTCACAAGATATTATTGAGCATTTTCAAGATTTTTTACCCGTTGAAGCGACTGAGACCAACAACAGTGTAGAAAATGCCATAGCTCAAAATTTTAATATCATTCCTTCCTTTGACATTTACAATGTGAATGTTTTGGTATCCAATAAAAAAACAAAAGGTTCTCCTATTGTTTATGAAGACAATCCTACTTACTCTAATCTTTTTGGACAAATTGAACATGTCTCACGTATGGGTACGATTACAACAGATTTTAATCTTATAAAAGCAGGAAGTTTACATGAAGCCAATGAAGGGTTTTTAATCATTGATGCCAGAGCTCTTTTATATCAACCCTATGCCTGGGAAGGTTTAAAAAGAATGCTTATTTCTAGAAGAATTCATTTAGAAACAATTGAAGAATCGATGGGAATAACCAACAGTGTGTCCCTTAAACCACAAAGTATTGAATTGGACGTAAAGATTATTTTAGTGGGTTCAAGAGGTTTATATTATGATTTATACAACCATGATCCTGATTTTAAAAAACTCTTTAAAATTGAGGCTGATTTTGAAGATGAGATAGAGCGAAACAGCGAAAACATAGAGTTATATGCAAATAAAATTGCTTCAATTGCCAGAGATAACAATGTCTTAGCACTTACTAAAAGAGCCGTTGCAAAAGTTATTGAATACTCTTCAAGAATTATTGATAATTCATCTAAATTATCAACAAACTTAAGTCAAACCATGGATCTACTTCAAGAAGCAAATTTTATCGCCACAAACAGATCGGCAAAAAATATAAGTCATACCGATATCAATGAAGTTTTAAATAACAGAATATACCGAAGTCAGCGTATAAAACAAGAAATATATGATGAAATAAAACAAGGAACCCTTCAAATTCAAACCACAGGAAGCCAAGTGGGACAAGTCAATGGTTTATCTATTTTAGACTTAGGAAATCACAGTTTTGGAACGCCTGTAAAAATATCTGCCTTAACAAGAATGGGCAGACAAGGTATAGTAGATATTGAGAGAGAAGTGAATTTAAGTGGTGCGATTCACTCAAAAGGAGTGATGATTTTATCTTCTTATATTGCAAGTACGTATGCACAAAACTATCCATTAAGCCTGAGTGCTTCTTTGGTTTTTGAGCAGTCTTATTCAATCATTGATGGGGACAGTGCTTCACTAGCAGAAGTGTATGCCCTGCTCTCTTCCATTACAAACATCCCTATAAAACAAAATTTTGCAATCACTGGTTCTATTAATCAAAAAGGTGATGTTCAAGCCATTGGAGGAGTGAATGAAAAAATAGAAGGTTTTTTTGATGTATGTAAATTAAAAGATGATGATTTTAATGCAGCCGTTATTATTCCAAAATCAAATGTTAAAAATCTCATGTTGAAAGATGAAGTCATTGAAGCTTCTAAAAACAGTCGGTTTAAAATTTATGCGATTGAACATATCGAAGAAGGTATTAATTTACTTATGGGATTAAATCCAGGAGTAAGGGGCACTAAAGGAAACTTTCCAAAAAACAGTCTTAATTACTTGGTTGAAACAAAATTAAAAGCATACCAGCAAGAAAAACATCAATAAAAGGACGTATCATGAATATTGCAATAATGTGTTCAGGTGGAGATGCCGCAGGAATGAATCCAGCGATTAAAAGTTTTGTTGATAATTGTTTGCATAAAGATATTATTCCTTATTTTATTTATGATGGATTTGAAGGTTTAATTGATGGTAATATCAAAAAAGCATTTTTTGAAGATGTTGTTGGAATTACACATCTTGGGGGAACCATTATTAGAACATCTAGATCAAGCCGGTTTTATGAACCAAAACAGAGAGAAATGGCCTATGAAAACCTCAAAAAAAACGATATTAAAAAAATAATAATACTTGCAGGAGATGGATCATTTAAAGGTTTGGATATTTTCTGCAAAGAGTATGATATCTCTTTTATTGGAATACCAACAACTATTGATAATGATATTTATGGAACAGATTATTGTTTGGGAGTTGACACATCATTAAATGTTATAAAAAATGCTCTAGATGATATAAGAGACACCTCATCATCTTTTCAAAGAGCATTTGTTGTTGAAGTCATGGGAAGAGAATGTGGGTATTTAGCACTGGTTACTGCACTAACCAGTGGTGCAGAAATTTGTATTATCCCTGAGATTGATTTTGATTTAGACAGTATAGAAAAACGATTACAAAAAGAAATTGATAATGGAAGAGGATATATTTTGGCTGTCGTTGCTGAAGGAACAAATCAAACCAATAATATAAAAACTTGGCTTGAAGAAAATTTAAAAAAAGATGTGAGAACACTTGTTTTAGGACATGTACAAAGAGGAGGCAATCCCAGTGTATTTGATAGATTAATGGGTACATCCTTTGTCACACAAAGTATTGACAAGCTGATTTTAGAAGAACATTTAAACTCAATAATTACATACAAAAATTCGCAGTTTGATTTTGTTGATATCAAAACCATAACACATAACGTTTACACCATAAAACCAGATTTACTCAAACTCGTAGAGCATTTGACAAAATAATTGATTTCTTTTAAATCAAACTCTCTTTATCTTTGATATGAGCAATGATATAATCTACACTATCTGTTAAGTTAAACCGCTCCAAATCACTTTCATGAATAACATCATTTGATAAAAGACTCAATCTAAATGATTCAAAAATAGGTGTCCAGAACTTCACTCCAAAAAGAAATATTCTTATAAAATTTAATTTCTCTGTTTGTAACAGCATAAGAATTTCAAGCAGTTCATCTAAGGTACCAAATCCTCCTGGATAAACAACAATGGCATCTGCAAAGTTAAAAAGCATGTATTTTCTTGAGTAAAAATATTTAAAATCAAAATGCATAGTTGTATAAGGATTTAAATGTTTTTCATGAGGTAATATAATTTTAAAACCAATGGATTTTGTTTTGCCACATTCATATGCACCTCTGTTTGCAGCTTCCATGATACCACCTCCACCACCAGTTACCACATTAAATCCAGCATTTCCCAGCTTAAAACCCAACTCTCTTGCTTTTTTATAATACTTATTTTTTGATTTAAATCTTGCACTTCCCAAGATGGTAACGGCAGGGCTAATATTTTTAGCCATTTCATAACCTTTTTCAAACTCTATGATAACTTTATCAATTTTAACTTTTTTGTCATTGTTCGTTGTTGACGCGTTTTTCATGATAAACCCTTTCAGGCGATAAACCAGTTTATTATATACTATTTTATAACTATTACTTTAATACTATATTAAAAATTTATAATCAGTTTATAATTTTAATTTTATAACATACCACTTTTTTAACACAAAAAATATATATAATAATGAAGATAAGGAACAGTATGCTGAAATATAATGAATTAGCATTTAGATATAAAAAGCAATTACCTATTATAATTTTTGTAATAACTCTATTTTATGCAACAATACAAATTCTGTATTTTCCAATAGTAGAAGATGACGTGGAAATAAGTAGTATTTTATCCGAAGGATTAATTGCTATTATAATTTTATTTACTGTTTTTTTATTAAAAATTGAAGATAAAAAGATATATTCACTCATGTTAATAGGACTGACTTTAATATTTGTTGCAATGACCACAGATACCCTCGATGAAATATATAACCAACCAAGTATTATTTCTTTATTGCTTGAAGATGTAGCTTTGATTATAGGTTTTATTTTTATAAATTTGGGTATTTATTCTTGGAGCAAGTACTCAAATAAAATAAACAGTGAATTAGAAGAAAGAGTAGCCAACGAAGTTGAAAAAAACAAACAAAAAGAGAGAATAATATTTAACCAAAGCAAACTCTCTTCTATGGGTGAAATGATTGGTGCAATCGCTCATCAATGGAGACAACCTTTAAATGCACTGGCTCTAAATATTCAAATAATAGAAGAAGATTATGATGATGGTTTAGTAAATAATAAATATTTAAAAGATTTTGAAAAAGAGAATATGAAATTCATACGTTATATGTCAAAAACCATTGATGATTTTAGAAACTTTGCAAAAGATAATAAAGATAATAAAGATGAGAAAGAGATAAATATTACGGATTCTATAATAAACAGTTACTCTTTATTTAAAACACAATTAGATGACAAACAAATTTCTTTTAATCTTAAAGGGGATAATTGCTTGGTTAGCATAAATGAAAATGAGTTTAGACAAGTAATGCTTAATATAATAAATAATGCAAAAGATGAACTCCTACAAAAAGACATTACAAATCCAAAAATAGAAGTAACTGTAACAAATTTCAATAATCAATGTATTATAAATATTGAAGATAATGCAAAAGGAATTCCTGAAGATATTTTGCCCAGATTATTTGAACCCTATTTTACAACCAAAAGTGAAGGTGAAGGTACAGGTCTTGGCTTGTACATGTCTAAAAAGATAATTGAAGAATCGATGAAGGGTCAATTAAGTGCTAAAAATGGCACCACTGGCGCTATTTTTAGCATACATTTAAAACTAAGTAATGAAAATACCCAATAAAAGAACTACTCTAACCCAGCCCAAATATTTGCACAGTCTTTAGCACTGAATTCAAATTTAAAAAGATCAGCTTTAGATTTTGCACTTTTGTATAAATAGGTCAAGTTAATATTACTGTCTAAAAATCTCTTAGATGTAGTACATACGCCATATTGGATGGCTTTTTGCATTCTGCTTTTATCTTCATTTCTAACTGTCTCATCACTTTTTGCACCTGTATTGATTTCATATACACGAATCAGAGTCAATCCTTGAGATTTTACATCTGTAAAAGTAGTATACTTATCAACTTTTTGAGGTAAATTCTTCTTATATGCATCAACTGCTGATTGTAAAACTTTGTGATTTTGCAATTTAATTTGCTTGTCAGCTTTTTCTTTCATAACAGGATCTGAAGTCGCTGGTAAATTATTTACCGCCAATAATTGAGAGGTTGTAATGAGTGTTAATAAAAATGTAGCTATTTTATTCATATTGTTCCTTGAGTAAAAATTCATATCAAATAAAACAACTTGTATTATTAAGTTGTTATTTGATTTGATATTGAGTATTATATAATTTTTCATTAAAAATATGCTAAAGTTCGAAATAAAATTTTAAAAGGCTTAATGAATGTGTGGATATTACGATGATGAACAAAAAATAAAAAAAGGGGATAAAGCTGTTTTTGAAAATGAAAACATTACTATTGTTAAAGCTACCCATATAAAAGATAACAAAACCATGGACATCCTATACACAATTGATAAAGACAAATCAAAAATTGAAAAAAAAATTAATATACCTTACAAAACAGGTGGTTATAATTTACAACTCATTAACAGAAATATTTGATACTAAAAATAGACTATTTTCTATCATTTAATATAAATTCATAACAAAAACATCATTATTACTTTTGATACAATTATCAAAAGGAAAAATGATGGATAAAAAGAAAAATAAAACTTTCAAAATCTTACTGTTTTCAACTCTTTCCATATTAATTGTGGGTGGTATTCTTTTTGCCACCAGTAATCAAAAACAATTTAATAACGTCAATTTTTCAAAACTAAACAACAGTAGTTTTGGAAATAAAGGCAAATACGATTATATGAAAAAAAGCAAAAGCTTTCAACCTGGAGATAAAAAGAAACACACGCCTAGTGCTTTAAAATGGAAGTATTAAATCAAACTAACATTTTACACATACTGCATTACAAAGTTCAAGAAAAGTGTCATAAAAGTTATGCTAAAATAGCTACTCTTATACAACTTATTGGGATTAAATGAAAGATATATTTACAATTAATGAACTTAAAAACTTCGCATACATAATTACAGGAACGTTAGTTTTAGCACTTGGAGTTGTGCTTTTTTTCTTATCAAACAGTATTACTACAGGTGGAACACCTGGTATGGCACTGCTTATTCACCACTTAAGTGGTGTATCTATTGGTATCGTTGTAATTGCTATAAATATACCTCTTTTACTTTGGGGAATAAAATATTTAGGAAAAATGTTTGCTGTAAGAACCATCATATCTATTGTTCTTATGTCATTTTTCATAGATCTGTTTTCACAGTTTTTGCACCTTGATGCAATAACCAATGACATATTATTAGCCTCCATTTTTGGTGGTGTTTTTATAGGTATTGGAGTGGGACTTATTTTAAGAGGAGACTCTTCAGCAGGAGGTCCTACCATTGTTGCTCGAATAGTGAGTGCAAGAACTGAACTAAAACCAGGTCAAATCATACTTTTTATTGATTTTTTTATTATTCTTTCTTCTATTTATGTCTTTAATGATATTGATAAAACATTATGGAGTATTTTAAGTATTTACGTGACTTCAAAATGTATAGATGTGATGTTATCCGGTGCACCCACAACAAAAGTTGTTCATATCACTTCGGGTAAAGCCTTAGAATTAAGCACAACAATATCTCAACAATTGGGAAAAGAAGGAACAATTTTAAAAGGCTCAGGATTATCGAGTCAAATAGATAAAGAAATTATCTTTATAGTTGTAGAATTAAGAAATTTAAGACGTTTAAGAGAAATAATAAGCGAAAATGACCCTGAAGCATTCATGATAGTAATGGATGCTTCAGAAATGATAGGAAGAGGACACTAAAGAATGAAGATCGTAAAAACAATATTAAAATACCTGATGTATGGATTTATTTTATTTATAATGTCAGGAATCATGTTTTCCATGATAAAAAATAGTGACAAAAGTGAAAATTCAAAAAAAATATTTGATGATACAAGAAATTTTGCTAAACAACCAACAAGCACGTATGTACCAAGAACAAAAGCATACAAAAAAAATCAATCTGATTGTCAAAGAAATCAAGACAAAGCTCAAGAGTATTCATCTAAAGCCAATAAACATAATATGGATACACCAGCAAGCGCATGTCAGATGGCAAAAAACTTAGAAGAAGTTGTGGGACTTATGCAACAAATGAAACAAGACACATGTGACGAATATGATAAGTTTACATTTGAAACCTATACAAATTTACTTAAAATGTCAACTTCTAAATGCCGACAATAAGATAACTAAAGCGAGTAAGGATAAGTAGAACTCTACTTATCTCTGGCGTACTTAGGATCTGCAACAGGTTGCTTACTTAATAATTTACTATAATTACCAGCAGCCTCTCTGGCCCCACCCATATTATTCGTAAGAATAGCGTATCCAACACCTAATACAAAAATCAGTATAAACCATTTCATTACAATTTCCCTTTTTTAGAATTTCTAATTATAGCATAAAATTATTAATAAGCAAAATTTATTATTTTATTGTTTGTATTTTGTAATATATCTGTATCAAACTGTTTTATACAATTATGTTATAAGACTTAATATTGGAAGAAAATTAAAATTCCAGTCAATGAATTTGAAACTTTTTATCTATTAAAGTGATATAATACAATAAATTAATACAAGGAGAACCTATGGAATTTAATATTTGGTTAACAATGCTAATTGCTTCTGTAGCTTTATCTGTTTCACCAGGAGCTGGTGCGGTTGTCTCAATGAATTACGGTCTAAAATATGGACTTAAAAAAACCTATCCTGCTATTTTTGGTTTACAAGCTGGATTGCTTATTCAAACATTTGTCGTGGTAATTGGATTGGGATCTATTATCTCAAAATCAGTTATGTTGTTTAACATCATCAAATGGATTGGTGTTCTTTATCTTGTATATTTAGCACTCTCAAAAATATTTGAAAAAGTTGAAGTCATGGATGAATCTGAGCAAATCAATGCATACAGTGGTAAAAAAGCTTTTATCTCAGCAATACTCATCAACCTTACTAATATAAAAGCAACCGTATTTTTAGTGGCATTCATTCCACAATTTTTAAATCCAAATGAATCAATGTGGATACAATTTGCCATCATATCTTTGACCTTATGTATCATTGATATTATAGTTATGACAGGATACTCAACACTTGCATCTAAATTGAAATTTTTAGTCAAAGATGTTAAAGCCATGAAAATCCAAAACAGAATCACAGGAGCTTTTTTACTCTTAGCTGCTGTGTTTGTTTCAACTGCTAAAAAAACATAATTAAAAGGCAAGATAACTCTTCTTGCCTTTTGAATTAGAAAAAGTTTCAAGGTTATTTAACATAAACTTACAGAATTGCGATAAAAATCTATTTTAAAAACTATTTTATTGATTTAAGAGTATTATATATTACGCAAAGGATATATTATGTTTAATAATATTTCTAAAAAAATACGTAATGAATATGTTGATAACAAAAAACTATCCATTGATATAATATTACTTGTATTGGCAATTATTACCACCATAATCCTTTTGATTTCTTTTGACATAGCAGAAACATTTTATCATTTTTCAAGAGAACATGAAGAATATGATTTAGATGAAATTGTTCTTGCATTAGCAATCTCTTCGTTTTATCTGGTTCTTTTTTTACTCAGACGATTTTACGAACTCAAAGAATTTATTATCAAAGCCAACACAGATCCCTTAATTGGTATTTTTAATAGAAGAAAAGGAAGTGACTTAATAACAAAAGAGCTTGTATATATTAAAAACCATCGGAAAACAACTTCTTCAATCATTATGTTTGATATTGATGATTTTAAACAAATAAATGACTCATATGGACATGATAGAGGTGATTATATACTCAAAGAACTCATTAGAATTTTAGTTAAGGAACAAAGAGAGAAAGACATAACCATAAGATGGGGTGGAGAAGAATTTATAATTCTGTGCCCAAATTCAAACGTAGATGCAGCTTATAAATTAGCAGAACGATACAGAAAAAAAGTATATGATTATGCCTTTAAAGAAAACATTAAAGTTACACTGAGTTTTGGAGTTACTCAATTGCACATAGATCAACAATTAAGAGACCAAATTATTCGAGTTGATAAGCTGTTATATGCAAGTAAAGAAAATGGAGATAGCACAAGTTCCCTTCAAAAAATCAGCTTACTCACAAGCCTAGTCAATGACAACGTGGAAACCTTTGGTCTTACATTTCCTTCAATAGAAGATCAAATTGAAAGAAATGTAAGACCAAAGGTTTCCACGTTGTCATTGACTA
>ENA-ORXI01000940-ORXI01000940.1-sediment-metagenome-genome-assembly--contig:-NODE-940-length-23596-cov-4.192993_pt1 | contig 23596 bp, 24 predicted proteins | sample MGYA00237861_ERZ511468 | MGnify/ENA primary metagenome ERZ511468 (study PRJEB26299, sample SAMN06266213) | sediment metagenome | isolation source: Hudson Canyon methane seep mesocosm | place: USA:Hudson...
TAGAGATATGCAAATTGCTATTGAAGAACCTAAGATTAGATTGTTAGATGAGATTCCTAGTATGTAGAATAACAACCATACGTATGGCATCACGATGTAGAAGAGACTCATTCCTAAGGCTAACATCACAATGGCCTTGATTGCGAAATCTAGGCCCTTTCGCGCCAACCAGATAATCAGCACTGTGAAAATCATGATGAATAACAGTTCCAAGGCGATATAGCCGCCTTTGGACGCACCCTCGCCTCCGAAGGCTCTGACTTCGTCAACATTGTAAATCGGCTGGATGCTGAGGCCCAACAGAATCGTACCGACGAACATGCCCCCCATGCTCACCATCGATACCCACTGCTGCCGCATCACTTCGAGTACATTGCTAGGCTCGCTTCCGTCCATGTTCCCACGAACTTCAAGGCCCATATCACCTTGACCCGTTCGTGCCCGAGCGATGCTTGGGAGTGGGGAATCCGAATGAGTGTCCGAGACTGGCTCGACGAGCGGATGTTAATGGGAGTAAAACTGGGCTTGGAGAACTGCGCAACACTTCTTTCCAGACTGAAAAATCCACATCTTGACTTCCCTTCAATTCATGTCGCTGGTAGCAACGGAAAGGGATCTGTATGCGTCCAACTGTCTGCAGCTGCTAGTGCCAGCGGGCTCATCACCGGACTGTTCACCTCACCGCATATGGTGACCGTCGAGGAAAGAATCAGAATCGACGGCAGACCAATATCACCTGAGACATTCGACAGACTGCTCGGTTCCGTTAGGGACGCTGCCGAAATGGAGCCAGAGTGCAGCCCAACTTATTTCGAGACAACCTTCCTCGTTGCGATGCTTGCATTCAGTGAGGCCGGAATAGAGCGTGGCATTATCGAGACCGGGTTGGGAGGGCGACTCGATGCGACTAGGCTGGTCGAGGCCGATTTATGCATCCTGACCACTATCTCGAAGGAGCACAGTGAGTTCCTAGGTGATACTCTCGCTGAGATTGCCGGCGAGAAGGCGGCCATACACCGACCCGGAGTTCCTCTCATAGCGCTGCAACACGACGACTCGCTGGTCAGGAGAGTCATCGAAGAGACAGCAGGGGACGACTTGTTCTGGTTGCCTAGGTCCCGAACCGGTTCGAAGTGGTCTAGCCACTCGGCTATGGTTGAGGCTACGGCCACGCATCTTGGGTGGAAAACCCTCACGGGGGACTGCTTCTGGCCTGGCCGCTCGGCAGGTTATGGGAAGGATTGGGTGGACGGCGTGGTGACACACCTGAGCGCCGCGCACAACGCAGAGAGCCTCGCTAACGACCTCGCTGAGGTAGCCAATCCCAGTGTGGTCCTGTTGGGGTTGAGCCAGAAGGCTGATCTGAGGGCCACGCTCGAACCGGTTGTTGCTGCGTTCCGCAAGGAGGACAGGTTCATCCGCCTCATCTTGACCGAGCCGGCCGGCGGTAGGAACTCCTCTGTCAGTGTCGAGGAATTGTCCGTGACAATGGAGAGTATGGGTATGATTCACAACCTCAATAACTTGGAGAGGAATCCCAGGAAGGCCTTCGAGATGGGAGGAGAGATGGCGAGAGAGCTCAAGGCTGATCTGCTAGTCATCGGCAGCGTTTACCTCATCGGAGACCTGCTTGGTTATGTCATCGATAGGGATGGATTGGACCTCTGGAACGAGTTGACAGTCCACTAAGAACCCAAGTAGGATGACTTGCTGAGATGCTCGCATCACATGTCCGAGGGTAAGGAAGACAAGGTCGAGGTCAAGGTTGTAGTGGAGTCGAAGGACTCGGCGTCAAAAGTCATCCTGATTGCCCTCACACTGGTTCTCCTCGGTATTCTGATTGCAGTAGTCTCCTCCGGAGGGGTAGACGAGTTGTTGCTCAAGAGAGGCGATAGTGGGGTTGGGAACTGCGGAGACGGGATTGACAATGACAACGGCGGCCAAGCCGACGAAGACGATCCCGATTGCTACTCAAATCCGAAATTATGGGAAGGATACGACCCGAGCCTGACTGAGGATCAACCGGACAATGACGTCTAGAAAGGTGTAGATATGAGCAATAAGTGGGACAGAAGATTTCTCGATTTGGCTGCACACATCTCAGCTTGGAGCAAGGATCCCTCGACCAAGGTCGGGTGCGTTGTGGTCGGCGAGGACAGGGAAATCCGCTCAACCGGGTTCAACGGTTTCCCGCGTGGCATCGAGGACGATGCTGAGAGACTCGCGGACCGTGAGCAGAAGTACCCACTGATATGCCACGCTGAGGAGAATGCCATAATGCATGCAGCGAGAACCGGTGTCTCTCTCAAGGGGAACACCGCGTATGTTACTTGGCCTCCGTGCACACGCTGTACACGCTCACTCATACAAGCAGGAGTTTCTGAAGTGGTCTACCCTGCAGACATTGAGATACCCGAGCGCTGGAATGAGGACTTTGGCATCGCCATGGGGATGATGCAAGAGGCTGGAATCATAGTCAGACAGGCCTAGGACAGCCTTTCGATTAGATCCTCTAGATCACCGTGCAGATCTTCTATAGAGCCGTTGTTGAAAAGGACCAGATCAGCAAGTTCTGCTGTTGCCACCAGGGCTTGCCCGGCAGTATCGAGAGCAACCTCTTCTGATTTTTCCTGTGAGATGAAGGTGGCTCTGTCAGAGGGGTCGCCTGGACGAGCCCGGTTCTGAGAGCGCTGCCAGCGTGAATCAGTTCCGGCCAGAATCTCGATGAGCACGAAGTCGTCTCGAACCCTCAGGGCCTCGACTTCACCGGGGGTTCGTATCGAGTCAATGACGGCGTCATCCCCTGACAACTCATCGAGCAGCATCTCGGCGAGAATACCAGCTCCGCCACGCCTCCTCAGCTCGCGTCCTCCCTCGATGAGAGACCCTCTACTTTCCTCGATACCCTCTTCGGATAGCCACCTCCTGATGGAGTCGGAGCATGACATCGTCCGCACCCCTCTGCTGGCGAACCACTGTAACACAGTAGTCTTGCCAGAGGCGTACCTCCCAGTCAGTCCTACCAGCATGTCTCCTCCGTCCGGTCTGACGCGCATAGGGATTGCGTCACGACCTGAATCAGGGATGTTCGGGAACCTCTCCTGACCAGTCAGGCATCTTGTTCAGCGTAATCGTCACGTTCGTCACCTCACCATCCTCCCAGTAGTCAACGGCGATGAAGGTGGGTCTGTCGCCGACCTCCTCCCAGCACCCTAGAGTCCTCTCTAGCAGGGTGTCGTAGTCATTGACCTGCCCAGCTCTGACCGGATCGGCCAGACCAAAGGTGCTTGACAGCCAGTTGTTCAGGTGCCAGACTGGCTGGATTCCGTCGCCCCTACCGACTCTGCAAGACATCTCATCCTGCTCCTGCTCGCCATACGGTGTATCCCAACTGTGAGTCCAAGCGTGGTGCAGCCAAGGAAACCTCTCGTCATACTGGTAGTCCCAGTAGACCACGAGGTCGGTACCGTTGAGCACCATTTCCCCGATACTCGGCCAAGGCTGCCCAGGTTGGTGCACGAAGACCCTGTCGAGCATACCGGTTTGGTTGAACAGCACTTCAAGATGCTCTCCTGGGACATAGTTCTCCAGCAACAGACTGACCACGTCGCCGCTGCTGTTGTTCATCAGCGAGCCGAGATGCCTCATCCATGCATAGGCATCCACCTCGGAGTAAATGCATGGATGTAGAAAGGTGGAATCCGGGTCGCCGTGGCAGAACCGAACATCCTCGACGTCGGTGTCTTCTTTGGATAAATGATGGGTATCGAGCATGTATGCGCGAATCCCACCGTCCCACTGCGCTTGCAGCGAAGTATAGTGGTTCATCGCCATCCATACACCGTCCTCTATGGTAGCGAACGAGTTGTGGGTCTCTGGGAAGGTGAAGTTGTCGTAACTCCGCAGGCAGTACTCCGCCATACCATGGCAGACAACTCCATCACTACCATTCAGGGGGTCGAGCCCGTGTTCTTCCTCCCAGCCATTCGGAAGCCCGTCTCCATCATCGTCAGCGCCCGGGTCCAACTCCCGTGGTTCTTCAGGACTGTAGCATCCAGGGCTGAACAGGCTGCAGACCAGCATTAGGGCCATCCAGAGACTCCTCATCGCTATGAAGCGACGCTCTCCACTCATGAAACAATCGGATTTCATGCTCCGAAAGGCCCCGCAGAGCGCTTCGCGAGACAAACGTCTCGTCGGAAGGCACTAATCGTGAGAGCATGACCCCGCGCCGAGGGAGATGGCGCGTCGAGGCACTGTCAGACTGGGGCTGTTTGGCCGTTGGTGGGAGAGTCAGAGCGACCGCCACTTCCAGATAATCGCCTACTCGACGATTATTTCCGCCTCCAGCCTAGTCTGGGGATTCGTCTTCCTGTTCGTTCTGGATGGCCACAGCGACCCGGAGGTCGGGCATCTGGTTCCGTGGAGCTGGCTGGCCTTCATTGGTGGGCTGGTAGTGGCGTTCTACGTTGCGCCGGATTTCTTCGTGTACTTGGGGCAGCGACAGATCCTAGAGGACATCCTACACCTCGATTCGCGCCCCGAGATACTTCGTCGCCACAAGGAGGCAGAGGACGCTGCTGACATGCTGGGAAAGTCATACCAGGCGCGTTTAATGGGTCTGTATAAGATGCATAACGTCAACATCGGCAAGAAGTACAAAATCGAGTCTGTGAGTCCGCACAGGTCTACCATTTACCCAGAAGGGGACGAAATCCAAATCCAATCCCCCTCAGGGCAATCTTGGTGGTACACCACTGATTCAACTCTCGCCAATGCCTTGCCGGGCTTGCACGTTCTCAGGAAGCAGTCTGTCAATCGGGGACTGATTGCGGGTACGTTCACTGTGACTCTGCTGCTTGCATACAACACAATGCTGGGGTTGTTCACAAGTTCTAGCGGCGAGCGCGACCACACACTAGACCTGACTGCATCGATATACGAGTTCGATCGAGTCTACGAGATATCTCCTCACTACGATGCTATCAGCATTCTTTTCATCTCCCTGTTCGCAGGCTTGCTGCTTTCTACCCGCCCCCGCTCCGAGCCGGGCGACGAGGAGGAGTGAGATGTCTTTGGGAATAGCTAGGGAAGGCATGCTGGCCCTCGGCCTAGTGGTTCTATTGCTCGGATCGATGTGGATTGCGACCGGTTCGTTCCCGCCGTTGGTCGTCGTCGAGTCCGGTTCTATGATGCACGAGGATGATGGATCTCTGGGCGCCATCGACCCTGGTGATCTGGTGCTGGTGATGGATCCCGACAGGGTCGAAATCGTGACTTTCGTCGAGGCCACCGAGGCTGATAGCGACCACTTCGGTTACGAATCACACGGCATGGCTGGAGATGTCATCATCTACCAGAAGAACGGTGGTTCTGACACTCCGGTCATCCATAGGGCCCTGCTCGAGGCAGTGGCTAACGCGTCAGGAGGCTGGGACGTTCCGGGTACCTCCCTGCGAAACGTAGACAGCATCACCTGGACACTCGACTACCAGTGCCTCTACCATGGTGGAACCTACGACCTCGAGATAGACCAATGGGTACCGTCTCACGAGGGCTACCTGACAACAGGGGACAACGAGAACAGCAACGGTTGCAAGATTGATCAGATAGTCGCCACCGGAGGTGATTCGCGAAACGGTCTGAAGGATGAGAACGGAAATCCGGTGCTGGCAGTGAAGGCTGAGTGGGTCGTTGGCGTCGCCTCCACGGAGATCCCTTGGCTGGGTGCCGCGAAACTCGCCTTCTCAGGCACATCGTCCCAAGTCACGGATACAACATGGAGGAGCCTCGCTATGGTCGTCGCGGTCATAATCTCGGTACCGTACCTGCTAGAGATTGTTATCGAGAGACGTGATTAATCCGCTGAAGAGGAGTGAGTCATACCACTCGTGGAAGGATAATCGGCACGATTACGATGAACAACACTAGGAAGTTACTCATGCTGCTGATACGTTCAGCCATCGCCTCTACTCGCATGGGGTGAATGCCGCTGGTGAGCCTGTCCAGCACGGAGTGAAACCCGTCTTTCACTATGTGGCCGCCATCGAAAGGTATCATGGGAATCAGGTTGGCGAAGCCGAGCAGGAAGTTAATCCAGACCAGCCAGAATAGGAAGTCAAACAGCATCAGCATACCTTCGGTGCCCAGAGCGGAGGCGACATCGCCACCACCGGATTCCAGCATGGCGCGCTCCTCCAGCATCATCGTCTGCCCTTCGTACTGTATCGGGACTCCAATCATTGCCAGAGGAGTGAGAGCAGTGCCTAAGGCAGACTGTTTCAGGTTGTAATCTCCACCCAGTATTCTGGAATAGTAGTCTACCCCGGACGAACTAGATCGCAGGTTGCTCACCCCTAGGAAGGCATCACCACGCTCGATGCCCAGTTCGGCCAGTATAACTTCAGTATCTTCTACGCACAACGCATCGCCTTCGCACAGCCCGATATAGTACTGGTAACGGTCTCCAAGAGTGACTGAGATGTCGCGAACCGTTCGCTTACCTTCTGAGTTGGGCTGCGAGAGTTTTGTGAAAGTCACCTCTTCACCCGATGACAGCAAATCCATCTGTTCTACGAAATCGCTGTAGTCGGATACTCTGGCACCTTCTATCCGGATGATGATCTCGTACGGGAGCAGCCCCCCTTCCTCGGCCCCTTCCTCTGCGATGACCCCAGTGGCGTAGACTCCTGGGTGACTCGCAACCAGACCAGAGGCCGCTGCTGACAGCATGATTAGAGCGATATAAGTGGCGATGATGTTGATTGATGGGCCAGCGGCATATAGGCGCATCCTCTCGCGCCTAGGGGCACGAACCATCTCATGCATCTGCGGTTCGGCGAAGGCCCCAATTGGAATGGGTCCGGCCAGTAGGAGTCCGAAGCTGCGGACTCGCATGCCGTGCGCACGCGCTTGGATGCCGTGGCTGTATTCGTGTATCACCAATGCGAAGACGAGGGCTAGTACTGGCCACCAGAACGGCACGAAACTGGTCACACCCGGTATCAGCAACAGGTCGCTGGCCGGCAGGTACTCCTCAGGAGGGGCTATCGCGGTGCTAATCGCACTAATCAGGAGCAGAGTAACGACTCCGAGCATGGCCAACATGCAGAGCCAGATTGAGAATTCTCCGAACGCCCTCCAGAATCTCCTACTGCTGGAAATTCGATCTAGGAATCGCTGCCCATGCATGGTCCTGACCATGAGCACGACTCCGAGCACCTTCGACACTCCGTACCGGTCGAGGTGACCCTCGTCCTCGAGGTACAGTAGGCCGATGTACCAGAGTCCTGTGACTACCACTACCCACAGTGGCGCGCCGATGAAATACAGCAGGTAGAGCATCAGGATCGGGAGCCAGTAGCTTCTCCCTCTCTCGCCCTCTTCCATAGTGCGAGGGGCGCATTTTCCCTCTTCAACCTGCGTCTCTTGAGAGTAAGCACCTTGAGACAGGGCATCCTACGACTATCATGCCTAGGGAAGCGGAGGAAGACGAGAGGAGCCTGAACCGGCGAATCGACTCGCTCAGGCGCGAGCGCGACAGCGTCAGGAGACTGTTGGAGCAGGCTTCTCTGAGTGGAGTCAAGAAAAGCATTGAGCGACTTAACAAGAGACTTGACAGGCTGGATTCCGAACTCTCTGGCGAGAATGAACTCTAGTTGGTGAATTCTAGTACTGACTCAAGTTTCTGCACACTCGTCATGCCTGCATCGATTGATCTAGCCCCGTCTGATCGGCATACCAGTGCTATGAAGCGATGCAGAGGCATCCCTTGGGACCAGTCAAGATGTGGTGTGCCGTTGCGGGTGAGTGGCAGTTTTGGGATGCTTCTGGAGAGATGTCGTAACTTACCAGTCAACGACTCCACCTCTACGCGCATGATTCGCCAACTGTCCCCTCTGACCCCCTTGAGCCTATACGCATACATGGGCAACAGACCACACCTCTCTCCTGTCGAGCGCAGTGCCTCATACTGGAGCATAGTCCTTCCAGATAGGTACTGCTTGGGATACTTGGAGGACTTGACTTCTATTGGGAAGCACATGTCGCCACGCAGAACCAGCAGGTCGCCGGTGCCCTCGGAGCCGCTGCCCGGGGCTCTGACGACTAGGAACGGGCGTTGTATCACTTGCATGGCACAGGCGCGTTCGATTTCGCTGCAGGATTTGGTAACCGCGCGTACGCCTTTCAATTCACCCGCGAGTACAGCGCGCAACTCACGCTCGTAAACGCCGCCCACGCCACTATCGCATTCTCAGGGTTCTTGAGAACATTGGTCTAGTTTCACTCGAACTTGCCCTTTCGGTATTCCCGCGTTCTGTCGACTCCAGGAAACCTGTCCTCGCTCTCGCGGTAAACCGTCTTCATGTTAGTCAGGAAGTTGTTCTCGTTGGTGACAATCAGAACCATATCGACCCCAGGATCATCCTCCGCATCCATCCATTCGAGTACAATCTCCATCGTCATACGTGCTCCCTCTCTGTGTGGATAGGCGAAGACATCCATTCCTAGGGGAGGGGTCACCAGCGTCTTTCGGGGGTCGAGCTTCTCTACGGCCTCGAACATCGCTTCGTATGATTTCTTCAGCAGTTCGCGCCTAAGGTTGTCCTGTGTCGGCCTCCTACAATCGGGACCGACCACATGCACTAGGTGCGTGGCAGGGAGATTGAACGCCGGGGTGGTTACGGCCTCACCGACACTACAGGGCTGCAGGTTGAATTTGCGGCGCTCTTTGGCGATTTCTGTACAGAACTCCCTCAACTCAGGTCCTGCAGCCAGTTGCATCCTCTCATCGAGCCCTTCGCGTCCGGCCAGTCTGTTGTTAGCTGGGACAATCATGACGTCGCCCTCCACCTGAGGCAAATCGCCGAATACTACGCGGACCTGCCCATGTTGGCACTCACGAACTATCACTACCTCAGCCATACGTCCCCAAGGGGGGGCCATCGGATATCTATTCATCGGGGAACTCTCCAGCCCTCGAGGAACTAGGCAACCTTGATTCGCGATGGCCCACTAGGTACACTCATGTCAGCCGGATACGTACTAATCAACGTCGAACCAGGCTCTGAGTCCAGCGTGCGCGATGCAGCGGCTAGCTTCGATTGTGTCACAGACTCCAACCTGCTCTTCGGCGACTACGACCTAATTGTCAAGGTTGAGGGCGATGACATGGGAGACATTGCCCGAAATGTCGTCGAATCCATCAGATCTATTCCTGGAGTTGTTAATACCAAGACTCTGGCTTGTGCAGAAATGTGAGATTTCAGTCCCTTCGGTATTTAGAAAAACCCCCCAATTGACGCGCAGTATAGCGTTTCTCCGCCCATAACTTCATTATCCCTCCTGAAAGCCCGCGGAGCGGAGGAATTGCATAATGTCTGGAAAGAAATACTTCGTATTGATGGATGGCGGTAGCGACACCACACAGGTGTTCGTTAGCAAGCAGCCACGCGGTGCAGCCCTAAAGGCGGCCACGCGTGGACACACTGACATAGAGCTGAGGGAGCGAGGGACCAACAAGGTCCACTGCTTCAGTGGTTGGACTGAGATGGTGAACAAGCCCAAGAATGGGCCTGCATGGCTACCGGCTAAGATCAAGAAGGCGAATGTCAAGAAGAGTGGAACAAAGCGCGTTTAGGCGCTTTGTGATCTCTCTTGATCGCCGGTACGATTTTTCCCCCCGTGGAGAGCGGAGCCTCTCATCCTGAAGCCATAGGGCTCAGTCGGAGCGGAGTCTGCGCGCCAGCATGGCCAGAGGGTCGTAGAACTCGGTCACTACCCGCTCCTTAAGGGGAATAATCGCGTTGTCAGTGATGTTGATTCCAGCGGGACACACCTCAGTGCAGCACTTTGTAATGTTGCAGTAGCCGATACCGAAGTCGTCCTTAATCTCGGGTATGCGACTCTCGGTATCCAACGGGTGCATCTCAAGGCCGGCCAGACGGACGAAGAAGCGGGGTCCGGCGAATTCATCGAACTTCTGATGCTCTCGAAGCACGTGGCAGGTATTGACACAGAGCATGCACTCTATGCACGAGCGGAACTCCTGCAGCCGGTCAGCCTCTTCCTGGTGGAACTCCCAGTCAGGCTTCTCGGGACCGTTGATTGGAGCAATCCTGCGGTCCATGTCATAGGCCCATGAGGTGTCAGTAACGAGATCCTTGGTCAGGGGGAAAGCTTGCATGGGCTTGATTAGTACTGGCTCACCCTCTGGAGTCTCCTTGAGAACATCCTCCATCCTAGTCATGCACATCAGCTTTGGTTTGCCGTTGACCTCAGCGCTACATGAGCCGCACTTCCCGGCCTTGCAGTTCCAGCGGCACGCTAGATCAGGGGCCTGCTCGGCTTGGATTCTGTGGATTACATCGAGGACCACCATGCCCTCGTCAAGTGCGACGGTGTAGTCGATCATCCGGCCGAACGGCTCACCGTCACCATCGGGCTCGCCCCTGAAGACCCTAAATGTCACCTCGCCCATCAAGACCCCTCCTCGTGCAAGTCATCTGCGTCCAGCAGCGACTTCAGGTCATCAGGAATCTCCGGGTAGGAGGCGTAGCCGATATCCATAGAGCCGTCACCCCCTCTCGAGATGACACTGGTCACCTTGCCCCAATGAGAGTAATCGGTCTCGGGATAATCGTCTCTGGTGTGAGCACCGCGACTCTCCTCTCGCCTGAGTGCCGCTAGTGCGCACATGCGACTGACATCGATCATCGCGCTGAGTTCTAGGGCCTGGTGCCAACCGGGATTGTATGTCCTCCCTCCCCCGGGAGAGGTGATTGAAGCGCGACCCGATATCTCGTCTAAGTCGGCTAGCGCCTCTAGGAGCAGCTCCCTCGTCCTGATAATCCCGGCCTTGTTCTGCATCATCTCGCGCAGATCACTCACCACTTTCGCCGGGTTCTCCCCTCCTTCTCGGCTCAGAGGAGCGAGCGTCTCAGCTACGACCTCATCGACCTCGGACTGGTCTATGCCAGCGAAGTAGCCCATCTCCTTGGCCGCCTCGGCGGCTTGCACGCCGGCAATCTTGCCAAATACAATCAGGTCTGACAGGGAGTTGCCGCCAAGACGGTTGGCGCCGTGCAGACCCGTCGCGACCTCGCCTGCCGCGTACAGTCCTGGCACCGAAGTCTCCTGAGTGTAAGGATCGACCTTGACCCCTCCCATCACGTAGTGAGCAGTCGGGCCGACCTCCATTGGCTGCTTGGTGATATCTACAGCTGCGAGCTCCTTGAACTGGTGGTACATGCCGGGGAGCTTCTTCTTGACCTCATCCTCGTCCCTCCAAGAGATGTCCAAGTAGGCACCTCCGTGCTCTGAGGCCCTACCCGCTGCTCGCTCGCTGTTAATCGCCTTGGCAACCACATCGCGAGTCAACAACTCTGGCGGGCGTCGCTTGGTTGCGAGCTTGCCCGAAATGACCTCTTTGACCCATTCGTCCGCCTCTTCTTCGGTGTCGGCAAACTCGTCAGCGTACATCTCAGGAACGTAGTCGAACATGAAGCGATTACCCTCTGAGTTGCGCAGCGTCCCGCCCTCTCCACGCACTCCCTCAGTGACTAGGATACCCTTCACCGAGGGTGGCCAGATCATCCCGGTTGGGTGGAATTGCACGAACTCCATGTCACCCATCTGGGCTCCGGCCCAGTAAGCAAGGGCATGGCCCTCACCGGTGTATTCCCACGAGCCCGAGCAGACCTCCCAACAGCGTGTGATTCCTCCTGTGGCCAGTACTATCGTCTTGGCCTTGAAGATGTGCAACGAGCCGTCGTTACGGTCGTAAGCGAAGCATCCGGAGATGCGCCCGTCGGCTTGGAACAGCCTGCGCACAGTGAATTCCATGAAAACGTCCATGCCCATGTGAATTCCCTTCTGCTGTAGGGTACGAATGAGTTCGAGACCGGTGGCATCGCCGATATGGGCCAGTCTCGGATAGGTGTGACCGCCAAAGTTGCGCTGGCTGGTCAGCCCCTCCGGTGTCCGGTCGAAGACTGCGCCCCACTGCTCGAGCTCACGAATTCTGTCAGGTGCCTGCTGGGCATGGATCTGCGCCATCCGCCAGTCTCCGAGGTACTTTCCTCCCTTCATCGTGTCACGGAAGTGGGTCTGCCACGAGTCCCGATGGTCCTTGTTGGCGAGGGCCGCGGCGGCACCGCCCTCGGCCATCACGGTGTGTGCCTTGCCCAACATCGACTTGCAGATCATCGCCACGCTTACTCCGGCGGTGCTGGCTTCGATGGCGGCGCGTAGCCCAGCGCCGCCCGCGCCGATAATGACAACATCATACTCATGCATCACGATATCCTCCATCACAAACCACCCCACAGCACAATCTCGGTCCACCAGCCCATGGTGCAGACGTAGATGTAGAAGTCAGAGAACATGACAATGAACAGAGAGTAGAGAGCCCAGTCCTTGTGGTGCTCGTTGAACCATGTCGACATCCTCCACATCCGGTATCTCAGTATGGGTCTGGAGCCGCTCATCCAGAGATTAGACCCTCCTCCAACCAGATGACGGAATGCATGACATCCGAAGGTGTAGCCAGCTAGGGCGATAACATTGACAGCGAGCACCAGAGAACCTACCGAGACCCCGTATGAATGAGCATGGCTCACAGGGTCGTGGAAGTTGACAGATAGCCATACATCGTACGACAGTATTGGGAGGTAAGCCAATGCTGCATAGAGGAAGTAGCGATGTAGATTCTGAACCAAAAGTAAACCAGTCTCTCCGCTGTACTCATTCCATGGCTTGGAAACAGCACAACCAGTGGGCTGCTGGAAGAAGGCCCGGTAGTATGCCTTGCGATAGTAGTAGCAGGTACCTCTGAATCCGGCTGGGAAAATCAGGATGAACATAGCCGGGCTCATCCACCATAGCGCCTCCGGAATAGGCCCCCCGAATTTACCCTGTCCAGGAATGACAAGGGGGCTGAATAACGGACTCAGGACGTGACTACCTTCGCTCTCGATGGCCATGGTCTGGTTGCCAGCGCTCCTGCCGAACTCCTCAAAGATCCAGAAGTCTGCCTCCATGAAGCCGCGCCATGTGGCGTACACAATCATAATCCCGAGGTAGGCGGCCATCGCCGTCGGTCCCTTCCACCAATCATCGACCCGATCGGTGGCACCGAACCCCTTCTTCATCGGGAGCGGGAGTTTGATGCCCTCACTCATGGTCCATCCCTGATGTCCACATCGCGCAGTCCTAGCCCCATAAGGGATTGCATGAGTCCCTATGGGACTCAATCGACGGTGCAAGGTTCAAGGCACACATCTCCAATAGTCAGACATGATCGGAGGGGACATCGAGACATCGATCTGTCTGAACTGCGGGCACATGCCCGGTGCGTGGTTGCCTGGGCTGCCTTGCCCTGAGTGTGGCGAACCCCTGCTCTAAGCGAGACCCGCGTAGTCAGCGTCGGCTTCCTCGATATGGACTTCGTCTACATCCATCTGAGCCAGTTGTAGTTTGCCGGAGAGCTCATCGTTGACAGCATGCCAGTACGAGTAAGCCTCGATGACCCATATGCCGGATTCGCGAGTGCCGTTGCCGCTACCCTTGACACCACCGAATGGAAGGTGAGCCTCAGCACCGGTGGTGGAGTTATTGATACCAGTCATGCCGGCCTTGATACCGGTCTTGAATCGGTATGCTTCGAGCCTGTCATTGGTGTAGCAGGCGCTGGATAGACCGTAAGGTGAAGCGTTAGCGAGGTGGAGCGCGTGGTCGAAATCCTTCGCCTTGACGACGGTGACCGCGGGTCCGAAGATCTCCTCGTGGAAACACTCCATGTCCTCGGTGACGTCAGCGTAAACGTGAGGCCACATGTAGGCACCCTCGGAGGCATCACCGAGGAAGTTGGCGGGCTTGTTGTCGTTCGTGATTCTGCCCTCGCCCCAGAGCTTGGTGGCTCCGCTCGACTCGCACATTCCGAGGTCCCTCAGGAAGTCGTCGGCGTACCTATCGGAGAGCATCGAGCCGTACAGCACGTCGTCGTGCCGCATCGAGTCGCCTATCTTAGTGGACTCGACCTTGGCCATGAACCTCGACATGAACTCGTCGTAGATGTCCTCGTGGATGATCAGATTACCCAAGCTAGTGCAGCGCTGGCCCGCTGTCCCGAAGCCGGCCCAGTAGGCCCCCTCGATAGCATTGTCAAGGTTGGCTGAGGGCATCACCACGAGTGGGTTCTTGCCGCCCAGTTCGAGCGAGCATGAGACTAGATTACGCCCACAAATCTCACCAATCATCTTGCCTACTGCGGTCGAGCCGGTGAAGCTAATCTTGTTGACCAGCCCCTCGTCGACCGCGTCGACGAGGAGCTGACCCGCCCCGCTGCCCTTCCCGTGGACAAGATTGATGACTCCGTCTGGAAGTCCGGCTTCGTGCATAATCCGCGTCAGCATGAACGAGAGCAGGGGTGAGTCCTGCGGCGACTTCCACACACATGTGTTGCCGCACATGATGGCCGGGATCATCTTCCAGAAAGGCACTGCTGCGGGAAAATTGCAGGCGTTGATGATGCCGCAGACGCCGAGCGGCCTGCGGTAGGTAAACAGCTCCTTGTCAGGCAACTCGGAGTTCACCGTCTGACCGTACAGCCTGCGTCCCTCCGATTGGAAGAACAGGCAAGTGTCGATGGCCTCTTGGACCTCACCTGCAGATTCCTTCAGGGTCTTACCGATCTCCCGGGTCTCGACCCGGACAATGTCGTCCTTGTACTCCATCAGGAGCCGGCCCATGTTGCCGATGATTTGCCCGCGCGTGGGCGCGGGGGTGGCCGCCCACCCAGGGAACGCTGCTCGAGCGGCGTGAAGCGCAGCATGGACATCGTCCTTGCCCGAGAGGGGAAACTCCCCTAGGCAGTCCTCTAACCAAGCCGGATTGTGACTCTCAAAGGTACCACCGTCCTTGGCCTCGGTCAGCTGTCCGTTGACGATGTTGTAGCCCCTAATCTTCGGACTCCCGTTCGGATTGTCCTCCTCCATCACTTCAAAACCAGCCTCAAGCACATGGGTCATGGCCCACGCGAATCACCCTTACGCCATGAATCCTACTCATCCGCCCCCTTCGTTCCGATAACCGTTCTCGCTCTAGGGACACCTCATTGTTGGTAGGTTTAACTAGCCTCACAACCGAAGGGTGTCTGCTAGGAGCGTGCCGTTGTGTCAGAAGACTCGCCTGAATCACTAACTCTCAGGGTGGCGAAGGCCATCCCAAGCGACGTGGGCCACGGTCGTGCACGCGTCCCATTCGATAACGAGCTTAACCTCAAGCCAGGTGACATAGTGGAGATTACGGGTGAGTCAAGCACAGCAGCCATCGTCTGGCGTTGCCGTCCCGAGGACGCTAATCTGGGTGTTATTAGAGTCGACGGAATCATCAGGAAGAACGCCGGTGTAAGCCTAGGCGACCGAGTCAGCATCACCAAGGTCGAGACCCAACCCTGCCAGCGCCTCGTGCTTAGCCCGGTGATGGCAAAGCAGCAGAAGGTCCGCTTCGGCCCGGGTATCGAAGGCTTCGCGCGACGCGGCCTCAACAAGCGCCCGGTTGTAGCAGGCGACCGTATCTTCATCCCCGGTATGACACTGTTCGCCGAAGCCCTACCCTTCGCCATCGTTTCGACCAATCCGAAGGGAATCGTCCAGGTCCTCCCTGACACTGAGATTGTAATTAAGGAGGAACCAATCGATGAGGAGGAGAACGGACAGGTACAGACCATCTCGTATGAGGATATAGGAGGCCTAGGAGATCAGCTCCAGAAGGTCCGTGAGATGATTGAGCTGCCACTGAAGCACCCTATCCTGTTCAGGCGACTGGGCATTGACCCCCCTAGGGGGGTGCTGCTGCACGGTCCTCCGGGGACCGGTAAGACCCTGATTGCGAAGGCCGTGGCGGCGGAAACCCAAGCTCACTTCACCTCGATTAACGGCCCCGAGATAATCAGTAAGTATTACGGCGAGAGCGAGAAGCAACTCAGAGAGATTTTTGACGAGGCCGCAGCAAACGCTCCAGCCATCATCTTCATCGACGAACTAGACAGTATCGCGCCCAAGCGCGAGGATGTGACAGGCGAGGTCGAGCGCAGGGTCGTGGCCCAGTTGCTGACTCTGCTCGACGGGATGCAGGGCCGCGACAACGTTGTCGTCATCGGAGCCACCAATCGCCGTGACGCCATCGATCCAGCTCTACGGCGCCCCGGCCGCTTCGATCGCGAGCTTGAGATTGGCGTACCCGACAAGAACGGTCGCGCCGAGATTATCGGGATCCACACCCGCGGAATGCCAATCAGTGACGACTTCGAGATTGAATGGCTGCTGGAGAACTCATACGGCTTCGTTGGCGCTGACATCTCAGCGCTTGTACGGGAGTCTGCGATGAAGGCCTTGCGCCGTTATCTGCCCGAGATAGACCTCGACAAGGAGCAGATTCCACCTGAGGTGTTGGAGAAGATGGAGGTAAGGATGTCCGACTTCCGTCAAGCCATCAAGGAGATTGAGCCGAGTGCATTGCGCGAGATTTATCTTGAGGTACCAGAGGTATCTTGGGATCAGGTCGGCGGTCTCGAGGAGGTCAAGGAGAGGCTGAAGGAGAGTATCGAGTGGCCGCTTACAAAGCCCGAGATGTTTGAGCACTTCGGAATCAACCCGCCGAGGGGAATCCTCCTGTTCGGAGCACCTGGAACCGGTAAGACCCTAATCGCCAAGGCGATAGCCAACGAGGCTCAAGCGAATTTCATCTCTATCAAGGGCCCGGAACTGATTTCGAAGTGGGTAGGAGAGTCGGAGAAGGCCCTCCGCGAGGTCTTCAAGAAGGCCAAGCAGTCAAGTCCCTCAATCGTGTTCCTTGACGAGTTCGAGAGTATAGCGGGAATGCGTCGATCCTCCGAAGGTTCTGGCTCCGATGTAATGAATCGTGTAGTCAACCAGCTCCTCAGTAGCATGGACGGCGTCGAGGGCATGGAAGGCGTCATCGTGGTCGCGGCGACAAACCGTCCCGAGATGATTGACCCGGCTCTACTGCGTAGTGGTAGGTTCGAACGGGTCCTGCACATTCCTCCTCCTGATGCCGCCTCAATCAAGCAAATCCTCAATATCCATACCGCAGACATGCCCCTAGGGAGATTCAAACTCGATGATCTGGCTGCGAGTATGAATAATTACACCGGCGCTGACATCGAGGCGATATGCAGAGAGGCCGCACTTATCGCCATGAGGGCCGAGCGTAAGTCCGTCTCGAAGAAGCACTTCCAGGAGGCAATCGGGCGCGTGCGCCCAACGGTGACCGATGAGATGATGCAGTACTACGGTCGCATGGAGTCCATGCTCACGAGCGGCCTAGAGTCAGTCCGCCGTCGCCCTGACGGGCTCTCGGGCATCGAATCGGTTTGAGGTGGAAGAATGCCGACGACCTTCGGCCGGGAGATTTTGGGACGGGAGGTCGTCGACGAATCTGGCGATCGTCTGGGCCATATGGCCGACTTCCGACTCGACACTGACACCGGCAGCATAGTGTCCCTATTGGTCTCCATCGAACCGGATATCGATCCCACCATGCTGCCTTGGCCGACTGTCGACGGACTCATCTCCGTCCCTGTCGAAGAAGTCGCGGGAATTGGCGCGAGCGTGCAATTGGCACGCTGACCATTGATGCACGACCCGTTCACCACCACATAACGGTCTTAAGACGAAGTTCAGGCTCGTTAGCCGTTCCTACGGAACGGAGGCTCTCAGGGTGGCGGATCGGCAGGAGATAGTGAACTTCCTGAAGACCCCCCGTGCGCGCCGCAGTGCACTCATTTTCGCCTTCTGGGTGTTGCTGTTGATTCTAACTTCCACAGTTGCCATGACCTACATCGTCCCCGGGCAGACCCACCAGTCTGCCTATGGTGATGACTGGAACGATTTGGGTGCTTTCAGGGCCGATATCAACAACATGGGAATCGAGACCACGGCTCTGGTATCGAGCCCTCTTCTGCTAAGCGAGATTGACCATCCAGAGGAAGCCATATTCATCGTCTCGGGAGTGGAGCGCGATACTATTTCTCTGCCTCGCTTTACCGGGGACGAGAACATCATCGAGTTTTCCGAGGGAGAGGGCTACACAACCTCAGAGATACTAGCCATCGAGGCCTTCGTCGAGAGTGGCGGCACAGTCATGCTGATGGATGACTTCGGATACTCCAGCAATCTCGCCAATCAGTTCGGCTTGCAGTACTCCGGCCACAGGTTGTACGACGAGGGTTCGTATGCCACCGAGTTGGGCGCGGACTACATCTGGGTCAACATTGGTTCTGCGTTCAACTTCACTACCAATTCAGGATCCCTCGCGACCATCCACCCCTGTCTGAAGGACCTCGATAACGACGGCGTCATCGACATCCTTGACCCTGAGCCTCTGGACCCGACAATCTCCGCTTTCGTCACCGAGGACAACGCCGGTTTGTGCGCGCACAGGTACTCCTCTGAGGGATGGGACTTCTCAGAGAACTATCACTTGCTGACCAACACTCCCTCCGCCTTTGAGAAGGCGACTTCGTACAATCCCGTAGAAAACCGCTACGCCATCGGCAAGTCGACCCTCGACTCTTACCTCGACACCAACGACGATGGTAACTTGACGGTTGGCTTCGAGTCACTCGGTATCCAGGGGGATGAGCAGGGTCCATTCGCTGTCTACGTCAGATACTGTGAGGACAGGCTGTGCTTAGACGCCGACTCGGGAAGGGTCCACTTCGTCGCCGATGGCTCGATTCTCATCAACTCCCTGTACGATCCCGACTCGTTGGGCTTTTTCGCTGCAGGAGGCGGCTCGACCCAGTCCATCTCCATCCCCGACACGGACAACCGCAAGTGGGCCCTAGACATCATTGCCGAGTCTCTGCTGGTCAACCCCAACTCTACCGAGGCCAGCTCAAACGCCATCGTCATCTTCGACGAGAGCCGCCACCAGCAGCCCACCCTGTTCGGAGACACCTACAACCTGCTGTACTACCTACTGATCTACTTCACCAACGACTGGATGGCCATGCTGCTGCTGTTCCTGACGCTGTTCATAGTCCTCGAAGCAGTCCTTATCCGCAAGGAGGATCCCGAGGACTGGCGCCACGTCTTCCGCATCATCTACTATGGCTTCGGGGATGCCAAACGCTACGCGTACTACCAGCGCCCTGAGAAAATCCGACAGGTCCTGCTCTCTCGCGTCCGCAACCTCAACACGTTATCGCGAGAGGAATTTGACGCACTGCCTGCAGTAGAGCTGCAGCGCATGATTGAGGATCCGATACTCGTGAACTTTATCTTCGAGGACAGACGGTACAAGGCTGATGAGCTGGTTGGCATAATCAAACGAATCAAGGAGTGGGGCAGAACCGATTCGGAGGCGGAGGCGTAGGTATGTGGACACGCAAGGCATCCCTGATGGTGACCAGTGGCATCAGCCTGATTCTAATCGGGATGATGATATCCAACTTCCAGTTGATGATTGTCGGTCTGACATTCATCTCGTTCCTCGCCATCAATGGGTGGGTCTCGGGACACTCTGAGCTCGAAGTCACCCGAACCATCAATGGCACCCAGACCAATGCCATCAATGTCTACAAGGGCGACGACGTGGTGGTCGAACTAACGGTCACGAACAACTCCTACCGCAGGACCCAGCAGCTCGAGGTCTTCGACAACGTGCCGCACGAGATGAAGATGCGCACAGGCATCAACCAGATGCGCATGAATCTCGGACCCGGCCAGACTGCGCGCATCAAGTACCGTGTCCGTTGCCCATTGCGCGGGCACTACACAATCGGTCCGATATCGGTACGCTACCGCAACGCGTTCAATCTCTACGTCAATGACTCCCAGATTGAGGACCGGACTGACGTGACCGTGTTCCCTCAGGTCAGGGAGATTGAGGAGGCGCTGCTGCGCTCCGATGTGCCCAAGATGTACACCGGGGCGACCACCCTCAAGACTCCTGGGCAGGGCATGGAGTTCTACTCCCTGCGCGAGTATCTGCCAGGTGACTCCTTCCGTTCAATCAACTGGAAGGCGTACGCCAAGACTGGTGAGCTGATGGTCAACGAAAAGACCAGAGACGCGGTCACAGACGTCTTCATCTTCCTAGACACAAGGGATGTCTCGAGAATCGGGACCGTTCTCAAGAATCCACTTGAGATGGGAACTGTCGCCGCCGCTTCGGTCTCGACCTATTTCATCCGACGGCGTGACTCGGTAGCTCTGGTGACCTACGGTGAGAAGATGGAGTACCTACCACCAGAGACTGGAGACAAGCAGGACTACAAGGTTCTGAGCAGGCTAGCAGCGGTCGAGGCCAAGGGCTCTATGCCACTGCAGGCGGTCACCAACGCGATGTCCGCGAGGATGAGCAGGGGCTCACCCGTGTTCATCATCAGCAGCCTTGAGGGTGACGGCACAACTCTGCCTGCAATACGTCATCTCGCGGGAAAGGGTCACGAAGTCATTGTACTCTCTCCAAGCAGCATCGACCTCGAGAGGCTGGTCAGTCGCATACCCAGGATGTCCTACGAGGTCCTCAAACTGGAGAGACAAAACAGGCTCACAGCGATTTCCGGTTACGGTGCGAAGGTGATTGACTGGATGCCGGATGTCGAGCTCTCGCAGGCCCTGCTGCAGGTGAGATCGGTTTAGGAGGCTGAGTTATGGCAATGGAATTAGTTCCCGAATCACAGACCCTACACATACCCAAGCTGCGCAGGCGCTGGCAGATCCTAGTCCTGCAACTAATCTCAACCGCCTCACTACTGCTCATGATGAAGCGGATGAATAGCGTCTTCGGCTCATGCACTGACCAGTTCATCGCGGACTCAGGAGGCCCCGAATCGACCTATTGGTGTCCGGCCTACGAGCACACTAGGGGCTTGAGGTATTGGACTGACTCCGACGCTATCGACCTATTCCTGCCAGACTTCGTTCACGGCCTCGCCGATTTGTCCGGAAACACCCTGTCAGGGGATGCCACCTTCGTCGCGCCGGTACTGCTCTGCGCGGTCATCACGGCAATATGGGTCTACATTCTACATCAGAGTGAGAAGATCCAGATGTGGATCAACAGACTGATCTCTCTCGGTTTCGTGGGTTGGATGGTACTGCCTTTCCTGCTCTCATGGATCTACGCCATGGTGGTTTCAGGACCCCACCTTCCATTCGGTCATGAGAACCCAGCCTTCAACCACATCGACCATCTCTGGGATCCGTTCATGTTCATCTTTGAGATGATATTCCTCGGCATTGTCTTCGCCCCTATTCTAGCCGGTCTGATGGGCATATGGGGACTCTCCAAGAGAATGATTACCTGGGCCGTTGGCTACTTCCTGATGGTCGTCGGGATTCATGCCATGCTGACCTTCGAGGGCATCACCGACGCAGTCGATGTCGGACTGCAGCCGCTGCCCGCCCAGATTGGCGATGCCACCCTGTACGGAGGGTTGGTATCGCCGTTGTCCCTGACGCTGATATCGATAGCCATCCTGATTATCATCTTCATGGAGTCAGGGCTCGCGGTAATCAGTCACCTAGAGTATGCCGCGATGCTGCCTGAGGAAGCCAAGAGGAACCCCGAGTACGTCACCCAATTCAGGAACGTGATGAACTCGCACATTGCCCACATGGTGAGCATCACTACGGTAGTCGCTCTTACTACTGCGATTGCTCTCGAGTTCGACGACTTCCTAATCTCACTAGTGGGCCTGCTTGAAGGCTCTCAGTGGTCTGGTCAGGTGCGTGAATCGCTCGAGCTCCAACTGACTTACGGCAAGGTCATCTCGGCTGGTTTGTTCCTATTGGTGGTGGCTGGCATGCGCTTCGTATTGCCATGGCAGCGCGTCACTGGTATCATCGAGACTGGGATGAGCAGAATCCGCTCGACCGACTAAGGAAAGAGCTCGACTCGAGCTTACCTCGCCGCATATCACGGTTCAGGGCCGATGAGTGGGTTCAAGCCAAACCGTATCGAGCACCACGCATGGCGGAGGCACTCGCAGTCGAGAGCTGCAGTCGCTGTAACTTTCCTTCGATCATCCATCAAGCCTACAGCGGCCAGCACCTCTGTGGTAGGCACCTGTTTGCCTCGATTCGCAAACGTACCTCCAAGGAGCTCAGGCAGCAGCTAAGGCTACCTAAGGATGCGAGGCACGAGGACGGCTCACCGTATCGAATACTTGTGGCCATCTCAGGAGGCAAGGACTCAGCAGTCTTGCTTACTATGATGCACGATATAATCGGAAATCGCCGCGATGTTGAGTTAATCTCCGGCTGCATAGATGAGGGCATCGACGGCTACCGCGCACCCTCGCTCGAGTGCGCGAGGCAACTGGCCGAGAGTCTAGATGTGAGATTCGAGACTCTGAGCTACGAGGAGATGGGTTACGAGCGCATGGATGAGGTCGTCACGAGGATGCCGGCGATGGGCGAGAACCACGACGAGGCCAATGGACTGATGCCGTGTTCATACTGCGGCGTGTTCCGCCGCCAGGGGCTGAACGCACTGGCGCAGAAGGTCAACGCGGACGTTATGGCCCTAGGCCACAACCTCGACGACATGGCCCAGTCCATCCTGATGAACCTGCAGAATGGAGAAATCGATCGATCGATTAGACTGGCTCCACACACTGATAATCCGATAGAAGGAATCGCACCTCGAATAGTGCCTCTGCGATGGATTCCAGAGCAGGAGATTCACGCTCACGCTATATGTCAGAGCTTGCCTATGTATCACGGCGACTGCCCACATGCTCCTGGGGCGATGCGTCAGCAGAGTCGTGGAATCGTTGCCGATATGGAGTCGATAACTCCTGGTGCTCGACACGGTCTACTTCACTCTCTTGATGAGATACGCAGACTGCATCGTGAGGCCAATCAGGACTTGAGGTCAGAGGTGAACAACTGCACAGAGTGTGGCGAAATCACCAGCCGAGAAGTCTGCCAGGCATGCACGATGAAGCAGTGGCTGGCAGAAACTGCGTGAATCATAGGGTAGCGAATGAGTCGCCCCTCAGTCAGTCGGTATGAATGAGTCATATCCGAGTCATAGGGTTCCTCAGCAGAACCCAATGAAACATTGTCCGTCGCATAGGGTTGCACTCATGCACCCTATGAGTCACAGGCGAGTCAAGGGGGTCCCAATGGGTCCAAGGAACTCATCACTTCGGCTGGTGCTTGTAGCAGTATTCCGGGTCATGAGTGGATTTGTTGGACTTGCCCTTCCTGCATTGCTCCCCTTGATCATCCACATGAATGCACCATGTGGCCCGCATTATTTCCAATCTCTGCTCCTTGATGGCCTCCGCCTCCAGCCTTTTCTCTCGCATCTCTACTTGGTTATCCAGCCACGTCGAATGTCCCACCCAAAAGTTCCATCTCCCAGTGTTTCGGTCGGCTCCCATCCAGTGCTCTGGATGAAGATAGCCAAACAGAAAACTCACCCCATTCCCATACGACGACCTCAGTCCCGGAGCATCCAGCCCCGGAACCCAAAGTGACCCGCAATTATTGCAAAGCCAAACATTTGCAATTTCATACTCTGTCCTAGAACCTATTCCCAAGTTGTTACCAAA
>ENA-ORXI01000941-ORXI01000941.1-sediment-metagenome-genome-assembly--contig:-NODE-941-length-23591-cov-5.812792_pt1 | contig 23591 bp, 22 predicted proteins | sample MGYA00237861_ERZ511468 | MGnify/ENA primary metagenome ERZ511468 (study PRJEB26299, sample SAMN06266213) | sediment metagenome | isolation source: Hudson Canyon methane seep mesocosm | place: USA:Hudson...
AAAAACAATTGCTATTATAGGATTATCACCAGATGAAACAAAAGCTAGTAATATGGTTGGAAAATATCTTAAAAATGCTGGTTTTAAAATAGTACCTGTTTATCCTAAAGGTGAAGAGATATTAGGAGAAAAAGTCTACAAAAGCTTGGCAGAAATTCCTTTTAAAATTGATATGGTTGATGTTTTTAGAAAACCTAACGCAATTGCTGCTGTAATTGATGCTTGTATTGCAAGAGGGGATATTGATACTGTATGGACTCAATTAGGGCTTGTAAATAATGAGGCTGCAACTCGTGCACAAGAAGCAGGCCTGAAAGTAGTACAAAATCTTTGTACTAAGATTGAATATTCAAGATTATAGAGTATAAAGGTTTAGCTTAGTTTGATTTTCAGACTATTTTAAATTACAAGAGGGATTTCCAAACAGTGTAATTGAAGCTACTGTTCCCTCAACACCATCTGTTCTATTTTTAAGCGTGATGGTTCCACACAAGGTATCTGCTGCATTTTTAGCTAAAAACAGTCCAAGACCAGCCCCAGCTTTTCCTCCAACTCGTTTAAAAGGTGCAAACAGATCAATACTTTCATCAATTCCTGTTCCTTCATCTGTTACTGAAATAGTAATAGAATCATCAACTCTATCTGAGTGAATATTAATACTCTTTCCATCAGGTGTAAATTTAATCGCATTTTGTACAAAATTTTGAATAATTTGGGTTAACAGTGTTGGTTGAAGTGTAATATTAAATCGATTTACGTTGGATGAGAGAGTGATTATAATATTTTTTTGAGCAGAGAGCATTCTGTAATCATTTGCTTTGTTTTGAAGAAATTCAATGATATCAATATCTAAAGGTCTTTCAAATTGAGCACCTTCTGCTCGGCCAATATCCAAAATAGAACTGATCATTTTATTCATGGCATCTATTTCACTGATGGTGAGTTTAAGAGTCTCTTCATATTTTTCAGTTTCTCTTTTTTTTCTCAGTGTAATTTCACTCTTAAGTTTCATAACCGCAAGTGGTGTTTTTAACTCATGGGCTGCACCAATAAAAAGTTCTTTTTTGAATTTTACAAAGGTTTGAATTTTATTGGTTAAGGTATTGATCGAACTTGCCAATGGATGAAACTCAATTGGGAGGTTGTTTTTATCTATTTGTGTTAAGAAATTCTCATTCATATTGGAGAGTTTTTCAGTAATTTGAATAATGGGTTTTAAAAGTGTTTTAGAAACCGCAAAGGCATATAAAATAACCATAATTAAACCTGCTAAGCTTAACAGTAAAATATTATTAAAAATTTTATTTAACATCTTTCTTGATGAGTTGATATTTTTTGTTATTTTTAGAAATTTATTCTTTTTTAAATCAAAAGGAAAAAGAAGTTCTACAAAAAAGTCTTGATCTTTTTTGTATCTTGTATAGGTAATTGCATCTAGGTTTTCAACGGTAATAATATCTACGCTGATATCACTGTTTGTAATGATATTAAAATTTGTATGATTGACTTGAGAATTGACGCTTATTTTATATATGAGCTTTGCATCCGTTAAAAGGGACTCTTTTATCTCTTCATAGATAGTAGCTTTTGTATATCCATAGAAGATAAAAGAGAGAGTGATAATAAATAACGAAGTCGCAAAAATAAGTTTTTGATAAAACTGTTTATAGATACTTTTTGGATTCATTATTTATTATACTTTATATTAAGATTGTTCTGCTTTTGCTTTTGCTTCTGCTTCTGCATCAGCTGTTGGGTAACAAAATCTGTAACCTCTTCTTCTGATTGTTTCAATAGTAGAGATATTTAATGGTTTATCCATTTTTTGTCTAATTTGATTAATAGCAACTTCAATAACGTTTGGAGTAACTAATTCTGGCTCTTCCCAGATAGCATCTAATAATTGTTCTTTAGATACAATTTGATCTCTGTGACGTGCAAGGTGAGTTAATACTTCAAAAGGTTTACCTTTTAATTCAATTTCTTCACCGTTGTATAAAATCTTTTCTTCATCAGGGTTAATTGATAAGTCATCAATCTCAATTACATTTGTTCCACCAAATCTTAATCTAGCTTCAATTCTTGCAAGTAAAATATCAAAATCAAATGGTTTTTTAATATAATCATCAGCACCAGATTTAAGTGCTTCAATTTCACTGTCTTTATCATCACGTGCTGATAAAATAACAACAGCAGTTCTGTTTGATCTATTTTTAACTATTTTACATAATTCAATACCATCACCATCTGGTAACATCCAGTCAGTTAATACTAAGTCATAATTTCTAATATCAATAAAGTATTCTGCATCTTTATAATTTTCAGCTGTATCTACTTGGTATCCAAAATCAGATAGCCCTTCTTGTAATGTTCTGTTAAGAGTTATTTCATCTTCGATGATTAAAATTCTCATAGTATTTATCCTTGTTTAAGTTTAAGTTAACTTTAATTTTTCGGAATTGTACCATAAAAAATAGAAAAGTTAAAGTCTTTTTAAGTTAAATTTCAAAATTCGTTAATTCTTTGATACTTTTGATTAATACCAAATCAAAGTTAAAACATACACTTATTAGTATATCTTTTAACTTTGATTTGGTATAAGATAGATTATGATACAATCACGCTGTTTTATAAAGTATTTAGTTGTATATATTGTTTAGAATAATGAATAAGCTACACAATTAATTCATATATATTTAGATAAAATTGAAAGTAAAATAAACTTAGGAAATAACTATGAAAAAAACAGTTTTAAGTATTGTTGCAACCTTGGCTATAAGTGCTTCTACGTTAAGTGCAGCTGATGTGTATGCTACAGTAAACGGTGATAATGTTACAAAAGAAGATATAGCAGTAGTATTAAGAAATCCCAAGATAAATTTTGACACTTTACCAAAAGAGACGCAAGACAGAGTGGTTCAACAAGCAGTTGAAAAAAAACTACTAACGAATCAAGCGATTAAGAGTGGAATTGAAAAAAACCCAGTATTTGTAAAAGCAATTAATAAAATCAAAAAAGATTTAGCTTTAGAGATTTGGATGCAAACAGAATTTAGAAAATTAAAAGTATCAGATCAAGAGAAGAAAGATTTTTATAAAGCCAATGAATTAAAGTTTAAAAAACAAGCAACGCTAGAAGCAAGACATATATTAGTCGAAACTGAAGAAGCGGCAATTGCAATTATTAAAGATTTGGAAGCAGCAAAAGACAAAAAAACAAAATTTGTTGAACTTGCAAAATCAAAATCAACAGGACCGACGGGTGCCAATGGTGGATACCTTGGTAAGTTCAATCCTGCACAAATGGTGCCAGAATTTTCTGCTGCAGCTGGTGCATTAGAAGTAGGAAAATATACAACAGCTCCTGTTAAAACACAATTTGGGTTTCATATTATTTTACTTGAAGGTAAAGAAGCAGCACAATCAGCAAAATTTGAAGATGTAGAAAAACAAATTACGCAAGCTGTGTTACAAGAAAAATTCAGAAAAAATGTAAAAGCCATGGCAGAAAAATTAAGAAAAACAGCAAAAATAGAAATTAAGTAGGAGAGTGAACGTGGGCGTATTAGATATTGTTAAACCTGGAGTATTAACTGGTAGTGAGGCTAAAAAACTTTTTGAGTATGCGAAAAAAAATAACTTTGCAATCCCTGCAGTAAACGTTGTGGGTACGGATTCGGTGAATGCCATATTAGAGTCAGCTGCTAAAGTTAACTCACCAGTGATTATTCAATTTTCAAATGGAGGAGCGCAATACTTCGCTGGTAAAGGACTTAATTCAGATACTGCTGGAATCTTAGGTGGTATCAGTGGTGCTCAACATGTTCATATGGTAGCTGAAGCTTATGGAATACCAGTGATTCTGCATACAGATCATGCGGCAAGAAAATTATTGCCATGGATTGATGCTTTATTGGACGCAGGACGTGCACATTTTGAAAAGACAGGCCGACCTTTATATACTTCTCATATGTTGGATTTAAGTGAAGAACCATTGGAAGAAAACATTGGTACCTGTGTTGAATATTTTAAAACAATGAATGAGCTTGACATGATGATTGAAATAGAGCTTGGAATCACTGGTGGTGAAGAAGATGGTGTTGATAATACAAATATTGACAATGCTTTATTATATACTCAACCAGAAGAGGTTTCTTATGCTTTTGAAGAACTCAGTCGAGTAAGTCCTAATTTTACCATTGCTGCTTCATTTGGTAATGTACATGGCGTTTATAAACCAGGTAATGTGCAACTCTCACCAGAGATTTTAGATAACTCACAAAAATATATTCAAGAAAAACTCAACATCGAAGAAAATCCTGTGAATTTTGTATTTCATGGAGGTTCTGGTTCAGCATTAGAAGAAATCTCTGAAGCTGTTGGATATGGTGTTATAAAAATGAATATTGATACTGATACGCAATGGGCTTTTTGGGATGGTGTTAGAGCTTATGAATCAAAATACAATGCATATTTACAAGGTCAAATTGGTAATCCAGATGGCGATGATAAACCCAATAAAAAATATTACGACCCAAGAAAATGGTTAAGAGCAGGTCAAGAAGCTACAATTTCTAGACTTGAAACAGCATTTTCAGATCTTTCAGGTCTAAATAAAAACTAACAAACATAGTATTCTTAAAAAAGGTAGTAAGTGAAACTTGCTACTTTTTTTTTAGTCTTCATTTTACTCTTTACTGGTCACTAATGCCAGATTATTCAAATTATTTTTTTGCAGTAAATCAAGAATCTTAACGACTCTTTCATATTTGACTTCTTTATCAATTCTAAAAATAATCGATTGTGTTTTGTCGTCAATATCTTCAAGTTTTAATTCTAACTCTTCAAAAGAAATCTTTTCACCTTTATAAGCAAGTGCAGTAGAACCCAGTTCTATACCAATTTGTTCTTGTTCTATTTCAACTTCTTTTGCATGTGAAGAGGGTAAATCTAACATTAATGCTAATTCTTCTTTTTTAAACACAGATGAGACAATAAAAAAAATCAGTAGTATAAAAACAACATCTATTAGAGGTGTTAAATCTATAGGTAAACTTTCTCTTCTTTTCATAAATTTTCTTGTATTACTTCATTTTTTACTTTTAATTCCAACTCATCTAATACATGTATAAAGTAGTTATAACACAAGTGATGTGGAATGGCTACAATTAAACCTGCCATAGTTGTAATAAGCGCTAAGGAAATTCCATGAGAGAAGATAGTTGGGTCTCCCAAACCATTAGTGCTGATAGCTTCAAAAGACTTTAGTACCCCATAAACTGTTCCTAAAAGACCAAGCAATGGAGAAATGGATGATATATTTTTAATAAAAGTCAAACCTTTTTCTAACTTTTTGACTTCATACTCTATTTGAGTATTTAAAGAAGTTAAATTTGAGACAGTAAGTTTGCTTATAATTTTTTTTGTAATACCTTTTTTATTTGAAAGTGTTAAAAACTTCCAAATGATAATTGAAAATCCTATAATATTTAAAAAAAGTAAAATATAAACTATTTCACCACCTTTATTGATATATTCTATTAAATCCATAAATAACCTTATTTTATATTGTAAGTATTTTAGTATAATACACGTATGAAATATATAAATTCAAAAGTAGAAAAAATTAAATTTAACGATTTTGAACTCTTTTTAAAGAGGGATGATTTACTCGATGTTGATTTCTCTGGAAACAAAGCCAGAAAGTTTTATTATTATTTAGTCAATGATTTTCCAGGTGTTACAAAAGTAATTGGACATGGCTCTCCTCAAGCAAACTCTTTGTATTCTTTTTCAGTCTTAGCCAAACTCAAAGGCTGGCATTTAGAATTTTATGTTGACCATATTCCAAGTTTTATAAAAGATAATCCAGTAGGTAATTATAAAGCAGCTTTAGATAATGGTGCAAAAATTATAGCTGTGGGTGAGACGGGTTATACGAAGAGTTGTGTTGAGTATATCCATGAAAAGGTTATGCCAAAAGAAACAACTGCTGTATTTGTTCCAGAAGGGGGACGATGTGCCCAAGCAGAATTTGGAGTAAAAATTTTGGCCGATGAAATAAAACAGTGGGCACAAAAAGAAAAAAAAGAGAAACTCAAAATAATGCTTCCATCAGGGACTGGAACAACGGCACTTTTTTTACAAAAAAACTTGCCAGATTTTGAAGTATTGACATGTGCTTGTGTAGGAGATGATGAGTATTTAAAAAAACAATTTTTTGAACTTGATGAGAATGAAAATAATCATCCAACTATTTTAAATATGGGTAAAAAATACCATTTTGGTAAATTATATAAAGAATTTTTTGTAATGTATAAGAACCTCTTGAATCAAACCAACATTGAATTTGATTTGCTCTATGATCCCTTGGGTTGGCTGTGTCTTCAAGAGTATTTACAAAAAAATAAATTGGACAAGACTCCAATACTATATATCCATCAAGGCGGAATATTAGGCAATGAAACCATGCTTCCAAGATATGAAAGAAAGTATAATTTTTAATTTTATTTTGTTATAATATTTTAACAACATAAAGGTTTCAAATGTCTTTTTTTAAATGGATAATATCAATTATCTTATTAAGTACTTTATTATATTCATCACAAAAAGACTTAGAAAAAGTCTCTGTGCAATTAAACTGGAAATTCCAGTTTGAATTTGCAGGTTTTATTATGGCAAAAGAACTGGGACTTTATGAAAAAGTAGGATTAGATGTCAATATAAAAGAGTTTAAAAAAGGCATCAATGTTATAGAAGACGTCAAAAATGCCGAGGCAGATTTTGGTGTATATGATGCCTCTTTAATTCGCTCTTATACCAAAGAAAAACCCATTGTATTATTATCCAATTATTTTAAAAGATCGGCACTTATATTTATCACCAAACAAGATATTTTAACACCTGAAGATTTAATCGATAAAAAAATCATGGCCGCATCTCATGAATTGGAACACAGTTCTTTATCCACACTGCTAAAAAAATTTAAAATTGATATTGAAAAATTAAATATTACTCCTCACAGTTATAAAGCCGATGAGTTTATAAATGGTTCAGTTGATGTTATGAGTGCTTTTATCTCCAATGAGTTATATCATGTTAAAAAGTCCAAAGTACCTTATAATATTATTGACCCTGTCAATTATGGGATTTATGGTTTGGGTTTAAATCTTTTCTCTACCTTGGAAAAAACAAAACAGAATCCAAAGTTGGTTCAAGATTTTATTGATGCAACCAATGAGGGATGGAAATATGCCTTAACGAATAAAGAAAAAACAGTTGATGTGATTTATAATAAATATTCAAAACTCAAATCAAAAGATGCATTAATGTTTGAAGCGGCTGAGACTAAAAAATTGATGCTTCCTAAAGTGTATCCAATAGGGTTTATTGATAAAAAAATTGTAAAAGAAGCGGTTTCAGACTTAATTCAGCAGGATATTATCCACGATAATATTAATATAGATGACTTTATCTTTTCAAGTAAAAAAATGAATAAAGATCAAGTAGAATTGACTAAAGATGAAAAAAAATATTTGACACAAAAAAGGAAAATTTTAATGTGTGTTGATCCTGATTGGATGCCTTATGAAAGAATATATAAAGGCAAACATGAAGGAATTACCTCTGAATATTTAAATATCTTAGAAAAGAAAATAGGAATACCCATTCAATTGGTTAAAACAACTTCATGGGCACAAACCCTGAGCTTTGCACAAAAAAGAAAGTGTGATATTATCTCTTTAGCTACACAAACACCTTCAAGACTTAAATACATGAATTTTACAAAGCCGTATTTAGATTTTCCAATTGTTCTTGCTACCAAAGTAGATAAATTGTTTATCTCTAATGTTGAAGATATTATTGAAACAAAAAAAATAGGTATAGTCAAAGGGTATGCGATTGGGGAAATATTAAAACGTAAATTTCCCAAAAATATGATCGTTGATGTGACTTCAGTTGAAAATGGAATGAATTTGGTTGCAAGAGGAACACTGTTTGGGATTTTAGATGCAATGCCTCCTTTAGCATATGTGTTACAGCAAAATTATATTGGTGAGCTTAAAATTGCTGGCAAATTGCAAGATGATTTTGAGTTAGGTATTGCAGTTAGAAATGATGAACCGTTACTTTTAGATATTTTTAATAAAGCAATCAACTTAATAGATCCTTCTAAAAAACAAAAAATTGTAAATAAATATATTTCTGTTAAGTTTGAAAAAGGGTTTGATTACAATCTTTTTTGGCAAGTCTTTGCTGTGTTACTTCTTATCATTATATATGGGGTATACAGACACAGAGAATTGATTTTGACAAAAAATAAGTTGCAAAGTTCCATTAACAGTTTTGAGGTACTGTTGAATTCTGTGATAGAAGCAATTTTTGTTTATGAAGATGAAGTTTGTATTGATGTCAATGATGTCGCAGTTGAAATGTTTGGTTATAAATCAAAAGAAGAGATGATAGGTTTGCGTATTGAAAAGTTTGCCTATAAAAAAACACTAAAAATTGTCAAAGACAATTTTAAAAAAGATGTCGCCCCTTACGAAGTTTTAGGCGTAAAGAAAAACGGTGAAGTTTTTAATATATTAGTCAAAGGAAGAAATACACAACTGAATAATAAAAAGGTAAGAATCTCAACCATTATTGATACCACTACCATGAAAAATCAAGAAAAATTGTTAATGCAACAATCAAAAATGGCAGCAATGGGAGAAATGATTGATAATATTGCTCATCAATGGAGACAGCCTTTAAGTCTTATTAGCACAGTATCAACGGGGTTAGAATTAAAACTCACCTATAATACTTTTCAAAAAGAAGAGGCTTTGTCAGAATTGAAAAATTTAAATGAGACAACTCAACACTTATCACAAACCATAGATGATTTTAGAAACTTTTTTAGCAGTAATAAAGAAAGAAGTGAATTTTGTGTTTTAAAATTAATCAATAAAAATCTTACCTTATTTGAAGGAATGTTTAAAAGCAATAATATAAATATTGTATTTGAAGATGTTCAAGATGTTTACATAACCAATTATGAAAATGAACTCACTCAAGCACTGCTGAATGTTTTTTATAATGCCAAAGATGCAATGATTAAGAAAAAAAGTAATAAGTTTATTTTTATTTCCATTTCAAAAGATTCCCATTGGGTGTCTATAAGAATAAAAGATAATGGTGGTGGCATTAAAAAAGAGGTTATCAATAAAATATTTGAACCGTATTTTACAACAAAACATAAAAGTCAAGGTACCGGTATTGGTTTGTATATGACCCATCAAATTATTGAGCGAAATATGAAAGGTTCAATTGAAGCTTCAAATGTTTCGTACGACTATGAAAACAGTAACTATAAAGGTGCGCAGTTTATCATCAAACTTCCCCTAAAGTAACTCAATAGTGACGCATTTTTTTAAAACTTGATTTATGACATAAAATTTTTACTTAAATTTAGATATAATCTTCGACTATGAAAAAGAACAATTTAATATTAATAGGTTTTATGGGAGTTGGAAAAGGTACAGTTGCGCGAGCACTTGTAGCAAAGTACGACTTATTTGCAATTGATACAGATGATATAATCGAAAGCCAAGCTAAAAAGAAGATAAAAGAAATATTCAAAAAAGAAGGCGAAGAATATTTTAGAAATCTTGAGCAAAAATGTGCTGACTGGTTAGAAAGCAGTGTAGATAATACTGTCATATCAACAGGTGGCGGCTTTTATAAAAGAGCAAATATTCAAGAAATTGGAAAAATCGTTTATTTAAAATCTTCGTTTGAAGGGATATTAAATAGAATTGGTAATTCTCCTAATGCCATTAAAAAACTCAAAAAAAGACCCCTTCTTCAAGATATTGCAGAAGCAAAAAAACTGTTTAATGCAAGAGTACCTGAGTATGAAAATATTGCAGATATCATTGTAGATGTTGAAGACAGAAATGTTAACGATATTATAAAAGACATTATGAAAAAGAGCAAGGCTTAACATGAAAATAATCAATACCAACGATTCAAATTTTAGTGAAGAATTCAAGTCAATATTAGCACGAGCTAAAACCGATATCAGTAAGGTTTCATCTATTGTAAATGGTATCATCGATGAAATAAAACTTGATGGAAACAGTGCACTTACTCAACATATCTCTCGGTTTGATAATTGGACTCCCTCTTGCGATGAAGAGTTATTGATTAACGTTGATGATATGAAAAAAGCGTATGATAATATTGATGACAAATTAAGAGACGCCTTACATACAGCCTATGACAGAATTAAAAGATATCACGAAAAACAACTTCCAAAATCTTGGATTGATTTTGAAAAAAATGGAAGCATATTAGGACAAAAAGTAACCCCAGTTGATAGAGCGGGACTTTATATTCCTGGAGGAAAAGCTGCTTATCCTAGTAGTTTACTGATGAATGCAATTCCAGCAATCGTTGCAGGTGTAGAGGAAATTGTAGTGTGTACTCCTACACCCAACAATGAAGTCAATGAACTTCTGCTTGCAGCATGTCACATCTGTGATATTAAAAAAGCCTACAAAGTTGGAGGGGCGAGCGCGATTGCTGCAATGGCATATGGTACTGCAACAATTCCTAAAGTGGATGTAATAACAGGTCCGGGTAATATTTTTGTGGCAACGGCTAAAAAATTAGTATTTGGTGAAGTGAACATTGACATGATCGCAGGTCCAAGTGAAATTGGTATTTTAAGTGATTCAAGTGCCAATCCAAAATACTTAGCCATTGATTTATTATCTCAAGCTGAACATGATGAAATGGCAAGTTCAATTATGATTACGACTGATGAAGATATTGCCGCACAAACAAGTGTTGAGGTGGATAATTATTTAAAAACATTAAGCCGACGTGAAATTGCACAAAAATCTATTGATGACAGAGGGGCAATTATTGTTGCCGCATCAATGGATGAAGCCATTAAACTGATGAATGAAATAGCACCTGAGCACTTAGAAGTAATGACAAATAATGCATTTGAATTATTACCAAAAATCAAACATGCGGGTGCGATTTTCTTAGGAGCTAATACTCCTGAACCAATTGGTGATTATATAGCTGGACCAAATCATACACTTCCTACAGGAAGTACCGCAAAATTTTACAGTCCATTAAACGTAGAAAACTTTATGAAAAAATCTTCAATTATTAGTTTTTCTCAAGAAGCTATCAATGAATTGGGTGAAGCGTGTGCACTTTTAGCAGATACTGAAGGTTTAACAGCTCATGCTGAATCTGTTAGAATTCGATTAAATAAATAGTAATAAAATAAAAAATTAAAAAACAAAGGGTTAATTATGGCAAATAAATATTTTTTAGAAGATGAAGATGATATGTTTGTAGGAAGTCCAAAGTCAAAATACTTTGATATAGCACGTCAAGCAAATGAAGAAATCGTTGCAGATGAAACAGACAAAATTGTTGAAAAACTAGCAGTAATGGAACTAATGCTTAGTCAAGATAAAGACGTTGATTTTGATTTAAACAGACTTATTCAACAATATGTTTTTGAACATGCTGATGAAGTTGAAGAAATGAAAAAAGGTTTATACATAGAATTTACAGGTGAAATTGTTTGTAGATTAGATTCATAAGGTAAAAAGTGGAAGAGTTATTAGAAGTAAAACAGCAAATACTAGAATTCGTTAAAGAAATTGGTGATGAAAAAAGTGTAGAACTATTAGGACATTTAGCCCAAGGCAAAATGTTAAGATCTAAACTTATTTTAAAAATTGCTGGAGTCAATGATGAGTCAATCAAACTGTGTGCAGTTGTAGAAATGATTCATGCTGCTTCACTTTTACATGATGATGTTATCGATGATGCGTATACCAGAAGAGGGCAACCCAGCGTTAATGCCATTTACGATAACAAAACATCGATTATGTTTGGAGATATTTTATACTCTAAAGCATTTACAGAACTTTCACAAATGGACAGAAAAATAGCCTATAATATTGCAAATGCGGTGACACTTTTAAGTGTGGGTGAACTTTTAGATGTGGAACTTACAAAATCGTTTAATAACTCTTATGACAAATACTTTGATATGATTTATAAAAAAACGGCTTCATTGATTGAAGCCAGTGCAGCAAGTGCTGCAATACTTGCAGGACTTGATGAGTCAAAATATGCAACCTATGGTAAAAACTTAGGGCTTGCTTTTCAAATGATTGATGATATTTTAGATATAACCCAAGACAGTGCAACGTTGGGTAAACCTGCTATGTTGGATTTTGTAGAAGGGAAAGTGACTATTCCTTATTTGTTATTACATGACAGATTAGAAAACAAAGAAAAATTAGAATCGTTGTATAAAAAAGAATTGTCACAAGATGAAGCTTCTTGGATTAAAACACAAATGTTTGAGACAAAAACATTAGAGGATTCTATAAATCAAGCCAAACAATTGGGGCTTGAAGCCATTAATTGTGTCAAAGATGAAAACAATGAATCCCTTGTCCAAATAATGCAAGCAATGATAGAAAGAGAATTTTAATGATATATTTAAGTATAAGTTTTACTCATAAAAATACAGATATACAAACACGAGAGAAATTGGCTTTTGGTAATGATTTAGAAAAAGAAACTTTTTTAAAAAATATTTTAGCTCAAAACAATATTGAAGAAGCTGTTTTATTATCAACATGTAACAGAGTTGAAATTATTACAAGTGTAAGTAATGTTCAAGATGCTCAAACTCTAATTTTAAAAAAACTCGCAGAATTCTCAACGTTAGATTTTGAAGATTTAACCGAAAGAGCTGATATTTTTGATAATAACTATGCAATTCATCATCTTTTTTCAGTGGCATCTTCTTTAGATAGTTTAGTTGTGGGTGAGACTCAAATCGTTGGACAGTTAAAAGATGCTTTTAAATTTTCAATGTCAAAGGGATTTTGTAACAGAAAACTAGCACGTGCTTTTCATTACTCTTTTAAATGTGCAGCAAGTGTTCGTAATGCGACATCTTTGGGTACAGGTTCAGTATCAGTTGCCAGTACAGCTGTTGCAAAAGCAAAAGAGATATTTAAAAACAAAGAAGATGTGAGTGCTTTAGTCATTGGTGCAGGTGAAATGAGTGAGCTTGCTATAAAACATCTTTTAAGCAGTGGATTTAACGTTGTTATTACAAGCAGAGACATTAAAAAAGCACAGCTATTAGCTTCAACTTTTGATGAAGAAATCTCTGTTGAACCGTACAGCGAGCTCAATGAACTTTTAAATACAATGGAATTATTAATAACAGCAACATCTGCCCCATATCCTATTATCAAAGAAGATATGGTCAAAGAGTGTAGTTTTAACAGATATTGGTTTGATGTTGCAGTTCCTAGAGATATTGATGATATCCAAATGAATAAGTTAAATATTTATGCTGTTGATGATTTACAAGATATTGTTAATGAAAACATGGCTCTTCGAGCGGAGAGTGCAAAAAAAGCGTATTCAATTGTAAGTAACATGTCAAAAGAATTTTTTGATTGGTTAAGAACATTAGGGGTTGAACCTGTACTTAAACATCTTCATTTAAATGGAGATGATATCATTGAAAAGAAATTACAAAACGCCATTAAAAAAGGTTTTATTAATGGTGAAGATGAAGAAAATATTAAAAAGCTTTGTCAAACAGTAATGGCTGAATTTTTACATCTTCCATCAAAGAAACTTAAAGAGGTTTCAAAATCAATGGAAGGTGATATCGTATTAGGAACGGTCCAAAATATCTTTGGACTTAAAGATGATACCACCATGTTAAACAAATACAAATGTGACCATGCAATGGAAGAAACAAATAATTTAGGATAATAAATGAAATTTAGTAGAATGTTTATACCAACAACAAAAGAAGCTCCAAAAGATGCAACACTGCCTTCACACCAATACCTAGTTCGTGGTGGATTTATCAACCAAGAGGGTGCTGGACTTTATAACTTTATGCCATTAGGAAAAATTGTTTTAGATAAAATCAGAGCAGTTGTAAAAGAAGAACTGGACAATGCGGGTTTACAAGAAGTACAATTACCTTTTGTTACTCCTCTAAGCCTTTGGGAAGAAAGTGGTCGAGCAAATAAAATGGGTCTTGAAATGCTTCGAATCAAAGACAGAAAACAAAGTGATTTTGTTTTAAGTCCAACCAATGAAGAAGCAATGGTGACTATGGTAAAAAACAGAGTCTCATCTTATAAAAATTTACCTGTGCATTTATATCAAATCAATACAAAATTCAGAGATGAAGCCAGACCAAGATTTGGTCTAATGAGAGGTCGAGAATTTTTAATGAAAGATTCATACAGCTTCCATGAGAGTGCTGAAGATATGGTTCGAGAATTTAACCTTATGGAAGAAACATACAAAAAGATTTTCACACGATTGGGTTTAGAATTCAGAGTGGTTGCTGCTGATTCTGGAGCTATTGGAGGCGCTGGATCTAAAGAATTTATGGTATTAGCAAATTCTGGTGAAGATACAATTGTTGTGTGTCCTGATTGTGATTATGGCGCTAATATTGAAGCAGCTATAAGAACACCAAAGCAAAGAACGCCTTGGTTTGAAAATACTGCCTATGAAGCAACAATTGAAAAAGTTGAAACTGTAGGAATGAAAACGATTGAAGAAGTATCAAACTTTTTAAGTACTTCTCAAGCGCAATCAATTAAAGCCGTTATTAAAAAAGCCATTTATGAAGAAAATGAAAAAATCGTTGTCTTTTTTGTACGAGGTGATGATGAGCTTGAAGAAATCAAAGCGTGTAATGCTGTTGAAGCATTAGAAATCGAAGACGCGAGTGAAGATGATATTGCAAATGCGGGATTGGTTGCAGGATATTGTGGACCATTTGGATTGGCTGAAGATATCACTTTTGTTGTGGATAAAGAAATCAAAGATGAAGTTGGTTTGGTTTGTGGTGCAAATGAAGAAAACTATCACTTTACAGGTACTGATTTATCATCACTGAAAGATGTGAAATATTTTGACTTGATTGCCGTTCAAGAAGGTGATGCTTGTTCTTGTTGTGGTGGAGCTTTAAAACACACTAAAGGAATTGAAACAGGTCATATTTTTCAATTAGGTACAAAATACTCTGAAGCCTTAGATGCAAACTTCTTAGATCAAAATGGAAAAAGTAAACCTTTTGAAATGGGAACATTTGGTATTGGTGTGAGCAGATTAGTGGCAACTGTTGTTGAACAACATCATGATGAAAAAGGGTGTATCTGGACTAAAGAGACTACACCATTTATGGTAGATGTTATTGTATCTAATGCAAAAAAAGAAGAAGAATTAAGTGCAGGTACAAAAATATATGAAGATTTAAAAGCTGCAGGAATTGATGCTATTATTGATGACAGATTAAAAGAGAGATTTGGATTTAAAATAGGTGATTATGAATTATTGGGATTTCCATATGCTGTAATTGTAGGTAAAAAACTTCAAGAGGGTATTGTAGAAATCGTCGATAGAAAAACATTAAATAAAACAGAAGTAACAATACAAAATGTTCAAAGTGAGTTAGAAAAACTCATTAACGCTTAATACTGTTATTAAAGTAATAAAAAGGCTGTAAGAATTTGTTCTTACAGCCTTTTTTTATGCCTTAAAATAATTTGAGGTATTATAAACTTAAGACATTAAGTGATATAATTTTTACTTAAAAAAATAGATATAGGAATTATAATGGAAACTAGCAGTGTACAAACCGTTTCAGATATGATAGGACTTTATTCAACAAATATTGCCATTGCAATTGTGATATTTTTTGTGGGTAAATTTATAGCCAGTAAGATTACAAAAGGTATTGTAATTTTAATGGATAAACAAAAAAATATTGACAAAACATTATCAAATTTTTTAGAAGATATTATGTACTACATAATGATGGTTGTGGTGATTATGTCAGCATTAGATCAATTAGGAATTGATACCACATCTTTCTTGGCTATTTTGGGAGCTGCTGGTTTAGCGATTGGTTTAGCCCTTAAAGATTCACTTTCAAATTTTGCCTCAGGTGTTATGATTATTATGTTTCGACCTTTTAAAATTGGAGATATTGTAAATGCTGGTGGAGTTACAGGAAAAGTGATTGAAATACATCTTTTTAATACAGAATTCACCACGCCTGATAATCAAAAAATTTTAGTACCCAATGGGGCGATTACGGCATCCTCAATTACTAATATTAATGCTCATGATACCAGACGAATCGATTTAACCATTGGAATTGGTTATGATGATGATATTAAAAAAGCAAAAGATATTTTGCATGATATTGTTGCAAAAAATGAAAAAATATTAAAAGAACCCGCTGTTACAATTGCAGTTGCTGAACTTGCAGACAGCAGTGTCAATTTTGTAGTGCGTCCTTGGGTGAACACTCCTGATTATTGGAACATAAAATTTGAACTAAATGAAGCCATTAAATATCGATTTGATGAGGAAGGAATTTCTATTCCTTATCCGCAAAGTGATGTTCATTTGTATAAAATGAAAAAAGAGAAATAACATTTTAACACTACCTAATATCCTCAATGAAATCTTAGAAGATTTAATCAATACAGGACTTAAACCTGTGTTGGTTGGTGGATGTATTCGAGATTATTATTTAAAAATACCTTGTAAAGATTATGATATTGAAGTGTATCAAATCCAAAGTTTATCCCAATTAGAAATCTGTCTTGAAAAGTATGGAAGAGTTGTACTTGCTGGAAAAAGTTTTGGGGTATTAAAACTCTCTTGTGAAAATTATGAATTTGATTTTGCCCTTCCCAGGACTGAGCAAAAAGTAGGATTGGGACATCAAGGCTTTGAAGTTACCACTAATGGAAATCTTGATTTTAAAGAAGCTGCACTTCGTCGAGATTTTACCATTAATGCGATGGGTTATGATTTTAAATCAAAAAAAATAATTGATCCCTATAGTGGATTAATTGATTTAGAAAATAAAATACTCAGACATATCAATGATACTACCTTTGTAGAAGATCCTTTAAGAGTTTATCGTGCGGTACAATTTTGTGCACGTTTTGATTTAACACTGGATAAAAAAACGATTGAATTGTGTCAGTTTATTGTAGATAAAAACGAACTAAAAGAGTTGGCCAAAGAGCGAATTTTTGAAGAAATTAAAAAACTTCTTTTAAGAGCCAATAAACCTTCCATTGGATTTTCATTGTTAAAAGAGTTGGGTATTTTAAAACACTATCCTCAGCTCTTAAGCTTAGTAGGTTGTCTTCAGGATATTGAGTATCATCCAGAAGGTGATGTTTGGGTTCATACGCTGATGTGTTTGGATGAAATGGCTAAACTAAAAACAGGGAATGATTACAAAGACTTGTATTTAATGTTGGCTGTTTTATGTCATGATTTGGGCAAACCACTTACAAGTGAAATAAGAAAGGGAAGAATTACTTCGTATAATCATGAAAAAGAAGGTATAACTCCCACCATAGATTTTTTAGAATTATTAACCAATGAAAAAAAACTCATTGACAAAATCACACCTTTAGTCCAACACCATTTAGCACCGTTTCAACTGTATTTGCACCATTCAAGTTTGAAAGCCGTTAAAAGGTTGGCAACAAAAGTCAATATAGAAGAGCTGTGTTTGGTCTGTTTGGCTGATTGTAAAGGAAGAGACATTCCTGATAAGGATAAATGCGATAAAGCCGTAGAGTGGCTCTTACGCAACGCACAAGAGCTCAATGTTCACAACGAAAAACTTCAACCTTTAGTTCTAGGGCGAGACTTGATACAATTGGGTTATACACCCAACCCCATGTTTAAAACAATACTTGATTATGCCTATGATTTACAAATAGAAAATGAAAATTTTGACAAAGAAGTCATTTTAGGTTGTATTAAAAAAGAGTATCCCAATGAGAAAATTTAAATATTTAGCAGTAATATTCCTTTTTTACGCTGAGCTATTTTCTAATGAATTAACTCTTGCTACGGGTTTGTCAATACCACCATATGTCATAAAAGAGACCCATTCTGGAATAGAACTGGATATTGTCAAAGAAGTACTTAAACTCAGAGGGTATAATATTGATACAATCTTGTATGTGACAAATAAGCGAATACATAAACTGCTTTTAGAAAAGAGTATTGATTTCGCACTTAATGTACCTCCTAATATCAAAAATATTTATTACTCCAATGTCATCATAGAATTTAAAAATGTTGCAATTGCATTAAACAAGAATCATTTTAAAATCAATACTCTTAATGATCTTGTAGGCAAAAGAGTAATAGCTTTTCAAAATGCCAATAAATTTTTAGGTAAAGAGTTTCATTATTTTTCTCTTGAAAATAAGAACTACAATGAATTGATAAATCAAGTTGCGCAAGTTGAACATTTATATAAAAGCAGAGCGGATGTTGTTATTTCAGATAAATATATCTTTTTATATTATAAAAATAAAAATATAAAAAGATATGATAAAACATTGAAATTGGATTTTTTTGATATCTTACCCTCTTCACCCAGACGGGCAGTTTTTTTAAGTGAAGAAATCAGAAATGAGTTTAATAAGGGGTTAGTAGAACTTAAAAAAAATGGTGGCTATTTACAACTCATGCAAAAGTATAATTTTAAGGATGAATAATTGCATTAGGGCTTCCATTGGCTGAACTGTAAATAATGACATCATACTTTTTGGCATAATATTTCATGAGTAGTTTTTGAAGTGTTGGCTCAATTGAGGGAGTAAACCAAGCATTATTTGATGTGGCAATCATATATTTTGTATCACCTATATTTTCAAATATTTCATCAGTAGTGGCTTCATAACAAATCGCATTTCTAAAATTAATTCCTTGGATATTAAAATCAGTGGCTGCTTTGGCTTTTGTATAATCTTTGGCACCATCGTAAAAAGTATTATTAACAAAATCTCTGATTCTTTGAGGTAAAGGTACGGCTTCTCCAAATGGTACCAGCACAACTTTATGTGCAACAGTTACTTTTTCTTTTGAAAAATGGTACGTAGAATTATAAAACAGATCATCTTTTTTGTACAGTGAGCCCAGAATGATATCAATTTGATTGGATTTTTGGTTTAACATATCAAGCAGACTGCTTCTTTGATTTAATATAAGAGGAAAAGCCGTTTCGGGTAAAATGATTAAGTCATAATTTTCTTGTATGGCTTTATCAATTAAGTTTATATTTTCTTGTACGAGTGAAAGCGAGTTTTTTCTTTGCCATTTTACTTTTTGGTCCACCATTAATTGTGGCATGTAAATTTTTAAGTCTGGCTTTACAGTCTTATTTGGGCTTATCATAAAAAAAGAAACAACCAATGGAACCCAAAAGGCATATCTGAATTTGTTCAACAATATCATTGAAACTAAAATCAGTGCAAAATCCAGTTTGGTAATACCAAAATAAGAGTCAATAAATAAAAGTTCAGGTTTAAGCCAATTAAATCCAAATGGGGAGAGAAAAGTAAAAGCAAAAAATACTAAAGCTCTTACATAAATCGAATCATCAAGAATAACAAAAGCATAAAATATAATCCCATAACCTAATCCAAGACCTATTATAACAAGGGGCATTAAGTAGGATAAATCATAATGTTCAAAACTTAAAGCAATCCACCATGTCCAAAATATACCACCAAAAAAACCAACATAAAAGAGAGATTTTTTAGGAATAGTCAGAATAAAATAAACAGCTGCGAGACCTAATAGGGAATTGATTAACTTATTTTCAATTCCAAAATAAGATAAATAGATAAAGCAAGAGAATAAAATGGCTGTGCAAAAGCCTTTTATTATGATATTTTCGTTAGAATTATCGCGTTTTACTAAAAACATAAAAACTTATTATAACAAAGGAATTTATATGAATGCAGAATTAATTCAGTCATTACTACCTCTAGTTGCTCTATTTGGGATTTTTTACTTCCTAATTATTAGACCACAACAAAAACAAGCTAAACAGCACAAGCAAATGATCGCGGACCTAAACAAAGGTGATAAGATTGTAACAAATGGTGGCTTAATTGTTGAAATATCAAAAATTGAAGAGGGTTATTTAGTTATTAAAAATCATGACAACACTGAAATGAAATTAATTAAAGAATCTGTTGCTAAACTTTTCGAAGACTAAAAACACTTAAAACATGTAAGCAATTACATGTTTTATCCCCCTTTCAAAATTCTATTTAAGGAAAAAGATTGAAAATCTTAAATTATAGACTTGTTATATTTATATTAAGTATAATTTTTGGTGTAGTTTTTGCTATACCTTCATTTTTGCAAACAGACACGGGAAAGAAAATTTCTTTAGGTCTTGACTTGCAAGGTGGATTACATATGCTTTTAGGTGTGCAAACAAATGAAGCAGTAACTTCAAAAATTAAAACAATGACAACATCAATAAAATACTTTGCAGAAGATGAAGAAATTTTAATTGAAGATTTAAGTTTTAAAAATGATGTTATTAATTTTATACTGCTTGACTCAGATGAGATGGCTAAAGTTGATAAAATGCTTTCAGAAATCAAGGGACTTGATATTCAAAAAAGTGAAGACTTAACGTATAACATCACACTTCAGCCTGCACAAATTGCGTTGACAAAAGATTTAGCAGTATCACAAGCTGTTGAAACCATTCGAAACAGACTTGACCAGTTTGGATTGTCTGAACCTACAGTCATAAGACAAGGTGCAGAAGATATCGTTGTTGAGCTTCCTGGTATTAAAACAGCTGCAGAGGAAAAAGCCGCACGTGAGCTTATTTCAAAACCAGCTAACTTAGAACTAATGGCAATAGATGAAGACAAGGCAGATCAAGTATATACACTTACGGCTTCTCAAGCATCTCAATACGGTGATATCATTTTAGAAAAAAATGATGGAAGCGGTGAGAAATATCTGGTAAAAGAGATTCCTATTTTAGATGGAAGTCAAATCATAGATGCACAAGTAGCTTTTGACCAAGCCAATCAACCTATTATTAATTTTACATTGAATTCAAGTGGGGCAAAAATCTTTGGTGACTTTACAGCAAAAAGTGTTGGAAAAAGACTGGCTGTTGTATTAGATGGTACGGTATACTCTGCTCCAAATATCAATGAAAGAATTGGTGGAGGACGAGGACAAATTTCTGGTGGATTTACATTAGTAGAAGCTGGAAATGTAGCGATTGCTTTAAGATCTGGAGCGCTTCCTGCATCTGTTAAGATGTTAGAAAAAAGATCAGTTGGACCATCTTTGGGTGCTGATTCAATTCAAGCAGCTATGTTGGCACTTATTTTAGGGTTTATCTTAGTTATAGTGTTTATGGTTTTATATTATGGATTGGCAGGATTCATTGCAAATGCAGCACTGATTACGAATATTTTTATTATCGTTGCAGTCATGGCAATGTTTGGTGCGACCTTAACCCTACCTGGAATGGCTGGTATTGTATTAACTGTAGGTATGGCAGTTGATGCCAATGTTATTATCAATGAAAGAGTACGTGAGCTATTACGGCAGGGAATGAGTATTCCAAAAGCCATTGAAGATGGGTATTCAAATGCAATGAGAGCAATTTTAGATGCAAATATTACAACACTTTTAGTTGCAGTTATTTTATACATGTATGGAACAGGACCAATTAAAGGTTTTGCTGTAACAATTTCTATTGGTATTTTAGCTTCAATGTTAACGGCAATTTTAGGAACACATGGTATTTATGATGCGTTAATGCCTAAAATAACTAAAAGTAAAAATCTAAGAAAATGGTTTGGTATAAAATAATGGAATTATTTAAAACAGATACAATATATAATTTTATGGCAAAAAGATTGCCATTTATGGGACTATCCGCACTTTTAATACTGGCTTCACTTGGGTTGCTAGTAACAAAAGGTTTAAATTTTGGTATTGATTTTGCAGGGGGAACGATTGTTCAAGTTAAATATGAACAAAAAGCACCTATTGATAAAATAAGAACAATTTTAAGTGGAACGGCTGAATTTCAGGATGCTTCTATAACTGAATTTGGGAGTCCTGAAGAAATTATTATTCGAATTACTGGTTCATCTGCTGATTTAGCAAATGATATTGGTGATGAAATTAGTGTTCTTCTTAAACCAACTGGAAAGTTTGAAGTTAGACGTGTAGATATAGTTGGTCCAAAAGTAGGTGGAGAGTTAAGAGAAAAAGGGCTTATGGCTTTAGGTCTTTCACTGCTTGTAATTCTAATCTATGTTAGTTTTAGATTTGAGTGGCGATTTGCAGTGGCTTCCATCTTTGCGTTAGTGCATGATGTTACCATTGCTTTAGGAATGATATCACTGTTTGGCGTCGATGTAAACTTAGATATCCTAGCAGCCATTTTAACCATCCTTGGATACTCTCTAAATGATACGATTATCGTATTTGACCGTATCAGAGAAGGGGTTCAAAAATCTCATAAATCAGTACTAGAAGATGTAGTAAATGAATCAGTGTCAAGAACACTTTCAAGAACTACATTGACTTCATTAACAACATTCTTTGTTGTTGTGACACTGTTTATCTTTGGTGGAGAGATTATCCACGGATTTGCATTTACAATGCTTGTAGGTATCGTAGTGGGTACGTATTCATCTATCTTTATCGCTGCATCTTTCTTGGTTCAGTTGAAGTTCTCAGTAGCGAACTTCAGAGCTAAAGAAGCAGAGAAGTTAAAGAGACAAAAAGAAAAAGATAAGATGCGGGCCATGTATGAGCAGGGTACTGTCTAAATAACGAGTCATAAAATTCGAGCTTCTGCGCTAACTCGGCGTTGGAGCTCAAATTTTAAATGCTCATGTACTTGTTGTACACTCCGCTTCAAAATTCAACCTCCTCCTTGATTTAACACAAAATCTCAAACTTTCTGACACGTTATTTTATTAAATTAAAATTATTGTGATGTAAACTGTGACAATCTTTTTGTATACTATCCTTAAAATTATTGGAGACTTATGTCTGAAGAATTGATGTATACTTGTCAATGTCAAATTAGTGATAATGAAACATGTAATAGAAAATTTAGTGAGGTAGAATACAAATTAACAGAAGATACTGATAGTTGCATTTTACATTGTAGTAAATCAAATCTAAATAATTGGTACGAAGAAAGTGAAGGTAAAAATAAAAAATGGGATGAGAAAAGAACTAACTATTTTTGGAATGTTTATGAGGATAATCAAACAAATCCACTATCTCTACAGATGTCAAATTCTATTATACCTCCTATTTTAAAATATAAATTTAATAAAACTGCCAGTTTATTTAGGCTAAATTAAAGATTTACTTCAGCTTTCAAGACAATTACCTTAACGTAAAATTTAAATAAAAATGAAGGGGATAAAACATGAGTAGATCAAGAAAGCTCTACAATTCAGATTTAGCTCCAACTCCAAAAGGTAAGAAGAATTGGGGATGGTTTGAAATCTTTAACGTATGGGCAAATGATGTGCAAAGTTTATTTGGTTATACTTTGGCAGCAACATTATTTTTGGCTTCAGGGTTAAATGGTTGGGCTGTATTTCTTGCGCTTGTATTAGCGGGATTCTTTATTATGTTTCTGGTCAACCTATCAGGCA
>ENA-ORXI01000943-ORXI01000943.1-sediment-metagenome-genome-assembly--contig:-NODE-943-length-23547-cov-29.141926_pt1 | contig 23547 bp, 23 predicted proteins | sample MGYA00237861_ERZ511468 | MGnify/ENA primary metagenome ERZ511468 (study PRJEB26299, sample SAMN06266213) | sediment metagenome | isolation source: Hudson Canyon methane seep mesocosm | place...
CGTACCGTGAAACTCAAAACTATGTAGAGAGGGTGGGCATTCTTCATTCTCGATATCAAAAGTTGTAGTTTAAGCGACACAAGTCTATATAGTTCGTAGCTTTCCTGAGTCGGGTTCAGAGTTTGATTCGTTGGTTATGCTAAAAAGAAATCATCAAATATCAGAAAGCCCAGGACAAACTGTCTGCAGTTGGGCTGTTCCAGAACCAATGGGGTCAGACTCGATTGGTTTAAAAAAACATAGTTTTAGTATAATTCAATGACTGGTTTTGGCCGACTACTGAAGAAACTATAACTCTGTGTAAATGACTCCAAAGTGGCAGAACCTGCCTCCCCTGCCCTTTATTCCCATGTCGATGGGTAAGCAATATTAATTGGTTTCCATGATCTCTTGATCGCCATTAATGGACATCAGTCGATGTAGAACTTAAAAGGATAAATGGGGAAAGCGAACATTTGAGACCGTAGCGCTTTGAGGTAAATTTGTCCGACAGCAGCGCCTTATGGGTGTCAAAGCGGCGGCGGCATACATGTCGAACGCTTCCCTGCTAGTTCCAGCAGAGTTCTCTGTAGTGGTTGCTGACCTGACAACACTACAGCCTGCATGCATGACATAACCGCTAGTCCGTTTGTGTTACGCAAGACATCATGAAGCAACTTGAGTGGATACCCATCATGATGTCTTCTGATTGGATGAATACCCGCATGAGCGTATGAATTGAGCGCCTTCCACGAGTTTTCTTTGAAACGTGCTAGCGCATCATAGGCTTGTTGAGGTCCTTTTTTCTCTAGCGCCTGTATCATCTGAGCAATTTGCGGCATGTTTTTCGCTGCTTGCTCGGATTCTAGTGATATATCTGCGGTTAATTTAGAAATTTGATCACCAGAAGCTGCGTATGTTAGCCAAATTGAGCGGGTGAGCGCCTCAAACTGCGCACGATGTACCACAAGCGCAGATGGTAAAAGGCCTGCTCGAAGCAAAGCTCTTGAAGAGTGCCAATGCTCAAGAGAAAGAGAGCAGGCAACATCGCTTATCACGATTTTTGATGAATTCTCTAAGAGCGGTAAGTCAATTACTTCTTGTAAGTCTTTTGCAAGACTATCGGATTCATCAAACATTTCTAATGATTTCATTCCTGTGCTGCAACTTTTAGACATTGAACCACTTAAGCCCCTAAAAACTTTGTTGTGAAGCCGCGAGGCGGAACCAATGTTTCCTACTTGGCGACCGAACTTTTTATGTTGCAGACTTTACAGAATTAAATTCGTTTGTAAAAGTAGCCCCATCTCGGATAGATAAAGGAAAGGAACCCAAAGCGGACGCTTATAGGTAAGTATGACAAGTATTTTTTTGAATTAAAAAGGCTGGTTCTTTTAGAGTATAGTTATATTAAGCTCCAAATTGGTCTGACAGCCACCTTCAAACCTGATGACTCTCAGACCAAACCTCTGCTAATTCACATTAGGGGCAAATTGTTCCAGTATATTATCCATTGCAATAGAGTTAAACCTATACCCCTTCCATTTTATTGTAGTGAAAGTACTCTCTCTACTAAAGTCAGACTTATTCGTTATCGTGCCCTCGGGGATATATCCCCCCATACGAACATACCCATCTATAACCACAAAAAATAGTTCGGTCGAGCCCTTCTTAAATGCTGCATAGTGGTCGTCTGGAATCTTTACAGTTAGTAATTTAACTCCTGGATAAGGCTCTCTAAATCTCCAACTGGTTGTTTCCGGATATTCATCGCTCAATATTGTTCCGTTCCATAAGGTAATTATGGCAGTACCTTCTTGAGCTTGAGCACTTGATCTTTGGATTTTAAGGCCAAAACCTCTAATAGAAATTGGATTTTCTGAATCACTGGAAAACAGCTCATCGATGCTTGTTAGCACATCATCTTCACCAATTCTCTGAACCACATTACAGTTTGTTGTCTCATCGATATAAGTAATCTTTGCTGTAAAACAATTTGTACCATTCTGAGAAAGCCAGACCTGATACAAATCAGACTGGTATTGGATGGACATTAGATATGCTTTGGCTCCTGAGCTAAAAACAGAATCTGGATTACGTATTTCATCCACTATTGAAAACGGGTTAACTGTATCTTGGTTATTTGTGTAATTGATTAGCTTTTTTTCTGTTACATCAATTTCGATGATGCTGTATATCCGGTCTAGGCTGTCAACAAACTGGTTAGTTTTTGTTTTATCAAAACTGTAACCGTCCTGATTAGAACTGAATTCCCACTGCCCGTTGGTGAGGGTGGTGGCGTTATTACTAAGTGTATACTCGGCTGGAGACCAGGTTTCATTTCCCAATTCAAACGCAGTTTCTTCCCAGGTGTATTTTTCTTGAGTAATTTCTTTGAATTTAGCATTTCCCTTTCGATAAAAAGAATTCTGCGTGCAGTTTCTTTCGCTATCACAGGAGGAACCATACGAGTATTTATCAATATAATTTAACCCTCCGTTAGCAGTAAGTAGCACTCTTAGATCAAAATCATCTTCAGCCGTTCTCGTAGCTGCAACTCTTTCGAGGTCGCTAACAAAATTATCTGTATTTATAATAACTGTCAGACTTTCAAGCTCAGCTTCGGAAAATTCACTATTATCAGTCTTCTCGATGGCAATAGATTTAATACTCTCTAATTGATTAAGTATCTGTTGAACGACAAGGTTTTGTAGATCGGATGACATGACTTTTGGATCAATTCCAGCTTCTTGAGCGGAAATTTTCAAAGGCGTATGATTCTTTCCAAGAATATGTGCGGCAATTCGAGCAATTTTGTGAATTTGTTGGTAAGTAGCATTGCTATCAAGTTCAACATAATCTTTAAATAAGCTAATGCTACTATCATTCACATAACCCATTTTTTGAATAACAAATTGTTCCGCCTCGTTCACCGGTAAACGATATATCTCCATGGTGGTGTGGGTCATTGTCGTGAGAGGGCTAATAAACTCTTGCATGCCCGGTGGACTTGTCATTACGTAGGCTTTTCCTACTGCCTCCCCTGTATCTTCATCGATAGTATCTTCGCTTACCTCAACTACAATGCCATGATTGTCTCTATCCGATGAATTAACATGATTTAGCGTGAATTTCCCACCATTTTCTGAAATGGCACTTGGTTCATTCTCATCACACCTTTTATTGTCGTTCAAATCAAGGCAAACCGTAGCACCAAAAAGGTACCCATCAGCCACGACACCTTCGACTATTGTTTCACTAGATTGTTGAGATTGAGCGCCTAATGTGTCGTTACTGGAACCTCCACCGCCGCCTCCACATGCAGACAACATTACACTCAACAAACATATCAGACTTTTACTGCTCATTTTCAATCTCTTTTTAGTACATCAGGTGTGAAACGGCAATATTATCAAATACCTTGAAAGATTAAATATACATTCCGTTACAAATGTATTGAAGCGTGACCCATCCCCCAAACAACTGCCGTATTCTATCGAATTGAAATTATGGGGTTGCGGGGTAGTATTGAACAACTAGGTCGTCTTCTTTTGAGAGCTTAAGTGCTCTAACCGTATAATAGTTAAGGACAGCTAAGTGGCAACTCCGGTCTTTGAGAAATACAAATAACTTGGAATCAATTAGAAAATTTTGAATACTTAAAAGGAACACTTTTAACTCTTTTCTAGCGGTTTTACGGCGTTAAAATATGTAACGCTTTTGTACTCTCACCTACCCTTTTCCGTTATTTTTCATCTTCTGACAATGCGGCCACCAAACCTGACAAGACTTTTTTCCCTCGCAGGGATAGTTTAGATATATTCATAGGGAGTTAATAGCGTTTTCACTAACAGGCAACTTTCCCTAAGTGCATTCGCTTGAAATTTCTTTTACTCGACCAACGTCTCCACTCTCAAGACGAATTTTAATTCCGTGGGGATGATATGGTGATTTGGTCAAAATATCTTTGACAATTCCCGGTGTCAGATGCCCAGAGCGCTGATCCTTTTTCAACACAATGGATACTTGCATCCCCGGACTTATATTATCGCGATTTGTACCGCTCATTTTTTCCTCTCATGCTTTTCCGTTAAATATTCATGCCAATTTTAGATCTTCAGGAAAGTAACTGTAGATCTCGCCATCAAAAGAAACGGAGATATTAACAGGCTCATCGTTTCTAATTTTGCAGACTTCACCAATGCGATTGTAGTTATCACTCTCAGCCTTAATCACAATAACGTCCTCACCAATTCTTAAACTGTTTATAGCAACCATACTAGCTATACTCATATTTCAATCCGTTACTAATTTCACATCTCATAACTTAATTCTTTATCAGGTGAAATGACTCCTTTTCCTTAAGCGTTGTTTTTAGTTTCTTTATTCGATAGAAGGTCGCCGGTACCTGCACCACACGCGATAATCGTCCTCATCGCATCACTAACCGATATGTGAGGGCATAGAGTTACTTGGTCAGCAGTAACGTGATAAATATTGCCGCTAGTAGGATTTGGCCCTGTAGGCATAAAAATTGTGTAGCGACCATCCTCGTGCTTGCTGGTGACAATAGACGTGACTTCTGTTGATGAATCACCAAACAATTTTACTAGTGCGACCTCTCCATTCGCAAATGGACTTTTGCTTGCATCCCCAAAGAATTGACTGACAATATCTTTCATCATCGAGTAACCTGGTGCATACCGTGCTAACCTATCGTCAAACTTCGAATGGAACCATGTACCACCTGCAGTAGTAACAAACCAGCCCACTGTAAAGCAGAGCCCAGCCATCCCTACCAACACTAAAATGTCAGCAAAAAATTCAGGCATTCCAATTACCTTTGTGACAAGGTTCGTCAAAGGCTGAATTAGGTCAGTCACTAGTTTAAATAACCATCTAAAGCCCATTGCCAGCAATGCAACCGGTAACAGAATAACTAGACCACCCAACAGGGTCTTTTTAGCGAATTCCTTCTTATCTATCTTTTTCATATCACTTTTCCCCTACCCTTTCCATGGTTTTATTTACTGACCTTCAGTAAATTCTAAATCATCTTCAGTTAGGCTACTAACCCAGCCCAAATACAGTTGAGTGGAAATTACTTTACAGCGCTTACAGAGCCCTAAATTTGCACTATGTAGTCTACATCCAAGCGAGCCAAAACCACTTTATTAACTTTCCCCACCATTACCCCGCGCACTGAACGATTAATAGAATCGCCTATTATGTGTGACATCCTCTTCTTGGGAGAATGTACAACTTGCAAAACTGGCTCGTTATCCATAACTAGATCTTTCCGTGAAACTATGTGTTGTGTCTCCGAGGCGAACGATCGATACCAGGTATAGTATCTCCCCCCAATTTTTCGATATTAATTAACATTGACTTTGACCAGCTTCCCGTCATGAAGAGCAACGACTACATCGCCATTATTTTCAGTATCAAGACAAACTACTGAGCCATTCTGCGCAAGTTCAATCATTAGCCGTTGATGACCCCACATAGGTACAACTTCACCTGTTTTGTTATTAACTCTGACATGAAATATTTCTAGAGTCATTTTGATACCCTAATCTTTTTCGGTTATGTTTATTAACTATTATCACCAAGGCGTTTTGGCGTGGTTTTAGGGTATATTCTAGAACATACCCCCTCGACAGCACTTATTAGCAGAATAGTCCCTCGCGGGTCTCCAGGTTGCATATTCTTTAACCCGTCTAGCACACATTCATCATAATTTGAGGGAGACTTTTCGTAACAACACCCCGATATGGCCAGCGTAAAGAACGCAGAACAACTAAACGAATAGAAATTATATTCATGTCATCTTCTCTCCCTTGTTCCTTTTCCGTTGTTTAATTTCGCTTGCGAAATTCAGTGATGTTACGCATTCTAAATGAATCAATTTATTCTCTGTTTTCTCCATATACATTCGCGTTTATCACGTTGTATGTCATATTTTCCATTTATAGACTGAAATACAATTCCTCATAATTACTCTGTATATGCTTTATCAACAATTCGAATGCTGCCATTGCAGACAAATCACTTGGCTCATGAACTTTGAATTCTGGATGTATAAGTGATTTACTGATCATCAGATTTTCGCTAAGCCCAAAGTTCTCAATTAAAGTATCTTTTGCAGCTATATCTTTATAAAACTCCTGCTTAATCCTATCTATTAAATCCCGATCATCGTTTGTATATCCAAAAACAGGTTTACCTAACGCTATCGCATATCCAATTTCTAAAGCGGTACCAGGGTCTATATGGGGGCCTCTAAATGGACTAGTGTTAGCTAATACTATCCTCGCAGAATTGATCATTTCCAAATTTGCAGACTGGATTATTTCAGCAGCATCATCATTTTCAGGGTCTACGTCATTGTCTAAAGGATAAAGAGGCTTTAATCCAGAGCTTTCACAAAGCTTTAATTTAACTCTGATATTCTCTTCATTATTAGGCAAAAATACATCTGGCCCCGCTAGATACGTCTTAATTGATACTTTTACTGGTTCCTTTAGCATTTCCTTTATTCCCTTATGTCTTTCCGTTAATTCTCAAATATTCGTGTATCAATATACTTCAGAGCTGTGTCGCCTTTCCTTACGAAGCCTCTTAGAGGTATACCATATTGCGCTTGGATTGCATTTGCCAAGCCATCACCATCAACATCCTTAATGAAAATGCCTTTGAAACTTAACTGAGGGCAGAATAAAATACCAAAATTACCGTGTATAAAGTGAATAGCCACTCCGCAATAGTTTGGATCGACCGTTGCAAGGTAAGAAATTCCGTGAGAACCACCTTCCGTAGTTCCCAAGGGTAGCGGCTCAAACTTCCCTTTTTCCTGTATTTGTATTTCTTGTGGCTCTGATATATCAATTCTTACTTTTAGGCCATGAAGGAAAACAGGGTGTTTAGGGTTTACCTCATGATTAATATAAGTTGATATATGGAAATCACCTATAGAATCTAGTTTGCTTTCATTAACAACCTCTTCGAAAGCTTTCCTCATTCGTACCTTACCGTCAACTTCAACAGAAGTTTCATGATATTGGGTTTGGTAGTATTCAAAGCCATCTAAGTCCCCTATCCATGCAACGGTAAGGTCTTTGGTTAGCTCTCCTCCTTCTATACGATAAAGCTTCGGGCACTTATCAAGAATTGAAGCAACTATAAAATCTGTTGTTTCCTCTGATTCAATGTTCTTGCTAACAAGTAAGTCGAGCAGTTTCTCAAAAGCATTACCTAATGAACTAGCCGATTTTTGAACATCAAAGAATTCTTTTATGGCTTCTTCAGCAAAGTGTACATTGCCAGCAAAACTCACACAGAAGAAAGGGTGTAGCACTAAGGTCTTAAGCAATCCACACAATGGCTCCGTTTTGACTTTCGACTCATCTGTAATCCTTGAGTCAGACTCAATATAGATAGTGTCATCGTCAATACGTGCAACTATTAGTGTCACTTATACCCCCTTTTTTCCGTTATTTAATTTCAGTTAAAGCAGCCTGATTTAAGTCATCAGACTTCAATGGGAACTTTGACCAACAACCGAAGCGCATTAGTTTTTTCCCCTTATGGTTTTTCAACCATTATGGTTACGCCACTAATATCAACGGCCTTTTGGATCAAGGCCTTCCAATAGGTGTCATTCTTATCAAGGATATACAAGCCGCACTTTTCAGTGTTATCTCTGTTACAGCGAACATTTACTCCTGCACTTCCTTCTGAGTCACTAATAAATCCACTTATAGGAAATGTTTGGTTATTTTTTTTTGATTCAAATGTCATTGAATCAAGTTTCATATTTGCTCTTGATAATATTGCATCTACTGTCACAGTAGCCGCTAAATAGACACCTGAAACGTTTTTTCCATTTATACTTGGTACCGACAAGCGGATATCAGTGTATTGATTGGGAATTAGCGGAATACTCTTTTCTAATACTGTATCTATAAACGTACCAGCAGGAATATTCGTACCATTGTCAGTCTTCTGTGGCGTGTAATCGGTACACCCTGTCAACAGGCTGAATGAGACAATAACCACCGTATAAATAGCCTCCTTTAGATGAATTGCAGTGTTAAACATATTTTTCACTTAGTCCTTTTCCGTTTAACAAATTTAACCCTCTAAATTCCTAACTTAATCACAATCAAAATTTTGTAAACAAATTTCTATTGCTTCCTCGTAAGAACAACCATTATGCAGCAGCATTAATTTTAACCTGAAGCAGTTGAATTCTTCACGATAAACACCCAATTCTTTTTGTAAAATATTTTGGACGCTTAATAAAGCGCCACGATTCCCTTTGCGTAGTTGGTTATACCTGAAGGCAAGCCTTTTAATTAGTGCTTCTCTCTCAGTCATTGTTTTACCTAGTTAATCTGTTTTACGTTTATTCCGGTGCATAACTTTAAAGTTAGATTTCAAACATACATAAATTGGTCATATCGCTATTATTCTCACTAGCTTATAGCAGCAATCGATTGAATTTATAACGTTTTGTATTTCTGCTAATTTTGTACCTTATATGGCTGTCCAATCACTATAGTGACAACCCGATTCATACATCTCCTTAGTAAAGCTGTCTCGGAAAGTTGGTATCTAAAAGTGATTAATATCAGAGTCTGTAAACAAATTGTCTATTGGTAAATGAAAAACGATTATAATTCGTCTCGGTACTGTGATGGAGTACAGCTCATCCAGCGCTTAAACGCTCTGGTAAAGCTACTTTGATCGGTAAATCCAAGGGTATAAGTTACCTCGACAATTGAAATAGTCGGGTTTTTTAAGTACCTCAAAGCCAAGTCTTTCTTCACATTATCAAGAAGTTGCTTAAATGTGATGTCTTCTTCAGCCAATTTTCGATGCAATGTCCGACTACTCATATTGAGATAAGATGCCACATCGTCCTGAGTCACCTCTCCGGATGGTATCAGGGCCAGTACCTTTTCTTTTACTTGTAGGCGAAGGTTTTTTCTATCAAGACGCTTAAGATAATCATTAAGAAGTTGGTCTTGAATATCAGCAATTGCAGAATTGGCTCCTGGAAGCGGCTTATTGGCCACCTCCCCTCTGATACGTATTTCATTCTTAGCTGCATTAAAGATAACAGGACAATTAAAGAATGCTTCATACCGTTCTGGGTGCGCAGGGATAGGTCGTCGAAATCGGACTTCCCGAATTCCCCTATCTGGATCTTCCATAATATCTCTGAACGTTTTCGCTGCGGTAGCCAAAAGTGCCTCTAGCGGTTCGGTAGGGAAACTATCAGGCTCCGCGAAGTTAATAAACTCAACGATTAAATCCCCTTGTTCTTCTCGGGTTGTTACACAGCCAACCGTTGTGACAACTTTAGCGTAGCGTACAATTCTATTGGCGCATTCTTTAAGTGACCCGCTGGATTGAAGTGCAAATAATAGTGCGCTCAAGTGCGTAGGAAACACGTTTTCAGCAACCGTAAGGCCAAACGCATCGTCCTCTGTTAATTCGGTCGCTTTTCTCCAAAGCTTATGCATTGTAGATACTGGAATACGAAAATCGGGGTTTTTTAAAGAGGATAAGTCAATTCCCACCTCTTTAAAAATAGGTGCAGAATCAAAACCTTTCCCTTTTAGTGCTCGGTTTATGGCTAAAGCCCATGTACCAATCGTTGTATGATCTTCTTTAGTTTGTATCTGATTCATCTTAATAGGTAATTCTTAATTTTGTAGATACCAAAAATGATGTTGTATGAGGCTCTAACACCTTTCAAATCATCAGGTCGATTTTTGACTGCCTATGCTTCAGTATCGTTTGCAGATAAGCAGTGGTCAAGCCATCGCTAAAGTATTAGTCGCTTATCAACAGAAAGGCCTGAACTAACCTTGTAACAGGCCTCACTGGAAACCTAATGGCGGCCAACGTCAACGTATTGTCTGGAAACGTCTATAAAAAAAATAGGACGTGACATATTCTCTCAAACAATCGCACAGGGAACATTACAGCCAGGCGGATGGCATTGACCAGAAAAGAGTTTTTTTAATGCTTTCAACTATTAGTCAAAATACAGCCGTTACTCAGATTAATCGCGAAATTGTAGCACTCTATAAGGCCATACTGATTCACAGCCAGTGGCAGGCTGAGTGTAACAAGAAGATTATATGCGGACAGTCACTTCCCCAAAAGTTTTTGAATTCGGGTACTCATAAATATTGTGGGTTTGGACGCTGGTATTATGGAGAACATTGTCATTTCATCACCAATCAAGAGGGATTCTTACAACTCGAAAACCTTCACAAGGCGACTCATGAAATCATCGAGCAAATAACAGGTAAAGCCAATAATAATACACCTATTGAAAGTGATGATTACAATAAGTTAATCGCCAGTAAAAAAGCCTTTACTTTTGCGCTTGTCGAATTAAGAGATTTATTAATTAGTGAACTTTACTCATTCGATTTTCTCACTGGAGCCTATAATCGACAGGCATTCTACTTCATTTTGGAGAAGGAATATGCGCGAATTGAACGCAGTTCTGGCTGCAGTAGTATTGTTATGGTTGATATTGATTTCTTTAAAAAAGTGAATGATCAGTACGGCCATCTAGCGGGTGACAAAGTATTAAAGTTTTTTGTTAACTATTTGAATATGAACCTACGCCCCTATGACTCCGTAGGTCGCTACGGCGGTGAAGAGTTTCTAATCTGCTTGCCTGATGCTGATGTCGAAGAAGCACAAATTATCATGGAGCGTTTACGGATGAAATTGGCGACTCATCCAATAAAAATAAAAGATAAAGCAAATAAACAGATTGAAATATCAATCACGGCTTCATTTGGCATATCATCAATGAGAAAAGGTCATTCACCTGGTAAGGCCATAGAATTAGCCGATGTGGCGATGTATGAAGCAAAGTCAGCCAGCAGGAACCAGGTTCAGGTCTATTCTGCTTAGATAGTTTACATAAAGGTATATATCTAGAGATCAACCGCAATGAGTTCAAACGCTAAGGTACCCAACCTCGGAATAACACCATTCTCGTTATGAATACCGCTGGTTAGCTCGGTGACAGGTGTTCTAGGGTTGGTCTCTATATTTTCAGCTGTATAAGTCGCTCCATCATCTGTACCAGCATCATAAACGGTAAGGTTTAAGGTTTTGTTCTCTAGCCAAGCCCCATTTTCGCAAAGATCAAGCCCTGATACTCCAAGTATCCAATCGGGACTGGGAGCAATCATAGAAAGCAGGGTAACTCTTGAATAACCGCCAGTTGTTCTGATTTCCACATTAGCACTGCCAGGGGATGTCTTAATGTCAGGCCCATTTATAAGCGACTTTGCTGTACCTAGCTTAATAGCCCAGGCTACTTCCTTCTTAAATTTGATGTTGCTGCCAATCTCAGCGATGTCTTTGATACCCGCTGAAGCAAGCTGCCCCTCCTCCCAAAACCTAATATCATTGTTATGAACTGCCCCAATCAGTTCTGAAAAGTGGGGATTGTCTGGGAAGTCTGTAGGATGACTTGAGGCACTCCAAGTGCTATCAAAAGTAACTGAGTAAACGGCAGAGCCTTGGCATTGGTTGTATAAATCGGCAGATGGTTTAGTCGCACAACCTGCTAGTACTGAAAAGCCTGCTAAGAAGATTGAGGCGAGCTTCCAGCTACGGTTAATTTTTAAGTGGCATGTTTCGACAATGTTAAGCAACATCTCCATATTTCCCTTTCGTATGTTTTATTTAATTCAAGCATATCTCTTCAATAACTCCAGCTCCCCTATTTTTTCGGCGGCTCCAAAACTCGCTTTAGCGCCAATGGGTAAACGACTAAAGAAAATAAAATCATTACAAAAGCCAACGACAAAAATAGCGACTTTAATTCAAAAGTATGTGGCAATAGAAGTATCAGAGCAATAGAGACCGCTCCTCTGGCACCTGAAAAATTGAGCAACCAAAAATTCGTCTTATTTAATGTCCTATCCTCCACTCTTATGAACGGAAAAAGGACTATTAAGGCCCCCAGGCGGGAAATAATCAGAAGCACTAAGGAAGTAAAAATCAGTAGTAGAGAAACCTCTTCAAAAGAGGTATAAACAAAGAAGCTTGCCCCTAACAAGAAAAATAGCACTGCATTAGCTATATACTCAAAGTAATCCCATATATGGCTATGAATCTGTCTATTAGGATTATCTTCATCCGGTTTATATCCATATGCTAGGGCAGTAGCAAAGACGGCAAGAATGCCGGAAAGGTGCAGTAATTCAGCCAATGCGAAGCTGCCAAAGGCAATCGCTATAGTCATATTGATTGTTAATGTAAAGTGCTCCTCCTTCCAAACGCTTAGTAACCAGCGGGCCCCTCGCCCAAATAAGACACCTAACAACAATGCACCAATAATATGAGTCAGAAAACTTCCACTACTGGCTAAGAAATCAAAACGTTCACCGCCGAACAATATCAGCACGAAAATACCTGAAACGGTGACAACAAAACCATCATTTAATATTGATTCACCTTCAATCATTAGCTTTTGAGGCTCCGGTACTTCACTATTACCATGCAATAAAGCACCTACAGCGAGTGGGTCTGTTGCCGAAATAATAGTGCCGAACAATAATGCCTCTAACCACTGGAACCCGAAGCCGTAATGCAGAACTAAGGCAATTATCAACATGCTAATTAGTATTCCAATACTCCCAACTAAGGAGGCAGGCGCTAGTACTTCACGAAAGTGAAATAGACAGATTTTCTGAGTGGACGCAAAAATGAGAGGCGGTACAAATGCATACAAAACCAAATCAGGGCTCAACGTTAATTCAGGTAAACCTAAATCGAGATAATGCGCTATTCCCCCATAACTTACCCCCAACAACAATACCCATATAATGTCGGGTAAAATCATTGCTCGCTGGGAGTAATATGAGAGCGCGTTGAGGGCAATTAAACCAAATACACCAAAGGCAACAAGAGAAAATACAAGTTCATCATGCATAAAAAGTCCTCTACAGTTAAGTGATGTAACCAAGAGAGCATCTTGGCATCATACGACCTGCTCTACCCTTATTCCATCCCCTACTTCGACGACAGTACCCAGTCAGTTCGAGGAAAATGACAGGTATAGCCATTTGGAAACCGTTTAAGATAATCTTGGTGCTCAGGCTCAGCCTCCCAAAAATCACCTACAGGCTCTATTTCTGTCACCACTCGCCCTGGCCACAAACCAGAGGCATTTACATCATCAATAGTCCGTAAGGCCTCTTGTCGCTGCTCATCAGAGACGTAATAGATAGCTGAACGGTATGAGGCACCGCGATCATTGCCTTGCCTGTACTCAGTTGTCGGGTCGTGAATTTGAAAGAAAAATTCCAGAATTTTCCTAAAACTGATGACGTCACTTTCAAATAGAATCTCGATGCCCTCTGCGTGGCTACCATGATTGCGATAAGTTGCATTCTGAACGTCTCCTCCGGTATAACCCACACGGGTAGACGTAACACCAGGTAGTTTCCGGATAAGCTCCTGCATTCCCCAAAAACAACCTCCTGCTAATACAGTGCGTTCGTTTTCCATTATGATATCTCCTTAACTTTATCCAAATATGCCCATAGCCTTCGCTTTCCATTTCATCGCGATGCACAAAGCGCAACTACGCAGTGTCTACTCCTTCAAAATGGGGTATGCCTCTAGATATACCCAGTCATTATGTTTTGCTGGAATATGACACCCTAAGCAATCGTTTTTATAGTTAGATGCTGCGTTTTTGCTGGTATTATCAGGCTTAAACAGCGCCCACCCCCAACCATCTCCCCATAACGGATTATCAGAGAAACGCCCTTTTTTATCTTTGATCATCACGAACCACTGCTTAAGCATGCCAGTCGAATGATTAACCCCCTTACCTGTTGTATAGTCGCTAGCATCGCTCGCCCGCAGCTCCTTGACCAGTGTGGCTCCATCAGGGAATTTTCCAGTTTTACGAAATACGTCTATAGACTCCTTCTCAGTATAGACATCATGAAAACCTCTAGCACCTCCATCGGGCACAAACCAAGAACCCAAGTGAGCCATTGAGGTTCGAAAACTCTGAGGGAAACTGATATTTCCTTTTTCATCGACATAAGGTGAAAACCCCTCCTCCGTAGCAACAGCAAAGGGAGTGAAAGAAACGAATATAGCGAAGATGAGGGTGCAAGTTGCACCCAGTTTAAATCTAATTATTTTAATCATTATTAGTTACCTTTTGGCTCTACATAACTATTCTTTAAGTCGGACATATGGCCACCTGTAGCATTCACGCCAGTACCTTTTCCTGCTCTTAGAACTGGGTAATACTGTGTAAATACGAAGTCATCAGCAGCGGCCCCAGCATGACAGGCATTACATGAATAGACTTGGTCTTAGTTAATTGCTGAAATTTCTATATAGAATATAACAGTGAGTTGCGCGTTGTAGAAATAGAGATTTGATCTACTTTCATAAGCACTACTTATAGTATATGAAAACTTAAAAGAAAGGGTTGTGCTCTTGGATGTCTTTATGATTGGTGGTTCAGCAAGGGTAACTGCTATTATCGAAACTGGGGATTCTTGAAGGTTGATAGGCAACGCTTATTACTGGCAGCTAAAATGGCTGCTACAGAATGTTATGTAAGAAGATAAACGCCCATCCTCTAACCGGGTATGAATCGAATTAAACTCCGCTTGTTAGGGGGTGTTCCGCTATCGACCAATCATGGTTGTTCACATGCGTTATTAGCATGTCAAGTGAAGCCTTGATCACACGCTGATCAGCAATAGCGAACTCAACCTTACGAGACAGCATGGGTTCAATAATGGCTCGATGATCAAGTTCCGGCCGTAAAAGTGAGAAACGTGGGATCACGCTTACCCCCATGCCATCACGAATCATACTCTGAATCCAATCTTCCCGCTGACTACAAAACGCGACATCGAGCTGGAGTGTTTCATCTTCGCAAAATTGAACAAATTCGTTCCTGAATTCACAATGTAACCTATCAACATAGCGTTGCTTGGCAATAGCGCGGAGCGGAACCGCGTTCATTTCTGAAAATTCATGATTCGTTGGAAATGCAACAACCATTGGCTCCTCAAACAGATCAACATATTTTAGCTGTGAGTTAGGTGAACAATGGCGCGCGCAGAAGGCCCCATCAAGCTCACCAGAAAGTAGCAGATCAGGTATTAAGTCAGGTGTTACGTCGTGAAGCACTAGCGACACCATTGGATGCTGCACCTGAAACTCATCTAGTAATCGAGCAAGTACCCTTGGTCCGATGGTGCACATAATGCCGATATTTAACTCTGCTATTTCACCAGAGGTTACCGCCTTTGCTGTTGCGCGTACCAAATGACGAGCACGATCAATTTGTTCAAAATACCCATGTAACAACCTTCCCAACGTAGTCAGCTCAGTATTCCGGCCATTTCGGTAAATAAGTTCTCCGCCTAGTTCATCTTCCAGTCGTCTGATTGCCTGGGTTAGTGCCGGCTGGGAGACATAACACTTCTCGGCTGCATGAGTAAAGTTAAGCGTTTCTGACAATGCCAGAAAATAGCGTACCTGATTAAAATCCATGGTCTGTTAATTATCGTTGATGAAAAAGAAAGGCGTACGTTGCTTTGTTTTTTGCTGCCCAAGTAACGCTGATTATAGTCTTGGTTTTTTATTTCTTACCAGCGTTTTTTTAAAAACTCATATCTAATAACTAGGCTCATACACTCATAACATTCTGCGGCTATTCGGCAGGTCCCTGTAACCTACTCTTGCTTCAACTTTTACCATCGAACAATCAATCTGTTACCCATTATCAAAAAAATTGACTATAGATAGACCTGGTGTGTCAAGGACTCATCCCATGAGGAAGGTGGCTGTATAATCTCGGTTGATTTCGACTAGCACCGTGAATTATTGGGAGTCGCACGCAAATATAATGCAAACAAAAATGGCGAACCGCGAGGTTCGCCATAGGTTTGGAAAAGGGACGGTTATTTAGATTTATCGCCCTTTGTGGATTGCAGTATTAACTACCACTTTCGATTGCAGCAATCGAGAACAGGTAAGTGCCAGCAGGTAGGGTTTCAATAGTTAGCTCAGTGGTAGTACCCAAGTCAACATAGATCACCTCCCCACCGTTTGCAGCTGAATCTGCTGAAGAGTAAGAGATTTCATAACCACGTATATCTGAGGGGTCCAGCGGGTCACCATTAGCATTCGTTGTCGGTGGAGCCCATGAGATGGTAATGCTTCTTGTGGTATCTATTGTAACTTCTGTATAACTGACACCTCCACCTACAGCGCTCACGTCGGCATTAGCAGTTACTGCCGATGCCCTAGTTACGGTTGTAGTTGTATTTGTAGTTGCAGTCGCAGTAACGTCTGACTCGTTCTGATTGCTGGTACTGCTCGACCCGCCACCACCACAGGCAGTGAGTAGTAGTAAAGCACTGATTAAGGGATATTGAAGTAAATTTCTCATCGTTTTTGACCTGTAATAAATCGAAAGTTAATCGGTTAGGCAACACACCTATTGCTTGGGGCCTATTTCGGCACTAAGGCCATGCTGATAGTAGCCATCAGGTGCTGTTCCGTTATTTTGCTCGCAGTAATATTTTGCCTGGCTTGCCATAATGGCTACTTCGGCTTTACTCACGGAATTATTACTGTGAGGAACGGTCACCACTTCGCAGCTTGTTGCCAAGCGATCCCCTTCCTCTTCAGCATAACCTACCAACAGATAGACTCGACCAATACCGTTACCCTGGCGCTCTGCCCGCAGACGCACTACCTCATCAGCCGTTTTAGCATCAGGTGCGAAGTTGCCGCTGCTGTCTCCACCACTACCATTCGAAGCTTCAGGCTCATTACTCCAGACTTCAACACCCGTTGTCCACTCGCTAATTTCACCTTTAAGCTGGTCACAATCCGTGCCTAGCGTCAGACTTTGTTTAACGTCGACAAGATTGTGATTCGGTGGCCAAAGCTTGGTTTTGCCTACACTCTGTTCCAGGCTGACATCTTCATCACGGCTGCAACTATCACCTTGTTCATCGACTTTAGGTGCTTGCACATTGACGGAAAAGTCACATTGAGCCATGGAACCGCACGTATCTCTAGCTTCACAGCTAACCGAGTGGTTACCAATAGCAAAGCTTGAACCTGAATCACTGTCACAACTAATGGTGGCCTCGGAACAGCCGCCAGTGGCAACAGGTTTAAAGCTAACTGCGGCACTGAAATTGTTTTCTGCCACAATCTGAACATCACTGCACTTGGCCAGTCTCAATGGCGCGGGCGGTTTCTCTGGGTTGTATTCAATTTGAAAACTAACAGACGCCTTGGCACCGTCAGCGGTGTTAGCATTAACCGTAACCTGGTTTTCTCCCTGGTCCAGCTTCACAGTCGCACTGTATTCACCGCTAGCTGCACAATCACCGTTAGCACAAATACTGACCGGGCTGCGTTCATTGTGTACATAATCGATAGTGCTCACGGCTGCACTTGCATTGATGGTGCCGCTGATGGTTACGCTGGAACTTTCAGTTTTCTGAGGCAGGTCGGCAATACTCACCTGCACTTCGGTTGAGGCCTTAATCACCTGACCACATCCTAAGTCTAAGCTTACTGCAGGCAGTTCGGTATTGGTCTGGCTTCCGTCTGGGTTAATGGCAGTGACTTCTGGGGTGATGGTGTATTGTCCCTGTGGTAAGGTCAGGGTTACTGTTCCGGTGCTAGCTGCCGATAATTTGCTTTGCGGCAGTCCACGAGCGTAACTCACGGAAGTGCGATAATCGACTAGTTCGCCACGATAATCTTCACCTTCGAAGCGGCCGCTGGCGCGCAGGCGCGGATTATAAAATTTGCCAGACAGTGAACGATACGTTAACTGAATGTCGTTAAAGCAGTAATTGTAATCTAGCTGCTGGGTTGCTCCAGCATCGATCTGACGATAAACAACCTCATTGTTATGCACACTCATATAGGCGCTGTGATAAGGCTCTTCACTGGTGCGATCCCTCACATTGTCAAAGCGTAAGACCAAGTCATTCAGTGCCCAGAGCGATGACTCTCCCTTCAGACCGCCTAAGGCCAAGCGGTAGCTACCCGAAAAAGTATCACTCACCGAATCAAAAGCTCCCGAAAAACCAGTACGCGCATAGGCACCGCTGTTGTTATACTGGGCGCCCGTCGATTTCTGTCCGATGCCAAAAGCATTAACGTGGCTAGCGGAGACGTAAATATTATTTGGAGTACCATCGGCGTTACTGTCGGCATCTGCGTCCCGATAAATATGCTCCAAGGCACTGCTGGGACTATCCGGCCCCACCAATTCGATATTTCCGGTGACATAACCGGGGTTCAACACAAATGTATTGGCTAGGTCGGTGGTTTCCCCTGGGTTAACCATCACTGTGCCATTATTACCGTAAAGAAATGCTGTACGCATATATTGATAATCATAACCTGAACCTAGCCCTATCTCCCCGTAAACCATGTAACCCTGTTGAGGGTCAACAACCGTGCTAGGCACAAGGTTTTGCAGGTCAAAGACACCTGCGCCGTCAACATGGTCATAACGTTGATTACGCAGAGGGCCATTGGTAGCGACCATACGCGTCAGGTGATTTTGATTCACTAGCGTCTCGCCTGTTACACCTACATTGCCAGTGATATTGCCGAATTCGATGGGGCCACCGTCTACCACACAGTCGACAGGAACCACTTCATCACATTGCGCGGTAAATGTCGTCTGGCAAAAATTGCGCACTTTATCGGCGTAAAAATCATTACCAAAATCGAAAACTATATCCATGCGGTAATTACTGCCGTCACCTTCGATCAACAGGTAATCCTGATTACTGCCGTTCTGGAGGGCAAAGTCCTGCGCCTGTAGACGTGAATAATTGTCGACCATTTTCCACGCGTGCATATAACCGCCACTGACATTTACTGGATCGCCGTTGGCGTTGAGAAAACGTACATCGGCCATAGCAGCACATTGATTAATATTTGCCTGCGTGTCGCTGTTGGGTTCAGGGTAGACCGATCCTGACGTTTGTGCACCGACCAGATAACGCTCCCTACGCCCGTCCAGTCGAAGGTCTGCACTGACAGCATACTGAATGCCGTTAGTGGCAGACTCAACTGTCATCTGGTAGTCAAACTGGCTACCACCATTTAGGGATAAACTCATGTTGTTATTTAGCACTGGTGTCAGACCGACACTGTCAGCGCGCATATACGCAGAGCCTAAACCCCGCTCAGTTAGCTCCTTCTTAATCAAAGAGTTGGTGTTAGTAAATTGTACCGTACCACTTAACTGATTGGGGTTAAGCAGCGCTTCCGCACTGGCATAAGGCATAACGAGGGTAGGCACCAAACCAAATAAAAGATGCCTGACCCCTCTAAAGGGTCTTGCTAGGTTGTTGTTCATAGTTAAACTCCGCTCAAAGAATAAAATATCCTTATGAATCGGCGCATGAGCGGAAAAATGGACAATGCCAAAGATCTGCTCCATTCGATAACCGTTCGACCCTTTCATACGCATGTAAGATACAACGTATGATGTCGGGCACTGGTTTTGCGTCACCACATTCCTGTGGTTTTGCCATTTCGTGGAGTGGTCGAACTGCAAAATGCAGTCGGTCATACACGAAGGAAGTGTCGCCGGTCTCCTTCTTGCGATTAATATCGCTACACGTGAAGTGCATTAATTAACTAGCAAATTAGATGCCGTTTTGTTGAACTCCGTCACATTAAGTATGATAAATTATTCACAAATAGAGCTAACTACCGAATATAAAAAAGAATATATGCCGGTCACTAAAAAGTTCACTTATAACCGGATAATAAACTCATCACTGAAAGTTAAATAAAACAGTTATAACAGAACAAGACAACATATCAGGTAGTGACACATATGGGCAGATTGAGACATTTTGGGCTTACATATTCCTTTTTCTTACCTATTAACAGTATCTGTTTTCTTTTATCAACAAGAAAATAAGAGGTTAATAAAGAGGTTAGGGAGAAATTGAAGTTCGAAGAAAGTAAGCGGTGTGCTTCAGACCTTAGAGTTGATCCTAAAGAAGTTAAACGAGTCATAAAAGAGATTGTTTCAAGTGAGGAAAATTTGGACGGGAAAGAGTCGAATCCGTTTAAGCCGATAACAATCGTAAAACCACGCGCATAACCAACAGGCTTAAAATCGGGCCAGTAATTACCAGCCCCATGCAGAGCCGGTTATCTATAAATAATTAAATGCTTACTTGAGGATGCCATCAACAACCGCTTTATTATGCTTTTCTTTCAAAGTATCCCAAAGAGCATTACTACCTTTTGCAATTCGGCTGGTTACCAGTTGGTCAATTGATTTACAGGATAATCTGTTATACCACTACTTCGCACTCTTCAATTATCTCTGTTTCAAGAACGCCCTCTGAAATCCATTCTTTTAGTGGTTGAATTGAAAGTATTGTATCCATATATTCTCTTTCAATATCCCCAACTTCAATTCCGTAACTCTGAAACCTTAGTACTATAGGCGCATACATAGCATCAGCTATAGAAAAGTCACCAAATAAAAATTCACCAGATTCAGAATATTGGTCTCTGCATATTCGCCAAATGTCACAGACTCGATCAATATCCGCTTGAAGCTCTTCAGATATATTTTTATATTTTATATCAAGGCGGCAGTTCATATGTAATGTATTTCGTATAGCGAAGAACCCTGAATGCATTTCGTTACTGATTGATCTAGCAAATGATCGCTCTTTTAAATTAGAAGGCCAACAGTTTGCCTCTGGAAAAACTTCAGAAATATATTCACATATCGATAGAGAATCCCATATAACATTTCCATCATGTTCGAATGCTGGCACTTTGCCAGATGGAGAAAACTTCAATAACTCAATTTTGCTTCCTTCAATGTAAAGGGGAATTTTAGTTTCACTGAATGAGATCCCTTTTACTTTCAAAAGTAACCAGGGACGTAGTGACCAAGATGAATAATTTTTGTTCCCTATAACTAGATGACTCATAAAAACTCCCTTTTGTGGTAAATCTAATTTATGATAATTGAACCTGCAAGTTAGCCGATAACCTTGAGTTCAAATTACGAGATTGATCATGGAAAAGAATATATTACATGAAAAACGCGCCTATCAACTATCGCTATTTGGTGCTTTTTTTATGGCGGCACTGGGGTTTGCATTCGCTTATTTAACTCACTCAGAAGCCATTTTATTGGATGGCGTGTTTTCGCTAATTAATATGCTTATGATAGGGCTTACACTATTTGTTTTCCTACGCATTTTGCCCGTTGTAAACAATAGATTCCAATTCGGTATGGCTCAGGCTGAGCCGATGCTTAACTTGGTCAAAGCCATTTTGTTTTTGTGCGCAATAGTATTTGCAATCTACTCTGCTACCGTCGCATTAATACAGGGTGGGCGAACGATCGATTTTGGTTTGGGGGTTTGGTATGCGTTGATTGCAAGTGTTGGCTGTTTTCTTATTGTTGCCATTATTCATCGTATTAATAAAAAGAACCCTTCTCCGATGCTCGATGTTGAAAAGAAAGGCTGGATGGTCGATGGGTTTTTGAGCAGTGCTGTGTTTTTTGTTTTTATTGTTGGGAGTTTATTAAAAAATACACAGTGGAGTATATATCTGGATTACGTTGACCCTATCATGGTGCTATTCATATCCACGGCAATCGTTCCCATACCGGTAAAGATTTTTAAAGATAACTTTTTTGAGTTGTTACTATCTGCGCCTTCAGTGAAAGTACAAGCAGAAATTGATGAAAAAATACAAGAGGTATTCAAAAACTACCCTATTGATGATTTTTACATTAGAAGTGCTAAAACAGGACGATATTTTACGGTGTGGATCATGTGTCTAAACAACGAACATCAGCCTATGTCGATGTCAGATTATGACGCTATTCGCCAAAAACTATATAAGAAATTTGATGTTCCTGTGTCAAAGATGTATATCTATTTGGAAATTACGACTAAACCAAAAATATATGAATTTGAAATAAATAATTAGTGTTGGAAGAATATAACAATTTCAAAATATGGCTTTGAATAGACTTCAGCATCACTCAAAACATCCATGAAATTCTTCGGCTATACTGCTAAACACAATGTATAGCCACCCCCAAAATTAGTTTGGAGTGACACAGTTGTGAAGATGACATCGATGCTGGTTGTATTATCTGTTGGGGTGTTAATTTCGAGTTTACTTAGGGCTGATGAGACCCTCAGTGTTGCCACCACATATGACCCTCCACTTGTCTTTTATAAAGATGAGGCACAAACACAACTTACAGGTTCAACGGTAGAGTTGGTGCAAGACGTGGCTCGTCGATTAAATCGAACAGTGAGCTTCACTTTAGTGCCATGGAAACGTGCGTTAGCATTGGTTGAAAGAGGTAAGGTGGATGCTATTTGTTGTGCTGGAGTGAGCGAAGAAAGAGCGACGTTTCTACATTTTCCGGAACTCCATATTACCTCTGAAGAAAACGTACTTTTTGTGAAAAAAGGAAGCGCTATACAAATTGACAACATCTATTCAAATGTAAGCAGTATTAAACTAGGTGCTATGTTGGGGTATATTTACGGGCCCATGCAAGAGAAAATCGACAATAAACAATTTAGGTCGGTGTTCCATTCGCCAAATTATAATTCGGCCCTAAGAATGCTCGTGGCTGGACGAACAGATGTTTTTGTTGGTGAGCGCCTGGTTGTTGCCTATAACGCTAAGCTCCTTGGTGTTCGAAATGAAATAGAAATCATGAAAGTTCAGAATAAAGAGGTTGTTGTATCCAGTTGGCCGGTCTTTTTGGCCTTTTCAAAGAAGCGCATGAGCGACCCGTTCTATATGGATAAGGTATCTCATGCTGTGAGGGGGATGAAAATGGATGGTACTTATGAACGGATTATCAATAAATATGTTCATTAACAGAGAATAGAAGCAGAAGTTGGAAGCAAACTAAAAAACTAAAGACAGGGCTCTGTTTAGAAGTTGTCGAATAGCAGCTCACTCATCAACTGACATCAGCTTATTCTTCTTTGGCTCAGAGCTCTCTAGTGCAGATTCAGCAACTAATACTCTTTCTAGCTCAGGCATTAACGCATCTTCTTTCTTCCATTTATTTTTGATATACGTACTGACATTGGCTCCCATGACCAGAAGACAAGGTGTTAAAAACAACGTAAGCAAGGTTGCAAATGCTAAACCTCCCGCAATAGCGCTTGAGAGTTGAGTCCACCATTGAGTTGAAGGAGCGCCAAACGTGACTTCGCGATTAATAAAATCGATATTCATTGCCAGCACCATCGGTATTAAGCCCAAAATGGTCGTACCCGCAGTAAGTAATACTGGTCGCAATCTTAACTCACCCGTAATTAATGCGGCATTGTAAGGCGACAGCCCTTCTTTGATATAGGCATTGTAGGTGTCTATGAGTACGATATTATTGTTTACGACGATCCCAGCTAACGCAATAATTCCAAGCCCTACCATCACAATGCCAAACGGCTGAGCAGT
>ENA-ORXI01000944-ORXI01000944.1-sediment-metagenome-genome-assembly--contig:-NODE-944-length-23545-cov-5.443966_pt1 | contig 23545 bp, 16 predicted proteins | sample MGYA00237861_ERZ511468 | MGnify/ENA primary metagenome ERZ511468 (study PRJEB26299, sample SAMN06266213) | sediment metagenome | isolation source: Hudson Canyon methane seep mesocosm | place: USA:Hudson...
TAACCGCACATGGCTATCTCGTGGCCAATATAATCCTAATAATGCTTCAGCGGCCTTGTTGGACCAAAGCACTAAACTATCATCACCCAATACAACAACCGCATCAGGCAATGCCGCCGTGGTTGCCTGAAAACGTTTTAAGTAACCGGCCAATTTCTTTTTGCGATCACGATTTTGTTTGCGAACACGTTCTATCTCACGGCAAACATCATCCACCACACCTTCGGCATTGGGTGCTTTATTTGATTTAGGATTTTTGACCCAACGATAAAGTTGGTTCCAGCTGCGTTGCAACCATAGCGCATAAATTAAAACGGCAGCAAACATGACTGGCAGCATTTGATCAAACAATAAGCCGATAAAACCTGAGAGGCTAACTACAGCTATCAGTCGCCAATTATCCCAACGCATCATAAATTAAGGCTGCCTAGTTTTCTGCAAAACGGTATCCAACACCACGGACAGTTTGCACTAAATTGTCATGGCCTGTTGTTTCTAAGGCTTTACGTAGGCGACGAATATGTACATCGACCGTGCGTTCTTCGATATACACGGTATCACCCCAAACATGATCGAGTAATTGACCACGGCTATATGCACGCTCTGGTGTTTTCATAAAAAAATGTAATAAACGAAACTCGGTAGGCCCCAGCTCGATGCGTTTATCATCAACCGTAACACGGTGACTTTTAGTATCCAGCACCAAACCGCCTAAGGAGAGTTGTTTCGAATCGTCTGAATCAGTGGGGTTATAACGACGAACGGCGGCTTTAATACGAGCAATAAGTTCGACCGGTGAAAATGGTTTTTTCACATAATCATCCGCGCCGACACTCAAACCTTTGACCATATCTTCACTTTCGCCTTTGGCTGTCAGCATGATCACTGGAATATTAGCCAAAAACTCATTCGCCCGCAGGCGGCGAATAAACTCGATGCCATCCATGCCAGGCATCATCCAATCTAGTAAAATAAGATCTGGCTGTTGTTTGTTCAAAGATTCAAAACCCAATTCACCATCACTGGCTAACTCACATTCAAAACCTGATTGTTTCAAGGTGAAACTCAGCATTTCGCGAATCGCTTTATCGTCTTCTACTACTAATATCCTTGTCGCCATGTTTTTGTTTCCCGACCACGTTCAAATTAGCTGATCATATCTTTTAAATATTACAGTTTTATAACAGTTTGCCATGATGAGCAGCAGCTGTGTTACATCACCGCTTGCACACAGCGCAAAACACCATAGTCATATTCGCCATCTAAAGCATCAAACACGGGTTTCAGGCGACCTTTTTCAAGATCTTCCTGTGATTCCATCATAAAAACAATTTCATTATATTGAGCGTCTGACAAACCCGTGACCTCACGTACATCTAACAGTCCCACTTCGATTGCATCGGCCAAGTGGGTATATACCGTCGTGGTTTTTACATCGCGTTGTTTGGCAATATCATCAATGTTTATGCCTTGTTCAAACAAAATTAAGGTTTCATTAACCGTGGCACTCAGGCGATTATCAAGTAATGCTGATAATGGGAACTTTATGATCTCAGCTACAAATTGCTGACCATACCGCTGTAGTTTTTGCTCACCCACACCCGAAACACGATTAAAGTCAGTTAAGGTTTGCGGCCTGATTTTGATCATATCCTGCAAGCTTGCATCACTAAAAATCACATAGGGCGGCACACCCATCTCTGTTGCGAATGTTGTTCTTAAGCCGCGAAGAGCCTGCCATAAAGCTTCGTCTTGGGGACGTACCAAGCTTTTGTTCTTTTTGCCCGAGGCCGTTGATTTTTCTTGTTTGACTTGTTTTCTGAGCTCTAGTTTTTGTCCGCCGCGTAGGATATTTCGACATTTTTCAGTTAATACCAAGGCGCCATGACGATCCATATCGATATCAATAAAGCCTAAGGCAATTAATTGTCGGAAAACACTTCGCCATTCAATAGCTGATAATTCGGTGCCTATGCCAAAAGTGCTGAGCTGGTCATGTGCATTACGTTGAATCCGCTCATCACTTTTGCCTAATAAAATATCGATAATGTAATTCACACCGAAACGTTGTTCCGTACGGTAAATACATGACAGTGCCTTTTGAGCCGACTCCGTTGCATCCCATTTTTCTGGGGGTGTTTGGCAGTTATCACACTGGCCACAGGCGTGATCTAAGTTCTCATCAAAATAGGCCAGCAAGGATTGTCTGCGACAGCTAATGACTTCACATAAACCCAACATCGCTTCTAATTTATGATGTTCGACTTGTTTATGTTGCTGATCAGCATTGGAGTCTTGTAAAAACTGTCGCAGGGTAATGACATCTTGCAGACCATAAGCCATCCAAGCATTGGCAGGCTCTCCATCACGTCCTGCACGACCTGTTTCTTGGTAATAAGCTTCGACACTTTTGGGCAAGTTTAGATGTGCAACAAATCGTACATCGGGTTTATCAATGCCCATGCCAAAAGCAATGGTGGCCACCACAATCACCCCTTCTTCACGCAAAAATCGTTTTTGGTTATGTTGTCTTAGTTCTTGGGGCAGGCCGGCATGATAAGGCAAAGCAACTCGGCCTTGGTCATTTAACCATTCAGCAGTGGCTTCAACTTTTTTGCGTGATAAGCAATACACAATGCCAGCATCATTAGCATGATTATCTTTGAGAAAAGACCACAAGCGTTGCTTGGCATTATTACCCTCGGAAATCGCATAATGAATATTCGGCCTGTCAAAGCTATTAACAAAAACATTCGCTGTATCAAGCTGCAGTTGAATAATAATTTCTTCGCGGGTACGTTGATCGGCCGTAGCCGTCAAAGCAATGCGTGGCACATTCGGATAACGTTGATGTAAGGCTTTTAACTGTTGATATTCAGGCCTGAAATCATGACCCCACTGCGATACGCAGTGTGCTTCATCTATGGCAAACAAAGAAAGTTGGCAGCGATCTAACAAGGCCAACATGCGATCCATCAATAATCGTTCAGGTGCGACGTAGATGAGATCCAGCTCATTATTTAGCAATTGCTGTTCGATGTTCCTAGCATCACCGGCTTTGACACTTGAGTTTAAAAACGCCGCTTTCACACCTAATTGCTGCAGGGCATCTACTTGATCTTGCATCAATGCGATCAATGGTGAAACAACAACGGCGCAACCATCAAGCACCAACGCTGGAATTTGATAACACAGCGATTTTCCGCCACCCGTTGGCATCAAAACTAACGCATCATTGCCCTTAATAACGGTATCAATAATGTCATGTTGGTGATGGCGAAACTGCTCATAACCAAAGGTAGTTTTTAGAACTTGTAGGGCACGTTTCATACTAAATATTTTTAGTTAAGTTAAACAAAAATGCGGTTTTAAAAATCATCATTTAAAACCGCATGAATACAGGCAAATACGTCTTTGGTATTTATTATTGCATGACGCCTTTAATCATGTAGAACATGCAGGCAGCCAATACCGCTGCAGACGGTACGGTAATTAACCAAGCGGTAATGATTTTCTTCACCGCATCACGTTTTACATAGAGATTTTTTTTGTCTTTTTTGAGCAGTTTTTTAGCTTTTTTGATGGTATCTGCTTCATCATCAATTTCACGATAAAGTACTGAAATACGTTGGTAGTCTTTATCATTTTGCTGCTCTTTTCTTTCTAATTCTTTCAATTCAGATTTTAAGGCTCGTAGACGTTTTTTCTCATCACGAATTTCAGCTTTGTCTTGTGCGATTTCATATTCGATACTGGTGGTTGAGTCCAACCATTCACGTAAGAAACCCACTCCAAAAATACCGCCAATCGCAATATGCGTAGAACTAACCGGCAAACCTAACTGGCTTGCAATAATCACGGTGATTGCTGCTGCCATCGCGACAGAAAATGCACGCATTTGATCCAGCTCAGTGATTTCACCACCCACTGTTTTGATCAAACGTGGACCATATAAAGCCAAACCAATCGCGATACCCACCGCACCTACCGCCATGACCCAAATTGGAATGCCTGCTTCCGCCGAAATACCACCTGTCATCACCGCATCATTAATAGCGGCTAAAGGACCAATGGCATTAGCAACATCATTAGCACCATGAGCAAAACTTAATAAGGCGGCTGCAAAAATTAAAGGCACCGTGAACAAGACATTGACACTAGCACGGTTATTTTCTAATTTTGGCAACTTGGTTCTTAACGATTTTTTTATCCAGAAGTAAACTACCACAGCCACAATGGCCCCCATCATTGCAGCCGTTGCAAAAGTAGGTTTTTTGGTCACTTCAATGGTAAAGAACGTGATGTCATTGATAACACCAACCAATGATGGCCAGATTTTTTTCAGCCCTTTAAGCACCAAGTAAGTCACAAAAGCCCATGACATGATGGCCACATAAACGGGAACCCACTTATAAGATGAGCTGATTTTGTCTTCTTTAAAGATAATGGTTTTTTTGATTGCAAATAAGAATGCTGCTGCAATCACACCACCAATAAGCGGTGAAATAACCCAAGAGCTCGCAATTTTGCCCATGGTGCCCCAGTCCACAATGCTAAATCCGGCAGCCGCAATACCTGCGCCCATCACTCCACCAACAATAGAATGTGTCGTTGAAACCGGTGCTTTTGCCATTGTTGCGATATTAAGCCATAAGGCTGCCGCTAATAAAGCTGCCATCATGGCCCATAAAAAACTATCGGTATCACTACCAAAGGCCTCGATATCAATAATGCCTTTTTTAATGGTTGAAACCACATCACCACCAGCAATGAAAGCACCACCAGCTTCAAATATCACCGCAATAACAATCGCGCCGCCCATCGTTAATGCTTTGGAACCTACCGCTGGCCCAACATTATTTGCAACATCGTTGGCACCAATATTCATAGCCATATAACCGCCAAAAACAGCAGCAATCGCTAAGAAAACACTATTTGGCATGCCGCCACTAGTGGTAAAACTAAATGCTAAAACTCCAACCAAGAAAAACAGTGCAAAACCAATACGCCCTAACTCCGTATGGCTCTTTTTCATTGCTTGTTTTTCAATCTCATAGATGTTTTTAATTTCCATGGCCTACCAACTTTTTAGTTAAATGAGCGAGTAATATTAATGTGCGAATGTTACCGTTTAATGACAGTTTGTTGCGACAAATTCGTTTTTTTAATAAATAGATGAAACAATCTACCCTCTAGATAGTCAATGACTAAACGCCTTTATAGACCCTAAATGACTTATGAAAAGATTTTTACTGTTACTGCTATTTGTTATCTCAAGCAACTCAACTGCGGGACCCGGCCTTTTAAATAGCCTGGGCCTAAATGACGACTTTGATACTCCGCCTAGTGTTGATGAAGCATTTCAATTTTCTGCTGAAGCCATCGACGCACAAACCCTGCTTGCTCGATGGATAGTCGCTGAAGGCAATTATCTTTATCGCGATAAAATTCGCTTTGAGATCATTAACAGTCAAGATAGTGAACTTTTAGAATATGTCTTGCCTGCCGGCGAAAATAAAATGGATGAAATCTTTGGTTTAACTGAAGTCTACCTCCATGATACTGATATTAAACTACCTTTAAAGCGACTCACTGCTAACGGCGAGCTCACGCTAAAAGCTTATTATCAAGGTTGCTCAGAAACCTTCCATATTTGCTATCCGCCCACTGAAAAAGAGATCACCTTAAGCTTGCCAGCAGCCATCGTTGCCGCATCACCAGATACGCTTAAACAATCTTTTGCTTCGACTATTGATTTACCCATCTCAGAACAAGATCGCTTGGCGCAAAGTTTGGCGCAAGATAGTCTTTTCAAAGTTTTACTCAGCTTTTTTGGTTTAGGCATATTACTGGCGTTCACGCCTTGTGTATTCCCAATGATCCCGATCCTTTCTAGCATCATTGTCGGTGAAGGTGAAAACATTACTACGCGCCGTGCTTTTATCTTGTCTTTGACTTATGTATTAGCGATGTCGGTGACTTATACCGCAGCGGGTGTCTTAACGGGCTTATTAGGTGAGAACTTACAAGCTGCATTCCAAAACCCATGGATCATCGGTAGTTTCAGTGCTTTATTTGTTGTTCTTGCTATGTCGATGTTTGGTTTATTTGAACTGCAGATGCCACATTTTTTACAACACCAGTTACATAAAATTAGCCACAAACAACAAGGCGGTACCTTAATTGGTGTTGCTTTAATGGGCTTAGTATCTGGTGTGATCGTTGGCCCTTGTTTAGCACCGCCATTGGCGGGTGCACTAATATTTATTGGTCAACATGGTGATCCTGTCTTAGGCGGCGCTGCTTTATTTGCAATGAGTTTAGGCATGGGTTTGCCCCTAGTTGCAATCGGTACATCTGAAGGCAGCTTATTACCTCGTGCTGGTGATTGGATGAATACCATTAAATCTGTTTTTGGTATTCTGATGTTAGGTCTTGCGATCTGGATGTTAGAGCGAGTTATTCCTGGTTGGGTTGGTTTGCTTTTATGGGGCTCATTATTGGTTGTTACCGCAATCTATTTGGGTGCTCTCAACTCACTCAACGTTGATGCAAGTGGTTGGGCTAAACTCTGGAAAGGCATTGGTTTAATCTTTTTGATCTTCGGGGGCTTATTAATTGTGGGTGGTGCCAACGGCAACCATAATATGTGGCAACCGTTAAACTTTGTTAGCTCAAGCAATCCATCTGTAGAAAAAAATAGCTCCTTAGATTTTCAACAAGTGAATAATCTAAGTGAATTGCAACAAGCCTTAGCCGACACCGACAAACCCGTCATGTTGGATTTTTATGCTGACTGGTGCGTGGATTGCAAAAAAATGGAAGTCACCACGTTTGTAGATAGTAATGTCAAAACCGCTACGGCTGACTGGCAATTACTGCAACTCGACGTCACCGATAATACCGCAGCACACCAAGCTTTATTAAAAGAACTTAAGGTCTTTGGTCCGCCTACATTAATATTTTTTGATGCTGCCGATAAAGAGCTTTCTAAATATCGCCTAGTAGGCGGCATTACCGCTACGGCCCTATTAGCGCATTTTGAACGTCTACCAAAATAGCGTAAAACAACCTGTTTGATCTATTTCGACGAATTTAGCTGCATTATTAAGCATTTTTAGCTCAAAAAGCTGGACATTAGTAAGCCTCTGGTGCAAAATTCCGTCTACTTTATTCCCGATTTAGACGTGATTTCCACAATGGCAAAAATTTTAGTATTGCATGGCCCCAACTTAAACCTCTTAGGCACACGTGAGCCTGAAATTTATGGTTCGACAAGTTTAGCCGACATCAATACACGTTTAACGTCTATTGCTGAACAACAAAATCACCAAATCGATACGATTCAAAGCAATGCCGAACATGAGCTCGTTGATGCTATTCAGGCAGCACGAACCAACGGTACTGCGTTTATTATTATCAACCCTGCCGCATTCACACATACTAGCGTTGCCTTGCGTGATGCTTTGGCTTCAGTTGACGTGCCGTTTATTGAAGTACATATCTCAAATGTTCATGCCCGAGAAGAATTTCGTCAGCATTCCTTTTTATCTGATATCGCTGTTGGCGTGATATGCGGATTAGGAACACAAGGTTATGAACTCGCATTGCAAGCTGCCATCACACATACTAATAAATAAGGTTATTCCATGGATATTCGTAAAATAAAAAAGCTCATTGATTTGATTCAAGAGTCTGATGTTGCTGAAATCGAAATTAAAGAAGGTGAAGAATCTGTTCGTATTAGCCGTGCCAGTGCAACTGCTCCTGTCATGATGGCTGCACCTGCTATGCCAGCACCTGTTGCTGCGGCACCAGCAGCTGCCGCTCCAGTTGTTGCAGAAGCACCTGCTGCTGCAAATACCGCTAATGCCGTTAAATCGCCAATGGTTGGTACTTTCTACCGTTCATCTTCACCAGAATCAGCATCGTTCATCGAAGTCGGTCAAAGTGTTGCTGCCGGAGATGTTATTTGCATTATCGAAGCAATGAAAATGTTTAATCAAATCGAAGCCGATCGCAGCGGTACAGTCAAAGCGATTCTGATTGAAAATGGTCAGCCAGTTGAGTTTGATGAAGCCTTAGTCATCATTGAATAACAGCTAGAACACTTGTTGCAGCAAAACCTTTGCTCATTCCAAACATGGATTAAGAACCATCATGATCGATAAAATTGTCATCGCCAATCGGGCCGAAATTGCCCTTCGTGTACTTCGAGCTTGCCAAGAATTAGGCATTAAAACCGTCGCCGTTCATTCAGATGTAGACCGTGATCTAAAACACGTATTACTCGCTGATGAAACGGTCTGTATCGGCCCTGCACCTTCTACAGATAGCTACCTAAATGTGCCTGCGATAATTAGCGCAGCTGAAATTACCGATGCCACTGCGATTCATCCTGGTTATGGTTTTTTATCTGAAAATGCCGACTTTGCTGAACGTGTAGAGCAAAGTGGTTTTACCTTCATTGGCCCTAAATCTGAAACCATTCGTATGATGGGTGACAAAGTCTCAGCAATAGCTGCGATGAAAGATGCTGGCGTGCCTTGTGTGCCAGGTTCTGACGGTGGCTTAGGAGACGACAACGAAATCAACCTTCGCTTAGCTAAAGAAATTGGCTATCCAATTATCATCAAAGCTTCGGGTGGTGGTGGTGGTCGAGGTATGCGTGAAGTACATAGTGAAGCACATTTGATAAACGCCATCGCCTTGACTAAGAGCGAAGCTAAGTCATTATTTGGCAATGGCATGGTTTATATGGAAAAATTCCTTCAAAACCCACGTCATATAGAATTCCAAGTATTAGCCGATCAACATGGCAATGCCGTTCACTTGGGTGAACGCGATTGTTCGATGCAGCGTCGTCACCAAAAAGTAGTCGAAGAAGCCCCAGCACCGGGTATTACGCCTGAGTTGCGTGAGCGTATGGGTAAAATCTGTTCAGATGCCTGTGTTCGAATTGGCTATCGTGGTGCAGGTACCTTTGAATTCCTATATCAAGAAGGTGAGTTCTATTTCATTGAAATGAATACCCGTATTCAAGTAGAGCATACGATTACGGAGCAAATTACCGGGATTGATCTTGTTGCAGAACAAATCAAAATTGCGGCGGGTGAGCCATTATCCTTCACTCAAGACGATATTGTTTTAAATGGACACTCTATTGAGTGTCGTATTAATGCAGAAGATGCTAAAACATTTATGCCGAGTCCTGGCACGATAACGCATTACCATGCACCTGGCGGTCCGGGAATTCGTATGGATTCACATGTTTATAGTGGTTACCGTGTGCCGCCTAACTATGACTCCATGATTGGTAAATTGATTGCCTCAGGTCCTAACCGTGAGTCAGCTATTGCACGCATGCAAACAGCGTTAAATGAAATTGGCATTGAAGGCATCAAAACTAATGTGCAATTACAAAAAGACATTATGGATGATGCGCATTTCCAAGAAGGTGGCACCAATATTCACTACCTTGAAAAGAAACTTGGACTTTAAGGTAGCACTCACCTCCTATGGCTTGGATACAATTTATATTTGATAGTGACCCTGACGCTGCAGAACCTCTTTCCGACAAATTGTCAGAATGCGGTGCCAGTGCGGTTACTTTTGAAGACAATGCAGATCAACCTTTGTTTGAACCCCCGATTGGTACCACACCACTGTGGTCTGCAACGCGGGTTATTGCGCTATTTTCAGCAGACATCGATATCGATGGCACGATTGGCTTATTAGCTAATCTAATTGCACCTGCTGATGTTCCAAAATATCGTGTTGAAGCGGTTGAAGATAAAGATTGGGAACGTGAATGGATGGATAATTTCCATCCTATTTGCTTTGGCGAACAATTATGGATTTGTCCTAGTTGGCACACACCACCACAAGCCGATGCGATTAATATCATGTTAGATCCTGGCTTAGCCTTTGGTACCGGTACACACCCCACAACGGCCTTATGTCTTAACTGGTTAGATCAAGCCGATGTTAAAGATAAATATGTCATTGATTATGGCTGTGGCAGTGGCATTTTGGCAATTGCAGCGGCTTTGCTCGGTGCCAAAAAAGTCATTGGTGTTGATATTGATCCACAAGCGTTAGAAGCCACCCAAGCTAATGCAGAACGTAACGGTGTAAAAATCGATACCTATTTTCCAGATGAATGCCCACTCGATCCGGCTGATTTATTGATCGCCAATATTCTTGCTGGTCCCTTGCAATCCTTATCCGAACTATTTTCAAATCTAACCAAACCTCATGCCAATCTAGTTTTATCTGGCATTTTAGAAGAACAAGCACAGGACGTGAGTTCAACATATCAAACGTGGTTTGCCATGCAGCCAGCAACTCAAAAGGAAGAATGGATTCGTCTGAACGGTCAACGACATGACTGATCGCTTATTCAAGATTGGCCCATATACCCTGCCAAATAATTTATTTTTAGCACCGATGGCAGGCGTGACAGATCGTCCTTTTCGCCAACTATGTCGTCGTCTAGGTGCGGGTATGGCCGTATCAGAAATGATCACCGCCAATAAATCGTTATGGGCCAGCAAAAAATCTTTATTACGTGCCAATCACGAAGGTGAACCCGAGCCCCGCAGTGTGCAAATAGCCGGTGCCGATCCAAAAATGATGGCCGAAGCCGCTCAACATAATGTTGATCAAGGTGCACATATTATTGATATCAATATGGGTTGCCCAGCTAAAAAGGTCTGTAATGTGATGGCCGGTTCGGCTTTATTACAACATGAGACTTTGGTTGGCGAGATCCTTGAATCAGTCGTTAACGCGGTTGATGTGCCGGTGACCTTAAAAATTAGAACCGGTTGGGATATTGATAATCGTAACGGTGTTGCGATTGCCCGCATTGCTGAAGAGTCCGGCATTCAAGCCTTGGCGGTTCATGGCCGCACTCGTGCTTGTGCTTATAAAGGCGAAGCCGAGTTTGATACCATTGCTGAGATTAAATCCAGAATCAGTATTCCAGTTATTGCTAATGGTGATATTTCTAGCCCAGAAAAAGCCAAACACATTTTAGATTACACTCATGTTGACGGTTTAATGATCGGAAGAGCTGCGCAAGGCAATCCATGGATATTTAGGCAAATAAACCACTACTTGACCCACGGAGAGCATTTAGCCTCACCTGAGATAAATGAAATAAAACAAACCTTGATCGAGCACCTGTATACCCTGTACGATTTCTACGGTGATTACACTGGTGTACGCATGGCCCGTAAGCATATTGCTTGGTATAGCAAGGGTTTACGTAATGGAAATCCATTTCGTCAACAAATGAATACCTTTGAAGAGCCGCAACAACAACTCGACTTCACACAGCAATTTTTCGCGCAACTTGAACAACAACAAAAGGATACGATGGCCGCATGATTTCCGCTTTAGAAAAACAAGCAACTACTAGCGGTGGCCCAGACAAAGCCGATGAGCATAAACACGGCCCTTTGGGTGAGTGTGTAGAATCAGCATTAAAAGATTATTTTGAGCAACTTAATGGTCACTCAACCGCCAATCTTTACGATATGTTAATGGCCGAAGTGGAAGTACCTTTGCTCAAAGCGACCTTATTACATACCAACGGCAACCAAAGTCGCGCCGCCGAAATCCTTGGTCTTAATCGCGGTACCTTACGAAAAAAATTAAAATCTTACGGCTTATAAAAGCCTAGCAACAATCAGGAATTCAGATGAATAAGATCCAACGCGCACTGCTCAGTGTGTCAGACAAAACCGGTGTATTAGAACTTGCCCAAGAATTAAGTCGTTTAGGTATTGAGTTACTTTCTACCGGCGGTACCGCAAAATTACTACAAGAAGCAGGTATAGCAGTAAAAGAAGTCTCTGAACATACCGGTTTTCCAGAAATGATGGATGGCCGCATCAAAACCTTACATCCAAAAATCCATGGTGGTTTATTAGGCCGTCGCGGTACCGATGAAGAAATTATGGCCGAGCATGAGATTGCACCAATAGATTTAGTGGTGGTCAATCTTTACCCATTTGAGGCAACCATACAACGTGATGATTGCACCTTGCCAATGGCAATTGAAAATATCGATATCGGCGGCCCGACGATGTTACGTGCGGCGGCTAAAAACCACGCTTCGGTAACGGTATTAATTGATCCAGCCGATTATGCTCGTGTGCTTACACAGCTTGAAGAAACCGGCGCTGTTGATGATCAAACCCGCTTTGATTTAGCCGTAAAAACCTTTGAACATACTGCACATTATGATGGTGCGATTGCTAACTTCTTGGGTAAAATTGACACAAATGGTGAAAGCGCAACTTTCCCACGTACTTTTAATAGCCAATTTAATAAAACTCAAGACATGCGTTATGGCGAAAACCCGCATCAAAAAGCGGCGTTTTATACTGAAGCTGAACCGGAAATTGGTTCGATCGGTGCGGCAACACAGCTACAAGGTAAAGAACTGTCTTATAACAATATTGCCGATACGGATGCAGCACTTGAATGTGTTAAGGCTTTTCCTGAATCACCGGCGTGTGTGATCGTTAAACATGCAAATCCATGTGGTGTTGCAATAGCTGATGACCTGTTTACTGCTTATGATTTAGCTTATCAAACGGATCCAACGTCTGCTTTTGGTGGCATTATTGCTTTTAACCGTGCATTAGATGCAAAAACGGCCCAAGCAATTATCGAACGCCAATTTGTTGAAGTGATTATCGCACCTGAAATCAGTGATGAAGCGAAAACGATTATTAGCCAAAAAACTAATGTTCGCCTGTTATGTTCTGGTGCATTGCCAACACAACAAACAGAAGGTTTGGACTTTAAACGCGTCACCGGCGGTTTATTAGTTCAAGATCGAGATACGGCTTTAGTGACCGCAGATGAATTAAAAGTGGTCACTAAAAAATCACCGAGTGATGAGCAAATGCTCGACTTATTATTTGCTTGGCGTGTTGCCAAATTTGTTAAATCTAATGCGATTGTTTACGTCAATAAACAACAAACGGTTGGCATTGGTGCCGGACAAATGAGCCGTGTTGTTAGTAGCCGCATTGCAGGTATTAAAGCCGAAGATGCCGGTTTAACTGTACCTGGTGCAGTCATGGCCTCTGATGCGTTTTTCCCTTTCCGAGACGGTCTAGATGCTGCCGCAGAAGCTGGGATTAGTGCGGTGATCCAACCCGGTGGTTCTATGCGTGATGATGAAGTCATTGCCGCAGCAGATGAACATGGTATTGCGATGGTATTCACAGGCATGCGCCACTTCCGTCATTAATGTCATAATGGCTTGAAATGGAGACAAGTGACGCAATCAAAACTTTTTTAGCCTTTAACCGCACACGGATTGCGCGGTTAATTGAGCTTGCACCTAAAAAATCACAAACCTTCTTTCAGTTATTACCATTACTCTTTCAATCCAATAATGAAACACTGCCTGGCTTTATTGTCGACGCCCCCCATGGCATTATGAATTATGAGCCCAGTAAGCAAGCACTGGATTCTGCAAAAATACTGAACCGTGACTTTAGCTATCACCACCAAGCATTACATCACTACCCTATATTAGGGCTCTACCTAATAAATAATTCTGGCTCACTTAATTATCCTGCCCAAGCAGAGTTTGATTTATTACTTATTTATTCTTCAAAAACACTTGAACAAGAAATCGACTTCCTCAAGCACAAGCTCGATAAAGTAGTGATTTGGGCAGATAGCTTTGAGATTAAAATAAAGTATCAACTGCTTAATGAAGCAACGTTGACTCAAAGCCAATCACCGCTGACGGGCGATGAGTTAGATAAGTTTTATTGCAATGGTTTAGTTCTTGCCGGCAGTTTGCCTATCTGGTGGTGCATCTCACCGGATGAAACAAATTATCAGCATGCAGTTAAAGAAGCCCAACAAGACTCATCGATACAACACTTTAGCTTCCTTGATTTTGGCCCCTTATCCACCCGTTCTGCAGAAACCATTTTTAATGATGGTTACAAATATAATATTACTGCCATGGAGAAAGGGTTATCTGGCTTTCTAGATTTATTGTATCAACAAACTATCATCGAACATTTCCCTAATAGTTCATGGATTGCTGAGGCATTTAAAAAGGAAGTTTACAACAAGCAAACAGATACCTTTCTATGTGATAATAATATTCTTAAACTCAATTATTTATCAAGCTTGCTTCCCCAAAACTTACTTACTCTGGCTAGGCAGTCGCTCTATTTACTCTGTAACGAAAAACTATCTTTAACGGTTAAGCAACCAGCATATCCATGGCGCCGTGAATCACTGTCAACACTGAGTAATTCTTGGCTATGGTCAAATTATATTTTCACATCACTAGATCATCGTTATAAATCTAAATTTAGCGACCGACTTAAAGAGTTTAATATTTCTAAATTATTAAACAATCAATTTAGCACTTTATTAGCAGAGTTTTCCCAGAAAAATCAACTTAATACTGAACAGAAAACAAAAGAGATAAAAGCAAAATTTCATGACCTATTTAATAGCTCTCCAGATGTTATTACCACCTTGCCGACATCTTTACTTCCCCAAGAGGCTGAAGACTACTTATTTATAGAGCGTAAAACCACACAAGATGGTTGGAATATCTATGAATCAGAAAAAGGTCCAGATAACCCAGCGAAGCCACTTAACAATCACCACTCTTTACTCCACGCAGTCTCTTGGGCAATCAGTAATAAAATAGCAGATGCCTCAACACGAATCCGAATAACGGATGCAACAAATGCTGTTTCTCCAGCAACTGCATTAGCATTAACTACATTCTTGTTTAAATCAAAACTCGTAGATAACCTTGCTACTGAAAGCAATAAGCCCGAACAGATCTCACAGCTATTACTCTTTGCCAATATTGAACATACACCCGAAGAAGCATTTAAACGCCAAGATCTCAAGCTGTCAATAAAGCAACAAGATCCATTTAACTACAGCTTTCACCGCCGTAATATTATCCCTGCTCTAGAGTGCTTAATATTAACGTCTCATGGGCAGAGCTATTATTTTGATTTTCAAGAAAATGATCTCGCTGTGGCAGAAATACTTACTCTCTTTTTAAGATGGAAGCCATCCGCCTCCATCGCAAATAATATTAGTTGTTTATGCCCTACCCCCTCTCTTGGTCCTAGAATTTCTCACCGTTTAACAACAGTTTGCAAACACGTTTTAGAGCATTATTGTCGCAACCCAAACAGTGGCAACTATATTTAGAAATTGCTGATCGCTTATTACGCATTCAATGGCATGAACAAGGTACAGACTATTCTCAGGCCAATAAAAAACAAAATATTGACAGTTTTTTAGGAGAATCCAGACCGACCTTCTCTGCAACCCGCGTCGATTCAGAGTTTGATAATGAAGGGTTCTATGACCTATTGCTATCCCATCAGGGACAAGAAAAAAGCACCTTATTCTTATACCTCCACAAGCAAGTAACTACTACCTATTTTCTTGATGAAGTAGGTAGCATATATAAAATGCCCTTTTCTAATTTCCATGAAAATACAATCGTCAGACATTTTAATGATTTCCTAGAAAAAAGCCTTCGTAAAGAAAATATCAACGCATTTCATTTTTTCTCTCTCCAGAATAATTATTCATCTTGGTCAGCCACTGAAATACCTGTTATTGAAGAAACACCACAAGGCAATTATTTTCCCGTCAGAGTTGCCCTTAAAAGTTCATTACCAGATTCTAAATGTATCATCCGTTGTGGAACAAAAGTATTCACCGGGCTGCTAAATAACTCTCAGCTTTTTTCTGAAGTTCGGAAGCTTGTCATTCAGTTACGCAATAACCATTCAGATTATCCGCTTTACATTAGTGAAATATCATTTTCAGAACCACAAAATAACTCCAGAAATTACATTCTAAAAAAACAACAGATTGAATACCTATTAAATCAAGACTAACCCTTTCGCTTTCAGCATAGCTCTTTTATCATGTGCTGATAAAACTCATTACTAGAGAATCATCATGATTAAAGTTGGCATTGTTGGCGGCACAGGTTACACCGGTGTTGAACTATTAAGACTCTTAGCACTTCACCCTGAAGTGACCATTAACGTGATCACTTCGCGTAGTGAAGCGGGTATCGCTGTTAGTGACTTATTTCCCAACCTACGGGGTCATGTAGATCTTGCTTTTACCGAGCCTGATGTTGAGAATCTAGCTTCATGTGATGTCGTCTTTTTTGCCACCCCTCACACTGTCGCAATGGCACTTGTTCCTGAGCTTATTTCACGTGGTACACGTGTTATCGATCTTTCTGCAGATTTCCGCCTAAAAGATGCGGCGCAATGGGAACAATGGTACAACATGCCACATACTTGCCCAGAGTTAATCGAACAAGCAGTTTACGGATTACCAGAAGTGAACCGTGAGCAAATAAAAACAGCGCAATTAATTGCTGTTCCGGGCTGTTATCCAACAGCAACCCAACTTGGGTTTTTACCTTTATTAGAAAATAACATCATTGATCCTTCTCATCTTATAGCTGATGCTAAATCCGGTGTCAGTGGTGCGGGGCGCAAAGCCTCTATAGGTGCATTATTAGCAGAATCATCTGAAAGTATGAAAGCCTATGCCGTTGCAGGCCATCGGCATCTACCAGAAATTGAGCAAGGCTTAAATGGAGCCAGTTCTCAGCCTGTAAACCTGACTTTTGTGCCTCACTTAACCCCCATGATTCGTGGTATTCACGCCACACTTTACGGACAACTCAATCAAGAGGTTGATTTACAGTCACTGTTTGAGAAACGTTATGCCGATGAACCTTTTGTGGATGTTCTACCCGTCGGTTCACACCCAGAAACACGTAGTGTACGTGGGTCTAATGTATGTAGAATTGCCGTACATCAACCGCAAGGAAGTAATACCGTTGTTGTATTATCTGTTATCGACAACCTTGTAAAAGGCGCGTCAGGACAAGCAATTCAAAATATGAACATTATGTTTGGCTTTGAAGAAACTGTGGCTATTAACACCATTGCCACACTACCCTAAACGATCTTATGCCTTACTCCAATAAACATATTATTCAGCAGCATCGTCCTTATCGAACCTTGGTTCTAATTATTATTGTCGTAGCCGCAAGCTCTATTATTCAATGGTTCATTCAGAAAAGTAGCAATCAAGCACAACAGTTAAACCTCGTTGAATTACAAAAAGAGAACACTCTTTTATCTAATGAAAATGACGCTTTAACTAAGCGTATTAGAAGCTCTGAAAAGCATCAATCTGACGTAAACATTCAACATGCGACTATTGAACAGTTACGAGTACAGCTTGCAAACAATCAAGAGCAAGTACTCACTCTTAATAAAGAAATTTTATTTTATCAGTCAATCACTCAAGGTAATAGCTCCAGTAAATTACAAATTCGTGAACTCCATTTACGTGCCGATGATATTCGAACAGACATTATTCGCTATCGACTTGTTGTCACTCAAGGTAAAAAAATAACAAAACCCATTACAGGAATTATCAATATAATTTTAAACTCAGAGAGTAACGGCACCATTCAACATCATGCTTTGAGCGAACATAAATTAAACCTGCGTCATGTGCAGGTACTTGAAGGACAAATAAAAATTAGTGATAATGAAAAACCCGTTACACTCTCTGTTAACTTAATACAAAAAAATAAAATAACCCTATCTAGAACATTTGATTGGCAACTGACCTCCTAAACAACAAATAATAGGTGCTCCATGTTTAAAAAAGATAAGCGTAAAAGTAAGTCCGCAAAACTCGATACTCTTATTGGCCAACACACTCATATTAAAGGTGATATTAGTTTTAGTGGTGGCTTACGCATCGATGGTAGTGTTGCAGGTAATATTAACGCAACAGGAGATCTAGATTCAGTATTAACCCTCAGTGAACAAGGTAACCTTGAAGGAGAAATTAGAGTCCCCAACCTACTGATCAATGGTTCGATACAAGGTAATGTCTATGCCTCTCAGCATGTTGAGTTAGCACCACAAGCAAAAATCCAAGGTAATGTTTACTACAGCATGCTTGAGATGCAAATGGGTGCTGAAGTTAATGGCCAACTTATCCGTATGACAGATGATAATGAGGCTATCCTTGATCTAGAGCATGAATCGTCTGATGATGACGAAGACAACAACCTAAGGCTCACATAAGAGAATAAGAGACCTTTGAACGAGTCGTTATTTATACTGCTCTAGAACCGTGACCACCCTGGCATTAGATGCCTGTAATTCACGCAAATCACTTTCTATATCTTGAGCCTCATTAACCTGAGCTTGGGACAGTTTGCTAATCGCTAATTGATGCATTCCTTCAGCTTCCATCTCTAGTGCGTTTACCCAGCTGGCATTAAAAACAAGTTCTTGCCTCGCTTTTTCAAGCCATGCTCGACAATGAGACTTATTATAATCAACTAAAGTTACTTTATCTGTTGTAGTGTATGCCTGCCGTATAGATTGCTCTATATGCATCCACCAATAATCAAGTAGTACACCTAATAACTCCACTTGTTGTTCTTTAGCCGTTAAATCTCCCGCACCACAAGACATCCATTTCGAATTAGGAACATAATCATCTACCCACTCAAAGAAATCATCCGCAGGAATAGGTCTAGAAATCCCATAGCCTTGGGCATGATGACAGCCCATCAAAAGCAGTACTAAACCATGAGCAGTCGTCTCAACACCTTCTGCAATAACCGAGCGGTTAAAAGAAGACGATAAACCAATAATTCCATCAACAATACGGTAGTCACTAGGATCATCCAGAATATCTCGTACAAAACTTTGGTCTATTTTTATCGTATTTGCAGGCAAGTTTCTCAAATGCGTTAATGATGAATACCCTGTACCAAAATCATCTAAAGCAATGCTTACCCCAAGCACGTCACGACATGCTCGTATAATGCCACTTACAGCTTTAAGATCACCCAAGGCACTACTCTCCAAAATCTCTAACTGCACCTTACTAGACGGCACCTCTGGAAACTCAGCCAAAACTGAATCGAGTTTAGAAAAGAATGTAGGAGCTTGTAAATATTTAGAAGAAATATTAATACTTACTTCAAGGTTTAGGCCTTGCTTTTGCCATTCACTCACTTGTTTTATTGCTTCATATGCAACCCAATCCCCTACCTCAATCTCTAGGTTTGTACCTTCAATAATAGGTAAAAATTCTAGAGGAGGAATCAGCCCTTTTTCTGGGTGAATCCAGCGAATAAGTGCCTCAGCACCGTATACCTTGCCTGTTCTCATATTTACTTTCGGCTGGTAATACAAACATAATTCAAGCTTCTCTAAGGCCTCCTGTATTTCTTGTAGCTTGGTATTCTCTTCTATCACCTGCAGATCTTTGTCTGCATTAAACAAATGAAATCGATTCTTACCTGCCAATTTTGATTGATACATTGCCTGATCTGCATGACGAACCAAAGTATCAATATCACCCTCATCAAGAGGGTATAAGGTCACACCACTCGAAGCCCCAATGTTAATTGTCACATTATCAATCAGGTAAGGTTGCGCCAAAGCATGATGCAGCCGGCCTAATATTTCTTCAACGTGAGAAAATGAATCTATATCATTCAATAGCAGTGCAAATTCATCACCACCTTGTCGAGACACCGTATCTTCATCTCTAATGGTTGCTTTTATTCGTTCTGAAACCTCGATCAGTAATCTATCTCCAACCTCATGTCCGTAGGTATCATTAACAGGTTTAAAGTTGTCTAAATCAAGAAAGCAGACCGCAAGTAATTTTTTATTTCGTTTGCTATGAGCAATCGCCTGACCAAATCGATCAATAAATAAAGCACGATTAGGCAATTGCGTTAACACATCATAATGCGCCATTAACTCTAATGATTTTTGCTGTTGCTTATTTTGAGTAATATCATTAAACAAACCAACATAATGCTTAACAACACCTTTATCATCTTTTATAACCGACATCGTTAACAGTTCAGCATACACCTCACCATTCTTCTTCCTATTCCAAACTTCTCCCTTCCAACGTCCTTCATCTAATAAACGCTGCCACATTTGTTGATAAAATGCTGCCGACTGTTTACCAGAACTAAGTATACTCGGATTTTTCCCAATTACCTCATCACGGCTATAGCCCGTAATATCACAAAAGTTCGGATTAACATCAACAATAATATTATTCACATCAGTAATGACAATACCTTCATTTGCTTCAGCAAAAACTCGCCCGTAAAGCTCCAACTCATCTTTCACTAATTGTAACGCTTGTTTTGACTGGACCAAACGGTGATGTCGGTATAAGAAAAGTAGGAATAGAATAAAAAGAATCCCCCCTGCTTTTATTATCACCTCTTTCTGAATACCTGTTTCAACTGAAATACCCATCCAGCGAGCCTCAATCAGTGCTCGCTCAGAGGGTTCAATACTATTAAGCCCTTTACTAATTATGGACAAAAGTTCAGGTTTGGACTGAACAATACCAAACCGGTAGGAAGAGCTTCCTGGAGCTTCACCTGCAAATTGTAAATTTAGTAAATTAGCCTTTTTAATCGTATAGTTAGCATAAGCAGCATCACCAATAAAGGCATCTGCTTCACCTGTTGACACTTTAGTGAGTGCTTGGGTTGTATTTTCAACAATAAGCAAGTTGATGTCTGGGTGATTTCTTTTCAGGTTATCATGAGTGAAATAGCCATCTTCAACAGCTACCGTCTTACCTTTTAGTTTTTCAATATCACCTATATAGCCATTACGGGTGGCATTGACGATAACCATCGGATTAATAACATAAGCTGGCGTAAAATCAAGGAACTCATCACGCTCTGGTGTAAAATTCATACAAGCAAACATATCAAGCTCACCGGCTTTTGCCATATCAATTAACTCATGCCATGGCCTATCTTGTACAATTTCAAATTGCACACCTAACCGTTTTTCTAATAGGTGAATATAATCAGCTGCAATTCCCACATATTGACCTTCCTCATTAACCCATTCATAAGGGGCATAAGCAGGATCAATTCCCACTCGAACAACGGGGTTAACTTTTAACCATTCAACTTCACTCTCTGATAATTTTATTGGCGATGCTGTATTAGCAACAAAATTTTGTAGTTGCTCTTCACTTAATGGTTTAGCTAAATCTAATTTAGAGTAAGTCCCTGCAACCCGTCGTAAACGCTCATACTCAATGGTGCCTAGAGGAATAATATCTGGCAAAATAAGCTTCCGGGTTTCTCTTGCTTCATATTGAAGCCCTTCAAGAGTAGACGTACTACCATATTTATTTTTTAATAGCTGAATGAGTTCATCTGGATGGTCTAAGGCGTACTTCCAACCTTTTAAAGAGGCCCGCTTAAATCGAGCAGCACGACCAGAATGTTCTGTAAGCTCATGCTCACTGGTATATAAAATATCACCATAAAAATCAAACCCATAGTTTTGAGGGTTAATAATATTAATCGGGATACCTTCTTTTTGGAGTTGAAATGGCTGATTAGTAATATAGGCAGACATCACATCAATCTCATCATTGATGAGCGCCTGATTATTAAAGGTTTTATCTGCGAGAGTATAATCAGGTTGAGTTAGGCCCGCATCCGCTAAAATAGCCCTCAGAGGAGCATCATCCCCAGTCAAACCATCAAACATAATTCGCTTATCAGCCATTTCATAAGGACTTATAATGCCTGATGATTGTTTTGCAATAAAAACTAAAGGATCATGTTGGAATATGGCTGAAATCGCCTTAATAGGTGAGCCATTAGCATAGTAAGCAAGAATGCCCGAACCGCCAATAGCATACTCAACCTCACCTGAAGCAACCTGCTTAATAACATCAACGTCTGAAGTGAGCGGTCGAATCGTGACATCAAGCCCTTCCTCCTCATAGAAGCCCAGTTCTAGTGCCGCATAGTAACCTGCAAACTGAAATTGGGGTTTCCACTTCAATTGTAGCGTGACAGGCTCTAATGATCCTGTTGATTCCTTCTCTTGAGAAAGAGCAAGCAATGGCAGGCTAAGAAAGGCCATGGATAGAAAAGTTAAAATTATGCGGCTAAAGCTAAATGTCATACTAAATGGATGCTTTGAGGTAGAAGTTTTATGGCTATTGTAGGGCATAGATAGAGTCGCTACAATAACTCAAGCGTATGATTCATGTCATCAATTATTGCTTGGAATGCTAATAAACCTTCTCGTGCAGATTCAATATCATTTTGTTGATATTTAAGTAGCAATTCATTAGCCATACTATGAGCCTGTTTATGGGCCTGTTCAAGTGATTCTAACTTTTCATTTTCAAATAATGGTGCTTGTTTTGCTCGCTTAATCCATGCACCACAATGACAATGTTTGGCATTCATCATGGGCCATTGTTCAACATTTTCTGGTGGAGCTTGAATACTCGCTACAAATTTGTTTTTCCATTGTTCTGTCGTCAGTTGAAATAACATCACCTTACTCTCTTTCTCATTTCGATGTTTATTACCACAATGAAGCCATTCTTTATTGGGTGTGTAATCACTAAGCCATCGAGGAAAGTCATCCGCTGGCATAGGTTTAGCAATCCCATAGCCCTGCGCATGTTCACAGCCCATCACTAATAACATTAAACCATGCTCAGTGGTTTCAACCCCTTCAGCAATCACATCACGGTTAAATGCATCAGCTAAACCTATGACACCGTCTATAATGTTGTAGTCATTAGGATCATCCAACATATCTCGCACAAAACTTTGGTCAATTTTAACCGTGTCAGCCGTCAAGCTTCTTAAATGCGTTAAAGAGGAATAACCAGTACCAAAATCATCCAGTGCGACACTCAGCCCTAGGGCACTTTGACACGTTTGGATAATATGACCAATTGCATTAAGATCTCCTAAAGCAGAGCTTTCTAATATTTCCAATTGTAGACATTGAGAATCAACAGAGGGATGAGCAGATAAAGCGGCATCAAGCTGTTCAAGAAAATGGGCAGATACAAGGTGATGGGAAGAAATATTAACGCTAACTTCAGGCTTGATATTAAGCGTATGCCAAACTTCAAGTTGTTCTAAAGCCTGATTAATAACCCAACCCCCTATTTTTATTTCCAACTCAGTATCTTCAACAATCGGTAAAAAATTGAGTGGTGGGATAAGCCCTTTTTTAGGATGAATCCAGCGAATTAAAGCTTCAACCCCAAAGACTTCACCCGTTACCATATTAACCTTAGGTTGATAATACAATTGGAATTCACCATTTTCTAAGGCATGTTCAATCTCTTCTAGTTTATGGTGTTTTTGAATGGTACGCTGATCAGATTCAGGACTAAATAAATGATAACGGTGTTTGCCTTCTAATTTAGCCTGATACATAGCTTGATCAGCATGACGTAACAAGGTGTCAATATCACCATTATCGGAAGGATAGAGAGTGATGCCGCTCGACGCTGTTATTTTATGTGGGACATCATTGATAATGTAAGGTTGAGCAAGTGCATCATGTATTCGAGTTAAGGTTGGTTCACACTGAGAAAATGATTCAATATCATTTAAGAGCAA
>ENA-ORXI01000945-ORXI01000945.1-sediment-metagenome-genome-assembly--contig:-NODE-945-length-23536-cov-7.702033_pt1 | contig 23536 bp, 16 predicted proteins | sample MGYA00237861_ERZ511468 | MGnify/ENA primary metagenome ERZ511468 (study PRJEB26299, sample SAMN06266213) | sediment metagenome | isolation source: Hudson Canyon methane seep mesocosm | place: USA:Hudson...
TGAACAAGGTTTCCGCCATTTGTTTCTGAATTAAAATCCATACCAGTAAATCCCCAAGTTGCATCAGGATCCCAGGTTATACCTCCAACTGTAATATCCGAAGCCATTGCCCCAGCACTCATTCCCATTAACCCAACTAAACTTGCAGCTTTAATTAACGTTTTCATAATAATCTCCAAAAAATTTTAAAATAAATATAATTTAGATAAAGCACACACCATGCCAAAACAATAAAAAATAACTTAAAGTATTGATTTAAAACAAACGCTACATTAGCCATTTACTTTTATAATTTTTAATAGACTTAAAATGTAAAAAAAATAGACACTTTAAAATATAACCATAAAATCTTTTTTCATTTATTGAATAACCACTGCTATAATTTAATTTCCAATAAATAATTTGAGACTTTTTATTATGCCAGATATTAAAACTGCCTTATCCGAATGGTCTAACGTACTACAAAATAAACCCATTGAAAATCCTGAAATTAAAAATTGTATCGCTATTAGTAATACCGTCCTTGCAACATTGTACCCATTGACAAATGATGAAATTATTGCCTGTGTAAAAATAGCTAACACTTATAAAATCCCACTTTATCCCGTTAGTACCGGAAATAACTGGGGTTATGGTGCTTCAATGCCTGTTAAAGATAATTGTATTATCTTAAATTTATCTAAAATGGACAAAATTATTGATTTTGATGCGGATACCGGTGTTATTGTTTTAGAACCGGGCGTGAGTCAACGTCAATTAGCTGAATTTTTAGATAAACACCAACACCCTTATTTAATCCCTGTCACCGGTGCAGGGCCAGATTGTAGTATTGTAGGTAATGCGATTGAAAGGGGTTACGGTATTACACCCCATGCAGATCACTTTGCATCTGTACTAAGTTTAGAAGCCGTGTTGGCTGATGGTTCTGTTTATAAACCTATGTTAAGTCACATGGGTGATAAAAAGGTTGATAGCTTACATAAGTGGGGAATGGGGCCTTATATAGATGGGATTTTTACTCAAAGCAATTTAGGTATTGTGACTGAAATGAGTATCGCATTAGCACCTGCTCCTTCTAGTGTTAAAGCTTTTTTCTTTAGTGTAAAAAAAGCTGACGATGCAGAAGAAATAGTACGTCGCATTCAAAAAATATTAAAAGAACTAACGGGAGTAGTAGGATCTATTAATATGATGAATAAACACCGTGTTTTATCTATGACAGAACCTTATCCGGAAGAAGACCAACTAGTAAATGGTTTAATTTCGGAAGAGACTATTACAAAAATGGCAAGAAAACGCCAAGTATTTCCTTGGACATGTGTAGGGGCTTTATATGGTAATAAAGCGGTTGTAAATGCTGCTCAAAAAGAAATTAAAAAGATATTACGTGGTAAAGCAATACGCTTACTTTTTTTTACACCCTCTTTTGTTTCAAAATTAAACGGTGTTGTTCAGCATTTACCAGCTGTTATTAAAGACGGCATGATAGGTGAAACAGTTGCAACGTTAAATAGAACGATGCAATTATTTGCAGGTCGCCCCAGTGAAATCGCATTACCTTTAACTTATTGGTTAAAAGGTAATCAACCTGCTGAAGGTGTACCAATGCATCCTGCTAATGATAATTGTGGTTTAATTTGGTATTCACCTTTAGTGCCTATGAAAGCTGAAAAAGTCACTGAATTTACCGAAATGGTTTGGAATATTTGTGTTAAGCATCAAATTGAACCGTTAATTACTTTAACCTCATTTTCAGAACGTAGTTTTGATAGTACCATTCCTATTTTATTTAGAAAAGATGATCCTGAAGCAGTAAAACGCGCTCAAGCCTGCTATGAAGAATTATTTGAAACAGGCAAACCTTTAGGGTTTCTCCCTTACCGCTTAAGTATCCATTCGATGAGTAAGATCGGACAATATGACGCGGCTCCTGACATCTTAAAACGTATTAAAAAAGCACTTGATCCGAATAATATTTTAGCACCAGGTCGATATTTACCTGAAAATTAAAATAATGACTGAGCGGCTTTGTTTAGCGGTTCAGTCATATTACTTATATCTACATTAACTGCTTCAATAATAATGCGACTTGTTTTTTTTCTGAAAAATATTTTTTTTCCTGCTCTAGCACTTTTAAAATATCAATTGCTTGCTGTTTTTGTGAATTTTTTGAATACGCTAATGCTAAATGATATTGAATATCCATTGCATTCGGTGATTTTTTAGCAATGTCTTTTAAAATATCTAAAGCTTGTTTTTTATCCCCTTTCTCTAATAATATAACCGCATATGTATCAGCGATAGCTACTGATTTTGGTGCTTTATCATATGCTTTCTTAGCTAAATTTATCGCTTCTGCATTACCTTGCTGAAAATAATTCCATGCTAAATTATTTAACACGGCAACATTATCAGCCTGTATTTCTAAAATAAATTCAAAGTGCTTCGCAGCCTTAGGATACTCTTTTAGCTGCTGATAAATATTACCTAACTTAAACTGTAGTGCCAAATTATCATTTGCTTTATTTAACTCACTATTTAATAAATTTAATGCCGCAGTATCTTGCTTTAAAAATTTCATTAAATCAGACATCAAAAATAACACCTTATTATTCGGTCTAATTTGATAAGATTTTTTATAAGAGGCTAATGCTTTTTTATATTTTTTTTGAGCTAAATTAAGATCACCTTGTAACTGGTCAGCGATTGCTGCTTTAGGATAAAATCGACTTATTGTTTTTATAGTTTTTTTAGCAGATTTAAACTGTTGCAGTGCTATATGTACTTTTGTTTTAAACAGCAGTGCCTTAGGATTATTAGCTTGTATTTTTAAAATATCACTTAATAATTTTAATGCTTCTTTTTCTTGCTGTGTTTCTTTAATCAGTAACTCAACTAACAATAAACGATGCCCTACATCCTTAGGTTTTTTTTCAATGATATTTTCAAGGATATTCTTAGCTTCATCTAATTGCTTATTAACAATTTGTGCACCTGCCATCGTTGATAACGCCACAACTTCATTAGGAAAGCGTTTTAACAATGATTCGGCTAATGGTAATAATTTGTCTGCTTGTTGCTGTTTAGCATAAACCTTACCCAAAATACTGATCAATGTAGATTCAGATTTTAAATTACCTCTTGCCTTCTCTAATCCCCGTAATAACAATTGTTCAGATTTAATCAAACGACCTGTTTTAAATGCTATTTCCGCTTCTTTAATAAGCTCAACTATTTGAGATTGCTTTGTATTAACTCTAGGTCCAAACTGTTTTAAATCAAATTTAATCTCTGTATTTTCATCTAAACTATCATTATATATTGCTCCATAAACAACATTAAATGATAGCGGAAACAATAATGTAGCCAGCATACTCACTTTGGATATTTTTTTAAAATTTTTCATAATACTTAACAACTCCATCTAAAATTCAAATCTATTTAAACCTCTATCCCATGCTTAGAAAACAAGGCATAAAGTGTGGGTCGAGTGACCCCTAATAATTTTGCTGCATTAGAAACATGGTTATCGGTATACGCTAACGCTCTTTTTATCGCACTGGTTTCTGCAATTTCCCGAACCTTCTTTAGGTTAAGCGGCATGGTTTTATCATTTTCTGACGGTTCTATTTCCAAATCATCGACCGTTAAATAATTCTCATCTGTCATGATAACAGCACGTTTAATTTTATTTTCCAATTGCCGAATATTGCCTGGCCATGTGTAACTCTCAATTAATTGTGCTGCTTCTTCTGTAAACCCCTTAATATTACGACTATTTTCTTGATTAAAACGTTTCACTAAAGCAGTTGCAATAATAATAGCATCACCTTCTCTGTCTCTTAAAGGTGGTAAATTAATCACCATTTCATTTAAACGATAAAACAAATCTTCCCTAAATTGTTTATTTTCGATTTGTTGTTCAATATTTTGATGCGTCGCACAAATAATGCGTACATCAACGGGAATTTCTTCACGCCCCCCTACACGCTCAATCACCCGTTCTTGAATAAAACGCAATAATTTAGCTTGTAAATCAAAGGGTAAATCGCCTATTTCATCTAAAAAGAAGGTACCACCTTGTGCATATTCTATTTTTCCTTTTGTTTGTTTTACTGCCCCGGTAAACGCACCTTTTTCATAACCAAATAATTCACTTTCAATTAAATTATCAGGAATTGCCGCACAATTAACGGCAATAAATGGTTTTTTAGAACGATTACTTAAACCATGAATAGCCTTAGCAAATACCTCTTTTCCTGTGCCACTTTCACCCAATAATAATGTCGTGACATTGGTGGGGGCAATTTTTTCAATCGTCCTTGATAATTTTTGCATACCGATACTGCTTGCAATCATCCCTTCTAAAGGCTCTTTGGCATTTTGTTGTAATAGTTGATTTTCTATTTCTAACTGTTCCAGCTGAAATGCCCGATTAATAATTAACGTTAAAACATCTAAATCTATCGGTTTTTGATAAAAATCATAAGCCCCTAACGCAACGGCCTGTACCGCATTATCTCTATCATCATTACCTGTTACCACAATTACTTTCGTGCTGGGGCTTAATTGTAAAATTTCTTTTAGAGTTGCCAAACCTTCACTGGCATTCGTTGGATCAGGTGGCAAGCCTAGATCAAGCGTAACCACTTGAGGTGAAAAACGTCGCATCGCTTCAATCGCTTCAAGCCTATCCCCCACAATAATCGTTTCATATTCATCAAAACTCCATTTTAATTGCTTTTGTATACCAATATCATCTTCAACAACCAGTAATACCTTTTTATTAGCCATCGCTTATTAACCTATTTTTTATATTAATCTAAAACCTATCTACATAGAAAATCATATTTTTGTGTGGGGCGTAGACTTTAGTCTACCTTTTAAAATAGTAGGCTAAAGCCTACGCCCCAATATTGAACTTTAAAAAACGATGCTTCTCTAAATAGATTGGGGATATACATCATCATATAAAAAACTACCCTATCAACGGCAATTTAATACTAAAAGTCGTGCCTTTACCGACTAAACTTTCTACTTTAATTTGACCAGATAATTGCTGAATATATTCATTAGCTTCATACACACCAATACCCATTCCTGCATTGCCTTTAGTGGTATCAAAAGGCTGAAATAATCGCTGCTGTATAAACTGTTCATCCATACCTTCACCGGTGTCAATAATCTTTACACATAGCCTATCAATTTGTTTAATAAGGATTATTTTAACACTACCGCTATCTGGCGTGGCTTCTTGAGCATTTTGAACCAGATGCCCTAAAATAGCGACCATTTTTTCAAACTCAGCTAAGATAAAACAATCGTCATTTACTATGTCAATTTCAACATTAGGTTTATTTGAAGCTTGTTGAATAACAACACTTTTTAATACCGCTGCTAAATCAATTTTTTCTTTTAACGCCGCCTCAATATTACCTTTTTTTAACTGTTTTAAAATACCGTCAATTTTCTTAACAACATTTTCTAGTGTTTCTATAGAGTCATCAATAAATTCAGGGTTATGTTTATGTTTAGCTGAATTTTTAACAATCAATGCAATTTGAGCGACTAAATTTTTTAAATCATGCACTAAAAACGCTGAAAAACGATTATAAGCTTCAAATTGTTTCGCTCGACTTAAATCATCACTTGCCTTACTTAACGCCAACGCATTCACTAATTGAATACTCACTGTTTTTAATAAATCATAATCTTGCCAATCTAGCTTTCGATAAACTCTAGGCTCCGTTAAAATCACAAATGCCTCGAGCTTATCTTGACGAATCAACGGAATAATCAACCAAATATCATCGAATTTATCATGCCATGTATTTAAATCAATCCCCGCATAAATATCAGGATCATTAAAATATTCAACAAAATCAATTAACCATTGTTTCGTTTCTAAAAATGGTACTAATTTTTCAGTTTTTAATATTAACGATTGTCCATTTTCATTCAGGTTTTGTGACTCTATTAATACAAAATCACCTTGTTCATTCGCACTCCATAATCCCCCACCAGAACTATCGGTCATCTCTGCCAAGGTAGTGACTATAAAACTCGACAATTCATTAACAGAATGTAAAGTTGCAATAGTATCACTTAATTTTATCCATTCCTCTCGATAATCATAACGATGCTGGAAAAAATGCTTTCCAAAATAAATTTTTGCTAAGGCTCTTATTTTTCCTGAAATAAAAAAAATCGATAAAAAGATAACCGCAAGAAAAATAAAACTAATTTGCAGTACATTCCCCCAGATACCACCATAAACCTTAATAAAATAACCTGCTAATGACATCAGTACCAAATAACTACCTGCACCCAATAAAACCGTGCTATGAAAAATAACTTGATTCGATACTTTAATTTTTACACTATCACTGGATAAACGCTGTAAAGAAATGGCAATTAAAGGCACTGACATTGCATTGATAAAGCCGCGTGCTTGCCAAATATCTCTATCTAAAGATTGAAACAACAATGACTTGCTATACAAAATAAAATCACATACAAATATCGCGGCTAAACTTAAACACATCAGCTTAATCGCCCATCGCTGTTCATATAATGCATTACGATACAGCTGCTCCACTAAAATCAAACCTAATACAGCTAAACCAATATGAATAAATAGCCGAAAATCAACACCTATAAATTGCTGTACGCTATAACGCAGTATTGGAAAACTTTCTAATACAATAATTAAAAATATTAAACTAAACGCGACTCTAACTTGTGGAGCATGACGTAATAAATAATATGCTTTATCAAATTGTTGCTTGGAAATTAAAATACTTAAGAAAAAATACCATGCAAGATTACGTAATGATTCCGCAGCAAAAGTATCTTGGATATAAAAATTATCATTTTGTAAAATAAACGCCGTATAACTTGACCAAAACAATGAAATACAAAGCGTAATAAGAATCGGTATTCTTAAAACATCAGCCTTATTATTACGTATAAAAATAGCTGCTGCTAATATTAAATAAGCAAAACTGGCCGTTAAATAACTGTAATATGCTAAATTTTCTAACATACTGTTAGTTATTCAACCCGCTATTAATAAAATCAAGTAATAATGTATTAGATATTTCATGCTTATGAGGTGGGGAATCAATAGCGACCATAATTAAATATTCAGGTGATGCATCTGCCGTTAATCGCTTAAAAAGTTGATATAACTTCGCTAAATATTTATTTGACGTATCATGCGTACCAATTCGGTACCAACGCAAAATAATTAAATCTTTAAAATCACGACTTAAAATAGCCTGTTCGGCTTTAAAATTAGTGTGTTGTTTATTTTTTAATGCGACGACAGATCTTTTAATTATTTTCCAACGTAAATCTTTCTTAGCGATAAATAAATTTTGAGAATTAATTAATTCACCCGTTTGCTGAGTTTCTTCCCCAAAACTGACGCGATATAAACCTAAAATACGCCCCTCTTTTTTAAAAAAGGCTTTAGTCTCATCTACCACACCGGGTAAACTCGCTTCCCACTGCCAATTAGGCTCTGTCGTTTCTTGCCAATCATCAAATGATGATTTAACAAAAGCGGGTATCGGCGTATTTTTAGGTTGATTTGATAGCCAACTTGATGTTAGCGGCCAAACACTATAACTTATGATAAGCACAAAACCTGCGATACTTAGCGAGTAATGACTAACGTTAAAAGTATGTGTATTTTCTGCTGCAATAGGTGCTGATGAATCCTCACTATCACGCCAAAATGATCCAATATAAAATAATATCATCATCACTAAGCCAAAAAATACCCCACCATAAATGAGATGATCAACACCTACCGCTAAAGTCATACTGCTAAAATGACCAATCATAACAATTAAATAGGCACGTACACCGTTAGCTAATATCGGTACTAACATTGACAGTACAATGAAAATTGCACGTTTCCACAAACTGGTATACGTTAAATACGCATACACCAAACCCAAGGTCACCGAGGCAATTAAATAACTAATACCACTACACGCTTCAACAACTGACCAATTGCCTGAAACGAGACTAAAATGTAGCCCTTCTCGAAAAACCGACATGCCAGTTAAACGAATTAATCCTACAGTAAAAGTCGCGGTAAATTCCATCAATGGCGGAATTAATTCTTCGCCAATAGGTACCATAAAAAATAAGAAGCCTAACGGAAATAACAGCTGCTTAATAACATGGCTCCCCAACAACAACCATAATCCGCTGAGAAATAAACCCACCGTTGCAAACTGTTCAATCACTTGTACACTAATTAACTTAGCTAATAACCAAGCAAAACCACTTAATATAACAGCAACTAAAGCCAACCAACTTATTTTAGGCTGTAATTGCAGATAGTATTCTTTACGTGTCCAAATAAGCCAAAGACTAATTGGAATAATTAAAAATCCGTGAGTGAAGGTACTAGAACGGTACCAAATTGTAACGATGGAAGACCAGCTTTCAAAAAAAATAGCGAACGATAATAAGCATAAAACACCTACTGATAATAACGTAGTATGCCAATATTCTGGAATATCCACTAGCTTATGTTTCATAAATAATCCTTTATTTTATTAGGATGTAAACTTTAGCCTACTTTTAATAATATCTAGGCTGAAACCTATGCCCTAAATTTTCAATATATATGCTTAACCTAAATCTTTTGCTAACCACGGCCCTACAAATTGACTCACGGGTAATGGTAATTTCTTCCATGCAGCAATAAATAACTTATATTTTGGGTTCAATGGATTAATGTCAGGCATAGCATCCGCTTTAACAAGATGAAATTCATAATAAAGCGGTTTAGGCTCAAACCCCCAATGCTTTTTAAATTTATAGGCACCCGTACCTTCTTTACTCCGTCCATAATCAAAAATTTTAATTCCTTTTTCAACAGCACGACGCATCACTTCCCAGTACATAAAATCATTTCCTTGTACCGCTCGTGCATATTCTGTTCCGCCCCCATAATAAGGTAACACTTCATCTTTAAAATAAAAATTTAGCACGCTAGCAATCAATTGTTTATCTTTATCGACAATCGTCACAATATCGCATTGTTCTTTAAAAACTGATTTTAAAATTTTGAAATATTTTTTTGAAAAAACCGGCGTACCTAGATTACGCACACTTTCAGAATACGCTTGATAAAATCGCTCCACATTATCATCAATTTCACTTACTAATCCGGCTTTAATACCTTTGCGTACCATTGCTCGTTGCTTGCGAGGAATCGCTAGCATATTTTTTTCATCGCTATCTTCTAGCTCTTTTCTAAAAGTTACATATAATTCTTTATACGGGCGTTCAGGTGTTTGTTGCGTACGATTACGCATTTCTAAATAATCGACACCCAGTTCTTCCGCTAACTCACAAGCTCTGGTATCCAATGCTAAAGCAATAGCATCATTATCAGCAATAATACCGCCATAAACACAAAATGCACACGAACTTAAAGCATGACCAAATAATAAACTGTTAATATGCATCAAAGGCAAAATACCCACTACTTCGCCGGATTGCTCTGCATACAAAAAATACCCTTTATGACCAAATGCAGTTTCTATCACTTCCTGCCACGCCGCTTTATGAAAAAAGGTTGCATTAGCCGATGATTCTACATACGCATCCCATTTATTCAAGCTCGTTTCATCAAGTATTTTTATCATATGTTTTATCAATCGTAAATTAAGGTTTTAGAAAAATAGCTTCCATTGTGTCCCATTCAAAATCTATTAATAAATTTTGAATACGGTCTTCCATTTTATTAAGATTCAAATAATGCCTAAACTGAGTTTTAAAACTTAAATTTTGTTGCTTAGGTTGATCGGGGTCTATTTCCCAAGGATGACAATAAAAAATAGCCGCTTGCTGCTGCTTATTAATTCGTGAAAATGCCCATTTTGAAAATATATAGGGATAAAAACGAAAAAAACCACCGCCCCCACATGGAATATTTTTATTTAATACTTTAAGCGTCGTAATAGGGATTTCTAAAAAATTTGAGTTCTCTAAAGGTTGGTAACAAAATCGCGGGGCATCAGGAATGCCATATAAATCATGTTTAACGGGGTAAACACTGGAACTATATTTAAAACCCTCTTCTGCCAAAACATCATGTGCCCATAAGTTATCCTTATTAATAGAATAACTTGCGGCACGATACCCTTTAACAGCTTGCCCACTTAAGGCTTCTAAAATAGCCTTTGTTCGGATAATATCAGCACGAAACTCAGCAGGCGTTTGTTCTGTTACACGAATATGCTCATAACCGTGACACGCCAGCTCATGCCCATCCGCTACAATACGTTTTACTAAACCGGGATAACGTTCAGCCACCCAACCTAAGGTAAAAAAAGTGGCCTTCACATTATGCTTGGCAAAATTATCGAGTATTTTATAGGTATTAGCTTCAACCCTACATTCTAAATTATCCCAATTTTCCTTATTAATATAAGATTCAAACGCAGAAACCTGAAAATAATCTTCTACATCCACTGTCATCGCATTTTTAATGAGTGACGCTGACATTTCTAACCTCTCTAATTATTGTTCAGAATAAACTTCATCCATATCCAACTGAATAAGAATCGCTTTTCGTAATAATGCTCTTTCTTTATTGATTACTGTAGTCAATTCAGTGACTTTTTTTTCTAATGCCATAATACGCTCCGATTCAGATGCATTAGCGGTTATCGTAATGTTAGAAATAGTATTCGAACTTTCTGTTGTTGGTTCAATAGACGCATAATCAGATTCAATTTCCTTTATCACATATTGCGTACTGTCTAAATTAATAACTGAAAGCTCTTCTAAAAAACCATACAGTAATAATCTATCGCATAAGGTATTAATACGCCGTGGAATACCTGCTGTAAAATTATAAATTTCATCAAAGACATCATCAGTAAATTGTGGATTATTTTTCCAACCTACTTTTTCTAAGCGAAAAGTAATATATTCTTTGATTTCTTGTTTTTCTATTGCTTTTAAATGATAGGACGCAACGATTCTTTGTTTAACCTGCTCCATACCTGAGGCATATAAAACCTGACTTAATTCTTCTTGGCCTACTAAAAATACTTGAAAAATCACCTTGCCTGCCCATTCATAATTAGACAACATGCGTAATTCTTCAATTGATTCTTTCGGTAAATTCTGTGCTTCATCAACCACTAATAAAACACGCTTACCTAAACGAGCACTCTTTTTAAAAAAAGCCTCTAATCCTGATAATAAAGCGGCTTTATTATCATCATATTCATAGGCTATTTTAAAAATACCCGCTAGCATTCTCAAAGTATCTTCCGCACCCACTTGAGACGTAACCATTAAACCAATAACAATATCTTCTTCTTTTTGAATAGACTGAAACAAGTTTTTAACTAACATTGTTTTGCCCGTTCCCGGCACGCCTGTTACAACAACAAAACCTTCTCCCTGTAATAATCCATAACGCAAATAGGCCTTCGCTCTTTTATGACTCGCACTATCAAAGAAAAAACTCAAATTTGCAGTGAGTTGAAAAGGATTTTGAGATAAATTATAAAAACTTTTATACATTTAAAATTTCAAGGTTAAGTTAGCACTAATTCTATTTTCATCGTAATTATTCAATATATCACTGGATACTTGTTTAATAAATCGATATTCAATTTTTCCTGTGAGCCGCGATGAAATATTACGTGTAATCGCCACAGACGCATCAACTCTATTATCAACAAATGCATTGGCCCCTTTGGATTCTGTTTTTTGCCAGCCTGACTGAACAATACTGTTCATTCGATCATAAAATTTCCAGTTCCAACTACCTGACAAGCCCATTAATGCCTCCTTATTACCCGATACCTCAAATAATCTAAAGGTATGATACATATTTGCCGATAATTCACTTTTACCTGAACGAAACGCACCCTGAATTTCAATGGTTTTACTAATAAATACTTCATCGGTCAAAGAAGGTAATCGAATATTATTTTGCTGACTTTGTTCCAATAAAATATTCGTCTCAACATCACCAAATGCATCGGTGACATTAAATATATCTTGCTCTAATAGTAATTGCTGAGTTGTTAAGGTGTCTTCAGTATAAGATAAAGTCCATGTCGTTCTACGCGTTGTATAATTTAAATCCGTATTCCAAGTACCGCCCCTATTTAAACCAATATCATTATTAGTATAAGTGGTTATCCAATGTAAACGATTAAAGGGCATTAAATCTACCGTCACAAAATAATTATTACCATAACCGGCCTCTAAACTAAAACGCTGACTCGGCTTCCATTGCCCCCCAAAAGTATATGAAACACCATTTTTATTACTGTCTGAGTTACTATTAAATGAATTAGAACTATGGCCTACTTGTGCAAAAACATTGAATTCTTGTCCTATCGCATATCTTAATTCGCCTTGAGAATCTTGAAAACGAATAGTTTCACTCTCGCTATTAAAACGATGACTATTATTAACAGAAGCCGACCAACTAATCCGTTTAAAATCACTGCCACTCGTTAAACTAATATTTTCAGAAACAGAATGTGTTTTAGATAAAAGACTCTCACTGCTTTTAGTCCCTACGAAATCATAGGTTGCTCTAAACTCCGCATCGGCAAAACTATTAAAATGTGCTTTCCAATACGGTGATGTTTGTAAGGTATAAACAGTCGCACTTGAATTATCATTAGATGAAATATTATCGCTAGCAATACGTCGATTAGAGGTATTTTGCTGACTAATGGAGCTACTAGTTTCAATATAGAGCTTATCTGCAACAAATTGATAACTAGAATCCATTTGTAATTGATTATTAATATCAGCGTCAGATTCAGTCGCGGTATTATTAAACAAATTCTGCATTCTATAATTTAAATCAAAGGTATTAATGGTTGAATTAGCACGAACCGATATACCAGGATTAACTTGCGTAATAGATGCTTTTTGTCTATTTTGAGCGGTTAAATTCACATTATCTGAAAATGTTTGTTCGACATCAATACTAGGTTGTACTGTCCAATCAAGAGCGAAGACAAAACCCGGCCCTATCAATAGACTCGCTCCTACACTATAAAGAATACCCTGTTTAATGGATAGACTATTCATGATTAGTAATGTCCATACCCATAACTACCCGAACCAGCAGCTGACGCTTTATTCAAAATACTAAGCACTACACCTGGACAACGCTGTAGTTTTTTAGCTGATTCGTTTATTAATCCTTTAGAGGTGCTTTCTGCACCAACCACTAATACAATCTGCCCCATCTGACTTGCCAATACTTCTGCCTGCGTTGTTGCAAGTAGTGGCGGTGTATCAAAAATGACAATTCTATCCGCATAGCGTTCACTTAATTCTTTAGATAAAGCGATCATTTTATTACTCGCTAATAATTCAGTGGATAATTTATGACTTTTTCCTGCGGTAATAATTCTTAAGCCTGGAATTTCAGTTTGTAAAATAATATCAGATAACGTTAAATCATCGGTTTCTAAAAAATCAATTAAACCAATATCACTCTTTATACCTAATACCTTTTCAAAGGAAGGTTTTGCTACATCCGCATCAATTAATAACACTTCTTTATCTAACTCTGTTGCAATACTAAACGCCAGATTAATCGCTGTAAAGGTTTTACCTTCATTTGGCACGCTACTCGTCACTAAAATTAAATTAGAATTTTCTATTTCACTTTTTCGAGAGCCGACTGCATTGGTCACTAAGGGTCGCTTAATATTCCGATACTCTTCCGATATTTGGCTGTGTAAATCATCTAACTGAATAAAACCATGCTCTTTTAAATAATCCCAATTAAACCTAATAATATCCTGAGATTCATTTTTTATAATAGGTTCAAGTAAAACATCAGCTTTTATTTTTTCAGGCTGAATAGCTGCTTCAGTTGATAATTCATCAACTCTAATGTCCTCAGAGTCCTCTATTACATCAACAAACGTATCATTTTTAATGCTAATTTTTTTTTCATCAGCTTTTTCTAAAGCCTTTTCTAACATGCTCATTAATAGCGTCCTTTAGAAAAAATAATGTTATTTTTATATTTTAAAATTATGTCGTACTTTGAGTCATTACAACGCCAACATAACTAGCAACTAATAATCCATTTGCAATACAAAATGCGATTAAACTATATAAATTACGTCTCTTTTGTGCTGTATTAATCGTCATAGAAACTGTTCCTAATACAGGCAAACCCGTTAATTCTCGCATTTGTTTCGCATTCATAATAGAAGGTTTCATTAATACCATCGCTAATGCTAATGCAATACCTACAATAAAACTCACCACTAACGCCGCAGTATTAAAGACAGTTCTATTAGGTGATGAAGGTGACATAGGTAATGTAGCCGGGTCAATAATTTTAAATTTTAATGCCGATACTTGAGAATCAATACTACTCGACATTCTTGCCTGCTCTCTACGATCAATTAATGATAAATAGTTCTTTTTAATTGTCTCATAATCCCTATTTAAATTTTGCATTTCAGTATCAACGGATAACCGCTCACTAAACTGATCATCTTCTTTTTTTAATTTTTTATTAAACCCATACAACCTTGCATTAATCGTTGCTAGTTCAGTATCTATTCTATTTAATTCTATTTTAATAGATTGAACATAAGGATTTAACATCGCCAATTCAGAGCCTGTTTTTAATTTTTCATTGACTACTTTTTTACGTTTTAACCCTTCAATTTCATAATCAATCGATTTTAAATTAGGGTGATTAGCCGTATATTTTAAAAGTAACTCATTTTTTCTTAATTTTAATTCCGCAATGCGCACATCTTCAATCGAATTTTTCGCATTACTGCCTGTAAATCCCCATTTATCACCTGAACTCATTGCTTCAGCCATCTGCTTTTTTAATACTCTCTTTCGTGAAAGCATTTCAGATATTTGCATTTTTGCTGCTTCTATTTTTTGACGAATGCCTTGAATAGCACCAATTTGCCCATCACCACCACTACCGGGTAATAAACCTATGTTATCGCGTTTAAAATTTTCTTTTGCTCGTTCTGCATTGCGTAAACGCTGTTCATATTCACGAATTTGATTATCAATAAACCGTTTCGCACTATCCACATCACTTAACGTTGATTGTTGAGTTTGGGCTGAAAAAACCGATAACACCGCCTGAACAACACTTTTTGCATTTTGAGGATCTTTAGATTCAAAAGTAATGGTAAAAATCTCATCTCTACCCCCTTTTATCTTTACCTTTGATTTTAACTTACCCACTAAACCTCTCACCTTACTCTCAGAAGATAAATCAACATCCATACCCGCTAATTCAGCAACTTTCAGCATATTTTCTTGCGTAAACATGAGCTTTTTCATAATCGCAACCAATCCTCGCACATCTGATTGCACGGCTAATCCTCGCAATAAAGGTCTTAACATCGTTCGTGTATCCACATGCACTCGTGCACTCGACGCATAAACATTTGGCATTTTATGCACTGCTGCCCACCCGCCAATAGCAATAATCCATGCAGTGATAATAATAATCCATTTATACCGAATAACGCCTTTAACAAAATACAGGACTTCCGAAAACTGCTCTAACATATTTTTAAACTCAACATTTTCATATATAACACGTTAGAAAAAAGCCTCTGGCACAATCAAAATATCACCGGGTAATATTTTAACATTCGCACTTAAATCTCCATCCTCAATTAAATCATCAATCCTAACACTAAATTGTTGGCTTTTTCCTGCTATCTTTCTAATAATAATTGAACGATTGCCATCGCCATATTGACCAATGCCCCCCATTTCAATCATCAAATCTAATAACGTCATTTCTTTTCGATAAGGCAATGTTTTTGCTGAATATCGATTCCCACCAGAAGAAGACCCACCTCCGCCACCGCCACCGCTAATTTGACCAATGACGCGTATTTGCTGCTGATAAATACCTTGAAAACCACTTACCATAACAGTCACTAACGGCTCTCTTACATATTTTGCTAAGACTTTTTCTACCTCACGAGCCAATGCCGAGGGCGTTTTCCCAGAAGCGAGTAGATCATCTATTAAAGGCGTACTAATTTTCCCGTCAGGTCGTACGGTGACTCCTCTAGAAATATCTGGGTTACCCCATACAAAAATTTCTAGACTATCACCCGCACCAATTATATACGTGTAATCAGAAGGCACATTTGCTAATTTTTCTAATGGCGGATGACCGCAATTCACTAATAAAAATGTTGATAGCAATGCAAACAGCATTTTAATTTTTAACATAATTTAATAACCCTTAACCCTAATTTAAATAACTTACTGCTTTAATTTCGCTAATAATGCTTTTGCTGCTGACTTTTCTAAAAATTCTCTCTTTTCACCCAATCTCAACGCTTGCTTTAAAGCAGTGATAGCAGATAAATGATTGTTCATTTTATAATAGGCTTGTGCTAAATGATAATGAAAAACAGGCACCTCGCCATTATAAACAATCACTTGTTCTAATATTGAAAGTGCTTGCTCTAATTCACCTTTATATACCAGCACCCAAGCATAAGTATCTAAAAAATAAGCTTGCTTAGATTGCTTGAAAATTGAAACTAGCTGAACCGCTTGTTCAATATCTTTTGCTTTACCATATTGTTCCACTAGAATTGTCGCTAAATTATTTCGTGCAATTTGATGTCTTATATTTTTCTTTAAAATGTCATTATAAACATTAACCGCCTCATCAAATCTCTGCTCTTTTTCATAATACGTTGCCAACCATAATTTTAATCCGGTATGCTCAGGGAATAATTTTAAACCCTCTTGATTCACATCATAAGCTAATTGTTTTTTTGAGCTTAGTGAATAAAGACGAACTAATTCTAAATATAATGCAGGATGTCTTAATGCTTTATGAGTTAAAGTCTTATTAAGAAAACTAATTACCTGTTTATTTTTTTTATTTTTCGCCATTAACTGACTTTTTACAATATAAGCAAAGACGACATTAGGATTCTTATCAATAAATTGATTAACATACTGTTCTTTTTGTTTAGCTTGCTGATAGAAATTTAATAACTCCAAAAATGCATCTTTATGCCATGGATATTCTGTTACAAATGCCTGATAAGCAACTTTAGCATCTTTTAACTCACCCTTTTCCAATAATATTTTAGCTTTAAAATAGCTAGAAAATAACTTACCATTTCTAAGGCGACTCACTGCTTGTAAATATTTATCCGTTTTTTCCCAATTTTTTTCAGCGATATTTAAAGTGATTAATTTATTTAAAATAGACACCTGCTTAGGTAAAAAATAAGCGGCACGCTCTAAAATTTCAATCGCATAATCTGTGTGCTGCTCATTAACAGACTTATTCACAATAAAATTTAAAGCTGCTAAATTTTTAGGATTAAATTTCAAAGCCTCTCTAAAATTTTCATCTGCTTGTTGAATATCACCTTGCATCATATGAATACTGGCACGTAATGATAATGCCTCATCCATATCTGATTTTTGCCACAACATTTTTTCAATAATTGTCATTGCATCAGCAAAATTTTCTTGTGCAGCTAATACTTTTGCTTGTAATAATTTCGCGTCTAAATTTTCAGTATTAAGTGCCAACACCTTAGTCACATAACCTGAAACTTCATCAAAATTTCGTTTATTAATCGCAAGTTTAGCTAATACTAAATATGTCGCCTGTTTATCTTTAGAATTAAGTGTGCCGTCAGCCAGCAAACCATCAAGAAGTTCTCGTGCCTTAAGCTCTTTATTCGTCGTTAATAACCACGCGACAAATACCAATGTATCTGAATGCTTGTTATCTTGATGCTTAATAAAATCATCTAATTGTGTAATAGCTTGCTTTTCATCACTTAAATATAAAAAATTCAGTAATTCAAGTTTCACTGACATTTCATCAGGTTGTTCTACCACTAATTTTCTTAAAACCGCTTCTGCTTCTGGTTTTTTATCAGCTTGAAATAATACTTTAACTAATGCATATTTCACCTTAATATTATCCGGTGATAAAATGATCAGTTTTTTATAGTCAGCAATGACTGCTTCAATATCCTTTAATTGACTATCTATCTGCATCTTTAATAGTAGCAGCGTCATATTATCTGGATTTTTTTCTATAATCGGCATTAAAACTGCTAATGCGTCCTTAGACGCTCCCTGCTTAATTAAGCCAATCACCTTTAGTGAATTCCCCTCTACATGCAAAGGGTCTTGTGCCAAAATAATATTAATAATCTCAGCAGCTTTATCATTTTGCTTTTGCTGACCAAAAATAGACGCTTCAATCACTAAAGCATCTAAATTATTAGGCTCTAGCAATAATATAGCATTAATTTCAAGTAACGACTTATCAAACTCTTTAAATAATAACTGCACTTTTGCAAGCTTTAATTTGGCCTTAATATGCTTTGAATCTAACTTTACCGCTTCTAATAAATTTTCCCGCATGGCTTTAAATTTACGAGACTTTTCATTTAGCAATGCAATATAATAATAGGCATCTGCTATATTCGGATTATTTTGTACCGCATTCTTTAATTCTATTTCAGCTTTAGAAAATTCACCTGACTCAAAAAACTCAACACCTTTAGTTAAAAAGTCTTTATTACTGTCTTCACTATCACAAGCCGACAACCCTGTTAAAAGACCTAAAAATAAAAGTTTTCTAATATTCCGTTTTTGCATCATACTTTCCTTATAGATTAAAAAATATACTGTTAAATTATACTAATGCCTATCACTTTATTTCATGAGCTTGTCACAGTTACTGCTCTTAAGTATCCCAATTCACTTGCTATTATTCATAAAAATCAACAATGGAGCTATGCTGAATTAAACTTACTGATAAAAAAACAAGCTCAAGCCTTTAATAAAATTGGATTAAATAGCCAAGAACGAGTTGGCATTTATCTTCCCAAACAAATTGAAACAGTGAGTAGTTTTCTTGCTACAAGTCTTGCAGGTGGCATATTTGTTCCTATCAATCCCATTTTAAAAGCCAAACAAGTAGAGCACATTCTAAATGATTGCCAAATAAAAATCTTAATCACCTCGACTAATCGACTCCACGCTTTACAGTATAACTCATTAAAATATAAATATTTAAAACACATTATCGTCACAGATTATCAGTATGACACGATAACTCACGACTATAATATGCCAAATAATATAATCATAAGTTGGCAAAAATTTATGAATATATCTATGTCATCGCCAATAAATAGTCAATCACATTATTCTAATATAGCCACCATTTTATATACGTCAGGCAGTACAGGAAAACCTAAAGGGGTTATCTTATCACATAACAATATTATTACCGGAGCAAAAAGTGTCGCTGAATACCTAAAAATTACGCCTCATGATCGCTTATTAGCACTATTACCGTTTAGTTTTGATTATGGATTAAATCAACTCACTAGTGCATTAATACAAGGAGCAAGCTGTGTTTTACATGACTACCTTTTAGCCAGTGACACTATAAAAACAATAACAATGCAGCGAGTAACCGGCTTAGCCGTAGTGCCTTCGTTGCTAATACAATTAACAAATAGTACTTGGCCTACGAATACACAACTTCGCTATTTGACTAATTCAGGCGGCCAACTACCGTTAGCAAACATTAAACTGCTACAAAAACAATTACCCGCTATTAATATTTACGCTATGTACGGTTTAACCGAAGCCTTTCGTTCCACTTATTTAGAACCTGCAGAATTTAAACATCGCCCGACCTCAATAGGTAAGGCTATTCCAAATGCCACGCTAACGGTGATTAATTCAAATGGATTACGCTGTAAAGCCAATGAAATAGGTGAATTAGTGCATAGTGGCCCATTAGTCAGCTTAGGCTATTGGAATAACATTAAAGAAACTGAAAAGCGCTATAAACCCTCCCCCTTGCAATTAAATGAACAGCCTTGCAAAGAAATAGCTGTTTGGTCCGGCGATAAAGTCTATTTTGATGATGAAGGCTATTTTTATTTTGTTGGTCGTGATGATGACATGATAAAAACATCAGGTTATCGTGTAAGCCCCACTGATATTGAAACAGAAGCCTATAATTCAGGACTTATCAATGAAGCTGTGGCTATTGGCATTCCTCATGAAACATTAGGTCAATGCATTTATTTAATAGTGACTAGCTCCTCAAACGATTTTACGATTCCACAACTTTTACAGTATTGCAAACAAACCTTACCTAATTTTATGATACCGACCCATATTATTCTTTTAGACGCTTTACCTAAAAATCCTAATGGTAAAATTAATCGCCTCGCTCTTAGTCAACAATTTCAATCATGACCTATCACCCCTATAAAGAAAATTTTTTAATTAAACACAATCAACTGTATATCAATGGTATTAGTTTAGAGAATTTAAGTCATCGAGTCGGTCAAACGCCATTTTATGCGTATGATCGCTCACTATTAACACAGCGAATGCAACACTTACGTCACTATATGCCTGATGCATTAAATATTCATTATGCAATAAAAGCGAATCCTATGCCCGCCCTTGTGCAACATATGAGCACATTAGTGGATGGCTTTGATGTAGCGTCTGCAAAAGAATTAAAAATGACGCTTGATACCGGCATGTCAGCTAACAACATTAGTCTTGCAGGTCCCGGAAAACAGATATCTGAAATAAAACAGGCCATTGCAGCAGGTATTACACTCAATATTGAATCAAAAAATGAGCTTAAAGTAGCAGCAGAGCAATCTAATATTTTAGGTATCACTGCAAATATTGCAATTCGTATTAACCCCCGCTTTGAATTAAAATCGGCAGGTATGAAGATGACCGGCGGCTCTAAACCATTTGGAATTGATGAGGAACAGCTACCTGACATTCTAAAAACCTTAAAAGCAATGAACTTAAATTTCAAAGGCTTTCATATTTTTAGCGGCTCGCAAAATTTAAAAGCAGAAGCCATTATCGAAGCACAACAACAAAGTTTTATACTCGCTGATAGGCTATCTGATTATTATCCAGACGATATAAGTCATCTTAATATAGGCGGTGGCTTTGGAATTCCTTACTTCTTAAAAGACAAGCCCTTAGATATTAAAATAATAGCGGATGATTTAGAAAAAAATATGACTGATTTCAAAAAAAATCACCCCACAACAAAGATTATTATTGAACTCGGTCGCTATTTAGTCGGAGAGGCGGGAATTTACGTTTGCAAAATTATCGATAAAAAAATATCACGTGGAAAAATATTTCTAATAGTTGATGGTGGTCTACATCACCATCTTGCTGCCAGTGGTAATTTTGGGCAAATTATCCGTAAAAATTACCCTATTATAATCGGCAATAATATACAGAATGAACGTAAAGAAATTGTTAATATTACAGGGCCTCTTTGTACGCCATTAGATATTTTAGCGGATAATATAGAATTGCCTTGTAGCAATATTGGCGATTTTATTGTTGTTTTTCAATCAGGAGCGTATGGCTATAGTGCGAGTCCGCACAAATTTTTAAGCCAGCCAGATTGTATTGAAGTAATGGTATAAATGGTGGCGATGGGTGGGGTCGAACCACCGACCTCAGGGTTATGAATCCTGCGCTCTAACCGGACTGAGCTACATCGCCTTTATATCTTGAAATTGAATAAGAATTACTCAACTAAAGAGCGGCTATTATAGCCGCCCTAAATTTATGCGTCAAACATTAAATCTAAAATGAATCACATCGCCATCTTGAACAATATATTCCTTGCCTTCTAAACGCCATTTCCCAGCATCTTTAGCACCTTGTTCGCCGCCATATTCAACAAAATCTTCATAAGAGGTAATTTCCGCGCGAATAAAGCCTTTTTCAAAATCAGTATGGATAACACCCGCCGCCTGAGGAGCTGTTGCACCGACAGGAATGGTCCAAGCACGCACTTCTTTTACACCGGCAGTGAAATAGGTTGAAAGATCTAATAATTTATACGCCGCTCGAATAACGCGATTTAATCCCGGCTCTTCCAACCCTAAATCATCCATAAATTCTTGCTTATCTGCATCATCAAGTTCAACAATATCGGCTTCAATGGCGGCACAAACCGCAACCACTCCTGCACCTTCTTCTGCGGCTAATTTTTCAACGGCATCTAATAAAGGATTATTTTCAAAACCATCATCTTGTACATTAGCGACATACATCGTGGGTTTAATGGTTAATAAAAATAACTCTCTCACCATCAACAATTCATCTTCAGATAAATCTAAAGAACGTACTTGCCCACCTTCGTCTAAATGTTGCATTATTTTTTCATATAATGCTTTTTTCGCTTTTTCTTCTTTATTACCTGTACGAGCGGCTTTACTGCTTTTTAATAAGACTTTTTCAATACTCGCCATATCGGCCAATGCCAGCTCAGTATTAATAACCTCTATATCGTTTAACGGTTCTACTTTACCGGCGACATGCACCACATTTTCATCATGAAAACAACGCACCACATGCACAATGGCATCTGTTTCACGAATATTAGCCAAAAATTTATTGCCTAAGCCTTCCCCTTTTGATGCTCCTTCCACTAAACCCGCAATATCTACAAATTCGATAGTCGCGGGCAAAATACGTTCAGGATTAACAATCTCAGCTAATGCATCCATACGCTTATCTGGAACAGGTACTACGCCCACATTAGGGTCAATAGTACAAAAAGGATAATTTTCTGCTGCAATTTTTGCATCAGTTAATGCATTAAATAAAGTTGATTTTCCTACATTGGGTAAGCCAACGATTCCACAATAAAGTGCCATAATTTCTCTTAAAATTTAATAATAAAAATATCTAACCCGCTTTGCCATCAAGACGAGCAGTTACTAAAATAGGTGCGTAAGTAAATGCAAATAATGAAAAAGCCGCCAACCAGAGTAAGGTTGCAACATAGATAATATCCACATACCAATCAGGCAAGATGATAGGCATAAACACCCGTACAAACGCACCTACATTAATTAACGCAAATGCAATCGCCATTGCTTGTGAGGCTTTTAACGCTCTGCCTGTATGACCTAATGAAACACGCGCCATCATACCTAAGGTAATCACGCCAATGCCCCCCATCGTAAAAGCATGCAGGGCAAGTGTTGCCGCTATCATATTGTATGCACTGAATAAGGTTAAAATAAAGCCTAAAATAATCCATGCATAACCAATATGCAACACCCATAATAAAGGCACAAACCATACCCTTAAAACCACCCAATGGCTTAAACGTAAACTATTAGTCATAACCGCAAACAATGCCGCTAACGCTAAGATATGACCTGACACACCCATAATACTTAGACTAAACACACTTAACGCCGATATGACCGATAATTTATCCAGTAAAGGACTACGAATTAACAAGATACCTGATAAACCTTTTTCCGTAAAAAAAGGAAATACCCGCCCCGCCATTACTAAGATCATCGTAATAATTAACGCAATCACTAATTGAAAACCTAACCAAGCAGTATTATCTGTCCAACCTAAAATATCGGTAGATCGGAAGCACACGTCTGAACTCCAGTCACAG
>ENA-ORXI01000947-ORXI01000947.1-sediment-metagenome-genome-assembly--contig:-NODE-947-length-23519-cov-6.455593_pt1 | contig 23519 bp, 25 predicted proteins | sample MGYA00237861_ERZ511468 | MGnify/ENA primary metagenome ERZ511468 (study PRJEB26299, sample SAMN06266213) | sediment metagenome | isolation source: Hudson Canyon methane seep mesocosm | place: USA:Hudson...
CATTCTGAAGTTTTATATCAATAGTCACAACGTTCTCCTAAAACCTTACTCTATGGCAGTATCAATTTAGAAACGGCTGCAAGTAACATAGGTGGTTGAAAGGGTTTCACAAGCCATGCTTTAGCACCTGCTGCTCGTCCTGCCTGCTTTTTCTCATCCGAGGCTTCGGTTGTTAACATCATCATTGGTGTAAACTTATAGGCAGGCAGTTTTTTTGCTTCTTGCACTAAAGTAATACCATCCATATTAGGCATATTGACATCAGTTATAAGTAAATGAATTTTGACACCATTTAATTTACTTAGAGCATCGACTCCATCCACTGCATCAATGACATCGAAACCAGCCCCTTTTAAAGTCAAACTGACAACTTGTCGGATTGATGCTGAATCGTCAACGATCATTATTGTTTTTGCCATTCTAAATACCCTTATTTAAACTTTTAATATGCTTTATATTCTAGAAAAAGGTGAGGTCATCGCCTGATTCTTCTTCGACAACAGTCGTAACTTCTTCACCTGAAATACTGGCCTGATGGTGAAGTAACTCTTCCGGCATTGTATAGCGTAGCTCCATTTTTTCCATAATACTGTCAACTTGAATTGATTCTGGGTCACGAACAGCCAGAGCAATTTGTTTTTGGCTATCAACAATATCATATAAATCTTGTAAATTATGTTCTGCATGTTCAAGCATTTGGCTCACTCGGTCTTGAAATTGTAATGCTGTTAAAACAGAATATATTTCTAGCTGTACCTGTTCATTTCCTTCGGTCAAAATATCGGCATGGCCTTTAAATGAATTTAAAGTATTTTCAATATCCGTTAATACTTTTTCTATGTAAGACTCTGAATTATGTATGCTCTCTCCATCAGTCTCACTTGTTGCTTCGGCAGATTTAAGCGTTGCTGTCATCGCAGCATTGATGTCATTTACAGTCTTACTTATTCTCGACCCAGTTGCAGCCGAAGTTTGGGCTAAATTTCTTACTTCCTCAGCAACTACAGCAAAACCTCGACCATGCTCTCCAGCTCTGGCAGCCTCAATAGCTGCGTTTAAAGAAAGCAAATTAATATTATCAGCTACACTTCGAACATCATGGGCCATAGAGTCTAACTCTGCTGTATAACTAGATAACTGGCGGACCTCATCAATCATGTTCGTTTCGGCATCGTTCAATGCACTTAACTCATCCATAACGCCACTTAAAATCGCTTTAGAGCCCTTCAATAAAGCATCTATTGAATACTCCTCATCATCCTGAGCCTGGCTAGAGTTCAGCTCTGCGATTTTAGTAGTCATCGCTCCAAAGCGTTCACTTAGGTTGGAAACTTCTTGTTCTGTGTGCTGCTTTGACATATCAATTTGATTAAGAATTATCGGCATGACATCTACTAACAATTGCTCTAAAGGTTTCACCGAAGATTCTATACGCTGAATGACAACTTTATTATCATTACTTTGTTCCTCTAACTTAAACGTATTCTCTGCTTGCATTTTTTTATAGAGAATATGACCGACGATTAATCCAGTTATAAATAGTAGACCTACCATAATAAGGCTTTGGGTACTTACCCCACCGAACAAAACAGTCAGTAAAGCGACACCCGCCCCTGCCACACTTGGCAAAGAATAAAATAAAGTGCTATCTCTTAATTTAACTCGCATGAGTAATTTCCAATATTAACTATAAAAATAATGATATCCAGCAAATCTGGTTATTTCTATTTTTATCGTCACAATCGTACATTTCGTGAATAGTCTTTAATACAAAAACTATAATTCTTAAAGCAGGCTTAAATGCTACACTTTTAAACTATCTTATGTAGAAATCTTATTGATCTGGATCAACAATTCAGATTATCAGACTTTAATTATTTACTTTTTTCTGTCCCCCCCCATTATTACTTCAATATCCTTTAGAAGTTCACTGTTACGATTATGATTATGATTAATGATAATTTTTTAAGAACAAGAAGTAACAGCTAAAATCTTACTTACTAGATATAAATAATGATCTGTATCAAGATTTATTATTTTAAACCTTAATTACCTTGAGAGTATAAGGTAAATACATTACCTTTAAAACAATGAAAGATAATATTGATGTATTTCCTTGGAGTGTCACATTCGATACTGGTATAACTCAGATCGATGAAGAGCATAAAGTTCTGGTTACATTAATCAATAAACTTGCCTCCCATTTATATACAGATCCAACTGGCAATACTTTAAATGAAGTCTTTGATCAGCTTGCAGATTATGCAAGCTTTCATTTTCAATCTGAAGAAGATATATGGGCAAAGTACTTCTCTGGAAATCCTAAATTACATCAGCACAAAGATACTCACTCCACATTCTTATCCGATGTCACATCCCTAAAAAATGAGGAAAATGAAGGAATCCCCCTCAGTGAGGTTGTTGAAAATACAGTTCTATTTTTAACGAAATGGCTAACTCATCATATATTAGGGAGTGATATGAGTATGGCTAAAGTAGCACTTGGTTTAGAATCTGGTTTATCCATGCATGAAGCACAGGGTAAAGCCGATAAAGAAATGCCTGAAATATTACGAAACACACCATTTGGAATGCATGAACATTTTTGTAGACGGACATTAGAATTAAAAAAAGAAATTAATGACCGTAAAGAAACTGAAAAAAAGCTAAAACTTATTTCACGCGTATTTCATGACACTAAAGATGGAATAACGATTACAGACTCTGATGGCATTATCATTGATGTTAACCCAACATTTTGTGAGATAACGGGCTTCACTCGTGATGAAGCTATTGGTCAAACCCCTAGAATATTAAATTCAGGGAAATACAGCCCTGAATTTTATAAAGCCATGTGGAAGAGCATTATTGAACAAGGCTCCTGGAAAGGAGAAATTTGGAATCGGAAAAAAGATGGGGTTCCTTATCTAGAAACATTAACCATTTCAAAGCTTATAGATGAGCAAGGGAATATAGAAAATTATGTCGGTATTTTCTCTGATATAACTGAAATTAGGCAGCAACAACAAACTATCGATTTAATGGCGCATTATGATGTGCTAACAGGATTACCCAATCGCTCATTATTCACAGATAGATATAGTCAAGCAGTAAAACACAGTAAACATGTAGGAAATCAACTTGCAATTTGTTTTCTTGATATTGATGACTTCAAACTAATCAATGATCATTATGGTGATAGTGTTGGAGATACTCTTTTAATCGAAGTTGCAGAGCGAATAAAAAATACTATTCAAGATGAAGATACTGTTTCACGTCAAGGTGGGGATGAGTTTACATTAATTCTTGGTGATATCGAGTCAGTAGAGCAATGCGGCAAGATAATAGAACAATTACACTATGAGTTATCACAACCCTTCGTTGTAGGCGAATCGACCATAAAATTAAGCGTTTCAAGTGGCTTCACATTATTCCCTTCTGATAATAATGAATTAGACACATTACTAAGACATGCCGATCAAGCAATGTACCAAGCTAAGCTGGATGGAAAAAACTGTTATCACTTGTTCAATGCAGAGCAAGATAAACAAATTCTTCAGAAAATACATCGACTGGATGAAATAGACCACGCATTACTAGATAATCAGTTTTGTTTGTATTATCAGCCAAAAGTAAATATGAAAACAGGAATAGTATTTGGAGCTGAGGCACTCATTCGTTGGAAACATCCAACTCAAGGGCTCGTCCCCCCATTTGATTTTTTACCTGCTATAGATGGGACTTACTTAGATATTAAAGTTGGTGATTGGGTTATTTATCAGGCATTAGAACAGCTCGAACATTGGAAACATCAAGGTATTGAGCTTGAAATGAGTATTAATGTTTCGCCATACCACCTTTTATCTCCTTTATTCTTTACTACCTTGGATAATGCATTAAAAAAATATCCGGATGTAAATTCAAACAACTTGCAGTTGGAGATATTGGAAAGCAGTGCTATTGGTGATATTACTTCAATCAGTAGTTTTATAAGAAAGTGTCAGAATGAATTAGGAATAAAAGTTGCTCTAGATGATTTTGGAACAGGCTATTCATCATTAACACACATGAGAAATTTGCCCGCACAGACAATTAAAATTGATCAATCCTTTGTCAGAGATATATTAGATGATCCAAATGATTACGCTATTGTTGATGGCGTTATTGGCTTGGCAGAATCATTTAACCGTGAAATTATTGCAGAAGGTGTGGAAACAACAGAACAAGGATTAATGCTTATCCTCATGGGGTGTGACGAAGCTCAAGGCTATGGAATAGCTAAGCCGATGCCCGCTAAAGCTTTTCCTGTCTGGATGGCTAATTATATCCCAAACAATGAATGGGTAATATGCAGCCAAAAGAGTCAATCATCTCAAGAAAGGAATATTAAGTTACTAAAACTAACTGTTGAGCATTGGTTCGAGACTCTTAAAAGTAAATATCTACTAAATGACACGGATGAATTAAAAAAAGAAAATAGACTGGTTAACCGCTCTCATATTAAAAGTTGGGTTAAGCGGCTAAGAAAAGATGCCTTGTTTAGTGAATCCTGGCTAGATACGCTTAGTCAGAGCCATGACGTTATGACTTTTATTGGTAATCAGTTAGTTAATTTAGATCCACATAAAACCCCAGATTTAACACAACTACCTGATGAGATACAAACATCTTACAATAAAGTAATGAAACTTCTTAATGAGTACTCATGATTAACTGAGTACGAAAAAAGTGAAATTGCCGAAGTACCATTATCTGAGACTGTAAATTAATTTGTGTATCTGCCTATCATTAACCCCATAATGGGAAAAAGGATAGGTACTATGAACAAGAAAGAACTTGAAGCTTTTGCTCGTGAAGCAGCTAAAGGCATTAAAACTGAACAAGATCTAAATGACTTCAGTTTAATGATGACGAAGGTCACTGTTGAAGCCGCCCTCAATGCTGAGTTGGAAGACCATTTAGGCTATGAGAAGCATCAGTCCTCATCAGGTGGTAATAGTCGTAATGGCTTCTCAAGCAAACAAATTAAAACTGAAGATGGTCAGTTTGACCTTGAACTTCCACGTGATCGTGACAGTAGCTTTGAACCCAAGTTAGTCAAAAAACATCAAAGCCGCTTCACCTCGATGGATGACAAAATATTAAGCCTTTATGCCAAAGGCATGACTACACGAGAGATCGTGGCAACCTTCAAAGAAATGTACGATGCTGATATTTCAGCCACACTTATTTCCAGAGTCACTGATGCGGTGATTGAACAGGTTGCGGAATGGCAATCCCGTCCACTTGACGCCGTTTATCCTATTGTTTATTTAGACTGTATCGTGGTTAAAATCCGGCAAGATAAGCACGTTATCAACAAAGCTATTTATCTTGCATTAGGCGTGAATATGGGAAGTCCAGATTCCAGATCAGCATTACTACTCTTCTCAATTTTTAACAGTCCTGAAATCAACAAATTCCCCTTTGAAGATAGGGCTCGACTTATTTCACTGCTTGGAATATCAAGAATAACAGCCAATACTTTACTCACCCCAGGACGAGTTAAAATACCAATTTCACTTGAAACCGTGTCAAGAGGTTTAAATGTTGATATACAAATAGTAAAACATAAGATCTCCACCTCAATATCAGTTAGCCCCATCAACCTTTGCAACCACAATAGATTACTTTCAGCCTGACTATCTCGCTGCGGAGAATTTTTTTCAATCTTATTTTTTGTTTTCTTTAGTAGTTTTAGTAATTCAGCTTTATCCAGTTTCTCGCACTGTTTTTCTGTTAAACCTATAACTCTCAGGTGATTTTCATGATGCTCAATACTTGAGGACTTCCAGGTGTCTAAATTGATCAAGATCCTCATAAACCACACAGCAATGTGCTCGTGGCACTCGTGTTTGTAAACAAATTTTTCTGGTGATTTACGCACTTTACTTACTCCGTTATTTTTTGATGTGTACAGAGTAATTCTTTTATGCGTCTAATAGAGTCGCTTGCAAATGAGTATTTGTATTCTATTAACCAAACTCTACTGCCACCGTTTTATTTTTCAAACAACTGGGAGGTTAATTATAGGATAGGTTTCTATGATGTAAGGTCAAATTGATCGCTTAAAAAGTGTAGTTAACAAAGGATCCTGTTCGGGATATTGTTCATCAAAATCACCAAATACTTTTATTTGCACCCAAGCCTTCATCGTATCTATTTCTGGCAATATCATACTCGAAATCTGCAAGACTGACGTAGTCAGTATTGATTAACGTATAAAGTGCATAAATCTTAATCGACACATAAACAACATCATCTAAGCCGTATGGATCTGTCACGCCACTTTCGAACGCCTTTATCATCTTTTCACTCCAAGAGATCAATGCGACTAAGTCTGCTGCAGTGGGAGCTTTATTTGAAAACAGCGCCGATGCTAAGCGCATAAAAAATAACGGATCGTCACCAGCCACAACTTTCTGAGCAATATCTGATAATACTGGCGCGATCAGCAGGCCCATATTTTCAGTATTTCGCTTTTTGTGTTTTATCATCCGAGCAACTGGCAAAAACGTCGCGTTGAAACAAGTGAGCCTCTTTGATACTCAGATAGTTCAGACATCACTTTATGAACAAGAGCAGGCTTCATGTTATCGCGCAAGATGAGCTGCATAGCAAAGGCCTGGCAAAAGCTGATCGCAAGTTCTTCACAATATGTTTGCACAAGATCGTTAGAGGCAAAATCATGCATTTCATATTCTGCGATATCCTCATCACCCTGCGGTAATAGCACCATCTTATCAGTGCCTGGTGTCCAACATATTTCGTACGTCTTAATTGATGCCATCATGCTCTCCTTTAGTACATCTATTTTATGTTGAATCTAAATTAAGTACTTAAATGAGATGATTTCTGAATCACCTGAAAGCAGCATATCAACAAGCTCTTTTCCCACTATCTCTCGAGCAACATAAAGCGCATCGCCAGATGGCATAGAGGGTTCACCGTGAACATTGTATGTCGAACCAGACTGGGTTTTCCCTTCCCCTGTAGCTTTGTCAAATGTCTCGATTTTTGTCGACAACCGCGAGATACCATCGAAAACACTGTCGCCTATAAATATCTCTGCTTTACCATCATTCATATCAAACTTAATGATATTCCAATTTATCAATTCAACAGGGCCTGCAGGTAAATAGGTAATCATCCTTTACTCCTTCAATAGATCCAAGGAACATTTGGATCGTCGATTTCTTTCTCGAACGCCGGCGCATATTTAGAGCCATTTTTCACTAATATCTCGATAGCATAAGCTCTTATCTTAAGGTGTTTATCAACTGAATTTCCGGTCTTTTCTGCTTCTAAAATGATGTCGTCACACCAGTCTTTCACCCATGCCAAGTCAGCTTCATTAGGATCTTCAGCAACAAACATCACTGTCGAGACACGTAACAGTAGATTTGCTTTGTCCATGTCAATTACAAGCTCTCTCTGTGCCGCGTCAGCGACCAGAGGAGCTATCTCAATATGACGTTTTTTGATATCTTTTTTATATTGTTCTGCTACTAAATCAGCATACCCTCTCTGCTTACGAATATTACTCATTATTCTCAAGTAAGGTTTCTTCATCAAATTGATACAACAGTGTCTCTTTGCATAAGTATTTTCGAGGGGTACCAGTGCGTGAGATGACATAGCTATCATCATTCTCTACGACTATGACATAGGTCTTTTCAGATTCGACGCCACAGGGCTGCTGTGCTTCATGAATTTGGCAAACAATATTCATCTTTGACCGTTTAGACATATTGATGTGTGGCGGTGTAATAAGATGAATTTCATGAATACAGTATTCACTATCAAGGCAAAGTGCTAATACGGCTTCAACATCGGTTAAATACCGTGTTTCTGAATTAAGTAGCTCATCGACATCCCATAAGCTTACTCTCAGCATAAACAATGATGATTCCCCCTCATAGGTCACCTGTGTTGACAGTACGTCTCCATCTGTAAGTCTGGGTGAAGTCACTCGGTCACCTGCATAAATTAAAAACATAATGTCACCCTCTAAATTAAAAAATATTGGACCACTAATTTGTAGTTCGGACGCATTCAAACAGGCCCGGTTGATTGAAGTCAAATTTAGAAATAAATCAATTTAAAACCAGGGCATCGCAAGGCAGTAACGGCCGCTAAAGTGGCCCCAGTAAAGGGCCGGAAGGTTTTAGATGCTGAGTTAATATTAGCGCAATCAAATGGGGAATATTATTATTCAACTGTCACTTGATAGCCGGGTAAAACCTGTGTATTTTGATATTTCAGGTCTAATGATAGGGTGACATAGGATCCTACTTTTATTTTCTGACATTCTGAGGCAGAAATAGGCTCGTAAAAGTAATAACCACGGCTTATTTTTGTTAATAGCTTAATATCTGAGAGTGCTTTAAGTTGGTTAACAACGACTTGTTTTGTCGACGTCATACGTATGGCTAATTCTTCTCGAACAACAGAATTAATCACAATATAGCCATCCTCATTAGTACTGTATATCAATGCAGCTAATAAATTCCCCGCCGTTGTCTGAAGTCCATGTGTCGATGCTAATGTTTGGCAAACATTGAGCAGTGTTTTATCAATCGCTATAAACTTCAGAAGTTTATGATTGACACTTTTTAAGTTTATAACGGATGTCGATTCCTGTTTACTGGGCAAATAAGCATAATGACTTTTAAGTCTCGGTAAGTTTAAAATCAGAACTTCTGTATGAAATTGAACATCCTCAAACACATCCAGAGGTAAGGTAATTAAGGATGTGATATTCAATGTATCCAAAAAGGCCAGCCTTGGACTGGTTTTACGTACATTGTGTCTCAGGCCATGTGGCGTGATAAATACGATTGGTGTATGTTGTGGTACAACTTTAATAATGTGCTTTAGAAATTCTTCTGGGAATAACTTACCGCCACCTGCGCCATTAAAGGGTGGGTTGCACACCACTAAGTCACAATTAACTTGAGTGACATCAAAAAAATCTAAGCCTTCTTTAATTTCATATCGAATAACCTCACTATTAGCAAAGTAGTGAGTTAAATTATCATCACCGGCACAGGGATCTAATATGACCTTTGGCGTCATCACGGATAAGACTATATCTGTTAGATAACGACTCAACGCCAAAGGTGTTTCAATATCTGAGCGAGCCGGCTCTGCTGTTTTATGAGCTACATTTTGCATAATCGTCCTTAGTCATTGCTTTCATTATTGGCTGATTAATGTCCCCTACGTTAATCAGCGTGTAATCCTTCTTGCCCGCTCCCAAGCCGTATAATATGTCGTTGTTTTACAGCTGCAGTTGGACGAATAGTTCTTGTATCTTCATCAGGCCCCTCTTCCGTAAATTTAATAGTGTCATGCGTCGTGCGTACGTTATTCAATGCCTTGATATCAGCCACATCAATATCACGCTTTCCTTTCGCTGATTTCTTACGACCGTAATCATCAATTGACCTCGTGGCAAGGTGCCCCAATAAGTAAGCCATCTCGACTCGGCTAAACCGATCGTCACCTTTTAAGTCTGATGCGAGTTGATGTCTGAAGGTATAAAAACACAGGCTCTTTTTAAGGTTGAGTGCTTTTTTTGATGTACGTCTAAACTGACTTTGAGCTAAGTCTAAGTGCTTCTGAAATTGTTTAGCTCGGTAGCTATAAATTATTTCTTCTTGCTCATCACTATCAAGTGAGAGAAACAATTGCTGACTATAGTCACTGTCAATGACTGCTTGTTCAATCAGCTCTGGAGTTTTAGTGTGCAGCCATCCAATATTTTTGAGGATTACTAATGCATTGTCTATTTTCTGATAGTCATCTTTATTAAATGCAATAAATCTATCGGCGCCACGAGTGCTGCCCTCCCCACCATTTTCTTTTTGTTTACGCCCAGAATTCATGTCTTTACTTTTCTTAGCGCCTTTTATGTAGATGACACTATTGCCCATGGCTTTCATCGACATCACCTCGATAGGTCTGCAACCTGTGATATGAAATAATGTAATGAGGGATGCCAGACCTACAAACTTTTGCTCTCTTGATTCATGCTTTTCCATCCATTCACTTTGGGCTTGTTGATTGAGCTTCCCCCAGTTTTTGGGCTGCCTCTGAAGTCGGTCAAGTTGCTGCTTTATTGCTAAACCTATTAAGCCAACTTGGTTACTGGAAATGGTCTTTATTTTTTTAGTCGGCTTTTTATATTCAGCTATTGTCAGCTGCATAGTGGTCTGTTCAATCGCTTCGACGGCGTTATCATACCCATAGTATTTACAGTAATAACGGACTGCTGTTTTAAGCTGTTGCCAGCTACTTTTAGCAAGACCACTTTTTTGAATAGCCTGGATGACTTTTTTATCTTCTATGTCACCATCAGCTCGATGCAAATCATCTTTATCTCTTGCAGCTCGCTGTAATGCATCAGAGATAGCGAGTGGCTCTATGTTATCTACTGACAGGTTAAATAGCTTAAAAAAGCGTTCAGCCTTCTTGAGATAACGTTCGCTTGTTTCATTTTTCATAGGTGGCAAATCCTATAGCAAGATAACTTAGGCCGGTAAGCACTTTCGCTTTGCTCAATTGTGCTTCCCACCCACTTTATCGGCCGTTTTGAACGGCAATCCGATAAAGTGAATTGCTTAGTTATCTTTAGAAGCATGAGAGCCACCTAATGCCAGACCTTGGAAGGCTTTTCTTGTGTGCTTAGGCCGACTTTTCGTTGGTGTAGTTGACAGCTTAATGTCGACTTTACAACTATCTTGAGCTTGCTTTAACTGTTGTTGACTATAGGCAAGTTGTTCTTCTAATTTCTCAACCTGTTGTTGGCTATCTGCCTGTCCTTGCACGTAGCCTTGTTGCCAGCATTGTGAGATAGCTGACTCGAATAAGGCGACTGTATCTAATGATAAACCTGTTACGGTAGATGATAACAATGATGACTTCGCACCATGGTTATCATGATGCTGTTGCCACAATTTTAGATATTTGGAATGGGTAGTAAGACTACCCATTCCAATCTCAGCCAATAGCTTTTTAGCAGTAGGTTCAATACCCTGCTCTCTCAATTTACTTGCAGCAACAAAGACCATTTTCTGCGTAACTTTGCTGGCTACCATTAGCTATTATTCTTACTATTGGCTGATTGTTCCACCTTTTTTTTCGGTGACTTTTCGTGTGCCGGCTCCACACTTTCTTGCTCTTTTACGCCACCTTCTAACTCTTTTTCAGGGGTACACTCCTCTTTTTTTTCAGGTTTTGGTTCTATGGCTTGTTGCTCTATTGCTTCAAGTTTACCCTCAATTTTTGCCTTAGCTACCTCAGCATCGAACAGCTTCTCTTTAAGTTTACGGTATTCCTCAACATGATCCTTTTTCTCCTTATTTAATACCTCAATTTGCTCTTCATGTTCAGTAAGCTTTTGTTCAGCAGCATATTCTAATTTCGAATTTTTTTGTTCTAAATCTTCTTGCTCTGTTATGGCATCCTTAAGTTTTCCTTCTGCTGCAGTCACTTTTTTATTAGCAATCTCTTCAGCGGTAGTAATTATGTCATTGATAGTTGGTTGAATACTTTGCCACCACGTAGCGATAATAGTCATGCCTCCATCGCGTATGTGGTCAGGCATGTCTAATTTTGCCTGCTCATCATTCTCTCGTTTCTCTTTCCACTTTCGCAGCAATGGCCCAACGGTGACAGGAGATCCACCTATAAGATCAATAATCACTGTTTGTGTTGGCCCTTTTTTAAATTGTTTAAAATAATTATCACATGTCTCAAATAACTGCTTCTCTGTGATTGCAGGTCTCTTTTCTTTACCTTCTGTTAATGCTCCCATTTTTTCATTCTCCTAAGTTAGTGACTTCAGTCTCAAGTAGTGCCAAGTAGCGAATTCACTACTTGGCACTACTTGAGAAATAGAAATCGGTTTATTTGTTCGTTGCCACCATATATCTTTTCATTACTGACTTGCATTAAATATAAATGTTTATATCAATCCTGTCAATGTTTATTTTTATTTGCACTTATAAATATTTAGTGTACGATACCTTCATTCGAGTGAAAGAGATAACTACTATGAGTTCATTACACCGCAAACAAGTAATACAAACACTATTAAAAAGAGGCCAGCTCAAGCAGTTGTCATCTGAGCTAAGCATGAGTTACAGCTACCTTTCTCAAGTCTTTTCTCCTGCAATAGATATCAGCTTTACTGCTGGGCTTGCACGTAAGGTTGAACAGGCTTTAGGGCTTGTAGAGGGCCAGCTTGATCAAGGAGAGATTGCAGTCACTCCTCAAAAAAACCCTAAGGGCTTATTAGCGCTTGTTCTCAGAGGTCGTGCTGTAGAATTAAAAAATTACTTTACAGATAAACGTGTCGAGATCCATGAGTTGATTGAGATCGGTAACACCAGTAAACATGCTGATCTGGTTGTTTATAATCAAGATGATTCTATTTTTATGATTGCTGAACAAAGTAAAGACTACAATTCCGATAACAAAATGGATCAACTGATCATGTTGATGGCAATTTCCGGTGCAGAGTATGGTGTTGTGTTTGCACCTGACTCTGGCGTAAACGATGATAGCAGTGATTATAATTTTTCAATTCAACATCAACGAAGTAGTTGGTATCAGTCTAAAAATGGAAAAATAGTCAAATCAGATAGCGGCCCAAATGGTCTTTACAACCATGTAGGCATATAGATTCCCGGCCATTCGACCTCGACATAATAATACGCCATAAATATAAACATTTATAACTAACCATTGACATCTATTTATAAATAGCTTATATTCCATGATAATTATGAGCAATTCCGACATGTCGTCGTGACTAAAAACCTCATAATTGGAGAATATTTCAATGCCTTTAATGAGAGTGAGCAAATACAGAGAACACAAGTTCGCACCAGACTCAAGACCATCAATTACAACAATCAAAAAATGGATCCAGAACGGTGATATTGCCGGTGAAATTATTGGTGGTAATTACTTCGTTAACACGGATAAAGTTGTACCAACTAATAGTTTAGTAAATAAAGTGTTAAATTCATGAGGCCAAGGAAACGAGGTAATAAGGATCTTCCAGCCAACCTTTATTCGTATAAAAAAGGTTCAACTACCTATTACAAATATCGAAACCCTGTTTCTGCTAAGGTCAGTGCTTTTGGTACTCATAAAGTTGAGGCAGTGCAAGCTGCTCGGCAATTGAATCAGCTATTAGTTAAACAAAGCTCACTCATCGATAGTGTCGTAAAGCCAGATCACCCCTTCAAAGACTATCTAACGTATTACGTTGAAGACCTAATGCCTAAACGCATGGTGAAGGGTAAAGCCCTCTCAAAACGAACAATCAAAGAAGATACTCGCATCATTAAGAGTATATCTCGTGAGTTAGGTCATATTGAGATGACTCAGATAACTCAGAGGGACGTAGCTGAGTATTTGAATGCACAATCGACCGCAGGGGTTCACAATAAACATCGCTCCGTCCTCAAGACGGTATTTAGGTATGCAATTTCAGATGGGCGGGTCAAAGAAAACTTTGCAGCCAATATTGTTAAGCGTGATGAGTCAGGTACAAAACGAGCACGACTGACACTTGAGCAATATAAAGCAATTTACCTGTGTGCTAAACCGCATATTCAGAATGCAATGGAATTGTCACTAAACATTATCCAGCGCAGAGAAGATATTCGTACGATAAGATTTGATCAGATCAAAGATGATGAATATCTCTATACCATCACCAGTAAAACTGAAAAATATGGAAAAGCAGCGTACATTAGAATACCGACCAACCTGACTTTAGTCCATTCCGAAAAAGGGGCGAAATCATTAGCAGAGCTTATTAGAATGTGTCGAGATCACAATGTGTGCCCCTATGTAATCCACAAACGCCCCAAAAGACACGGTGTAAAGATGTCTGAAGAAAAAGATCATGTTATGCAGTTAACATGTGATGAGATTTCTAAGGGTTTTGCTAATGCCAGAAATATGGCTGGAATAAAAGTTGATGCAGGGAAGACCCCTCCCACTTTTCACGAGCTAATTAGCTTAGGCGAACATCTTCGTCATCAACAAGGGTGGTCTATTAAGCATATTCAAACTCTTAGAGGGCATACATCAGAGAAGATGACTCTGGACTATTTGGATGGCCATGGAGACAACTGGACGACAGTAGTTACTCCCCAAAATATCTAATAGTTTTGCGAAAGTTTTGCGAATCACTTTTATAATAATGATTTCAAACAGACTTTAACTCTGCCAAACCCTTTGGTACATAAGGGTTTAAGTATGGTGCCGACGGGCGGAGTCGAACCGCCACGGGCTTACGCCCACCACCCCCTCAAGATGGCGTGTCTACCAATTTCACCACGTCGGCTATTTTTTGTGTTTCTTTATGGCAAATCAGGAAGATCTGCTGGTGCTTCTTTTACTGTTTCAGTTGTTGGCACAGCCATTTCTGTAATACTGTCTACACGATCTGATTGACCTGAAAAATAGGCTAGTGTCAGACTAGTCATAAAGAATATAGTTGCGAGGACTGCACTACTTCTTGATAGGAAAGAGGTCGAACCTTGGCTACCAAATACGCTTGATGAAGCACCACCGCCTCCACCTAATGCAGCTGCGCCAGCATCAGCACCTTTTCCGTGTTGGATGAGAATTAACCCAACCAATAGAAGAGATATAACTATATGTACAACGAGAATTATTGAATCCATTTTTAAACCTATGTGCTCAAACTTGCTGCCTGACAAATTTTCACGAACTCATCGGCATCTAATGATGCTCCACCGATCAGTCCGCCATCAATGTCAGGCATTGAAAATAACGGTGCGGCATTATCTCCTTTAACGCTGCCTCCGTAAAGTATTTGTATTGCTTGTGCTGTTGCAGGATCGTGCTTTTTTAGTCGCTCACGCATGAAAGAATGCACGTCTTGGGCCCATTCTGGTGTTGCCGACTGACCGGTACCTATCGCCCATACAGGTTCATAGGCAAGGACGGCTTGCGACAATGCTTGAACACCATTTTGTTCGATCACAATATCGAGTAAACGTGCAATGACTTCTTCTGTTTTACCTTGATCGTGTTCTTCTGGGCTTTCACCAATACAAATAATAGGTGTAATGCCTTCTTGAGAGGCCATACTGTATTTTTCTGCAATGATGTAATCCAGTACTAATTGATCTAAACCTATCTCAGCATAGAGACAGCGGCGTTCTGAATGGCCTATCAGCACATATTTACAACCGAAGTCATTAAGCATCGGTGCAGAGATTTCGCCAGTATAAGCGCCATGTTTAAATTGGGATAGATTTTGTGTGCCCCAAGTAAGCGAACTGCCTGTTAATGCGGACTGAACTTGCTGTAAATAGACAGAAGGCGGGAATAAAGCAACTTCGGCAGAAGAGAAACTATCTGCATGTGTCAAAATTCCATCAAGTAATATTTTATTACTCGAACTAGAGCCATTCATTTTCCAATTTCCAGCAACTAGCGGTGTACGCACAGACATTTACTCAACAATATATAACAGGGGTTCAGACTACCTTTTAGCTAGGTATAAAGCAATTATTAATTAACAACAATCATACGCAACAATGTGGTTGGCAAGATTTATGCTTAGCTCTGAGTGCTCGTTAACATTTATTAGGAACACTTATGGAAATTCAAACTGCAAATTTTGGTACACAGACTGTCAGCAAAAGCGATATTATTAGCTTCCCTAATGGTCTGTTAGGCTTTGAGGAACAGACACAATTCAAACTGTTTCACGAAGACAGTGATAACCCAACCGTACATTGGCTACAGTCTATTACAGACGATGAGTTTTCAATGTCAGTGGTATCGCCTACCGCTTTTGGACTTGACTATGAAATCAGTCTAACGGATGAAGATGAGGCTTTATTACAACTAGATGATATTAATGATGCACACGTCATTCTAGCCGTCTATAAACAAGACGAAGAAGCTAATGATTTCAAAGCGATTATCCGTGCACCGCTTATTATCAATGCCAAAAATAATATTGGCTTACAAAAGCATTTAGAGCAAGTTGCAATCAACGAAGCTGCTTAGGCTTTTAAGATATCCTCGATCACACTGGCTAGTTCACTAGCCAGTTGATTCGTTTGTAGTGCATCTCGGCCTTCAACCATGACGCGGATAACAGGTTCTGTACCTGATGGTCGTAATAAAACACGTCCCTCAGATCCTAACTGGCTTTCTACGCTTTCAACAGCTGCAATCACGTCTTTGTGACCTGATATATCGACCATTTTATCAACACGTACATTAATAAGTCGTTGTGGGTATTTTGTCACCGCTGATCGCAGTTCATGTAAACTGCTGCCCGTTGTTTGCATCTCATCAAGCACTTGTAATGCGGCAACGATTCCGTCACCCGTTGTTGTTTTGTCTAGGCAGATTATATGGCCTGACGACTCGCCACCAACAATGCCACCGGTTTCTTTTAGCATTTCCATAACATAACGATCACCGACCTTAGCGCGATGTAACTTCATGTCATATTTTTCCAAGGCATGTTGTAAACCTAAGTTAGACATCAATGTGCCGACAATATCAGTTTGACCATGACCTGAACGTTGCTGTGCTCGAGCAATAATGAACAATAACTCATCACCATCAACAAGTTCACCTTGCTGATCAACCATGATTAAACGGTCACCATCACCATCTAAAGCGACACCTAAATCAGCCTCATTTTCAAGTACAGCTGCTTGTAATAATCGCGGTTCAGTCGAACCACAATTTTGATTGATATTGAGACCATCTGGCTCAGCGCCCATGGTAATGACTTCTGCACCAAGTTCTTTAAATACATCAGGCGCAATATGATAGGTTGCACCATGAGCACAATCGACAACCACTTTTAGTTTTGAAAAGTCTAACTTTGATGACACCGTACTTTTGCAAAATTCAATATAGCGACCAGCGGCATCATCAACTCGGTGTGCTTTACCTAATAAAGCAGAATCGACTGTCACCAGCTCTTGATCCATCATTGCTTCTATTTCAAGTTCAATTTTTTCAGCTAATTTTGTCCCTTGACCCGAGAAGAACTTAATACCATTGTCATGATATGGATTGTGGGAAGCACTAATCACAATGCCGGCCTGGGCATGAAATGTACGCGTTAAATAGGCAATACCTGGCGTTGGCATTGGCCCAAGTAGGTAAACATCGACCCCAGCTGCAGATAAACCTGCTTGTAGTGCTGATTCAAACATATAACCAGAAATTCGAGTATCTTTACCAATAAGGACTTTACTTCGCCCTTCTTTGGCAAAAACACGGCCTATTGCCCAACCTAATTTAAGTACAAATTCAGGTGTGATAGCACCATCACCTACGAGACCACGAATACCATCTGTACCAAAATATTTTCGTTTTTGCTCAGCCAATGTCTTTTTCCTTAAGATACGTTCATTACATGGTCACACATCATTATAGCCTGTACGGTTTCACGCACATCATGGCTACGTATAATTTTTGCACCCTGCCATACAGATAATGCCGCCAAGGATAAACTCGCTGCTAGGCGTTCTTCAACCGAGACGTTTAATAATTTGCCAATCATCGATTTACGTGACACACCAACTAGAACTGGAAGTCCTTGGTCGATTACTTTACTGAGGTGTTTCATCAATTGCAGATTATGTGTCGCTCGTTTACCAAAACCAAATCCGGGATCAAGTATCAATTTATCTCGAGCAATACCTGCTTGTTCACACACAGCAACCCGCTCAGTTAAAAACTCAATCACATTGGCGACCACATCATCATAGCGTGGATCATCCTGCATGGTTTGTGGCGACCCTTGAGCATGCATCAAACAAACGGGCACATCACATGCTACTGCGGCGGCTACTGCGCCCTCCACAGTTAAAGCTCGGACATCATTAATTAGGCCGGCACCCGCCTGAACAGCAGCACGCATAACGTCTGGCTTGCTGGTATCAATTGAGATCGGAATATCAATTTCTGAATGAATCGCTTCAATCACAGGTACGACACGTGATATTTCTTCTTCAATAGACACAATGGCCGCACCTGGTCGTGTAGATTCACCACCGACATCAATAATGCCTGCACCATCTGCCACCATCTGTTTGGCTTGTGCCAAAGCACTATCCTGAGCTAGAAACAGACCTCCATCTGAAAATGAATCAGGTGTTACATTCAAGATCCCCATCACTTGAGGATGGCTTAAATCTAGGTCCTTGCCAGCACAATCAACAATCATATTTTAGTGTAATTGATCTGCAGTTTCGCCCGATGCATCAGAATCAGTTGATGATTTTGGTGCTGGTGGCTCAGATGAACTATCAGTCCAATCTTTTGGTGCACCTGGCTCACGACCTTCCATAATGGCATCAATCTGATCGCTATCGATGGTTTCATATTTCATTAATAGCTTAGTCATCGCATGCAATTTATCATTGTGCTCATTCAAAATATCTTCAGCACGTTTGTAGTTACGATTGATCAATGTACGCACATCTTCATCAATCTTCTTAGCAGTTAAATCTGACACAGCTTTATGTTGGGTCACACTACGACCAAGGAAAACTTCACCTTCATCTTCACCATAAGACATCGGTCCCATATTGTCAGATAAGCCCCATTTTGTGACCATATTATGGGCAATTTCAGTTGCACGTTGGATATCGTTAGACGCACCCGTTGTCACTGCATCAGCGCCATAGATTAATTCTTCAGCAATACGACCACCATAAAGTGTTGAAATCTGGCTTTCTAGCTGTTGTTTACTATTGCTGTATTTATCTTCTTCCGGCAAAAACATGGTCACACCCAATGCTCTACCTCGGGGAATAATACTCACTTTATAAACAGGATCATGGTTAGGCACTATACGACCAACAATCGCATGACCTGCTTCATGATAAGCCGTCATTTCTTTTTCTTTTTCATTCATCACCATGGAGCGACGTTCTGCACCCATCATAATTTTATCTTTGGCTTTTTCCATGTCTTCCATTTCGACCAAACGTTTATTTCCTTTGGCAGCAAATAAAGCAGCTTCATTTACTAAGTTAGCTAAGTCAGCACCTGAAAAACCTGGCGTTCCGCGAGCTATTAATGCTGATTTCACATTATCTGCAGCGGGCACTTTACCTAAATGAACATTTAAGATTTGTTCACGACCACGAATATCAGGTAATGGCACAATCACTTGGCGATCAAAACGACCTGGACGCAATAATGCAGGATCTAAAACATCAGGACGGTTAGTTGCAGCAATAACGATGACACCTTCATTACCTTCAAAACCATCCATTTCAACTAATAATTGGTTTAATGTTTGTTCACGTTCATCATTACCACCACCAACACCAGCACCACGATGACGACCTACTGCATCGATCTCATCAATAAAGATAATGCATGGTGCATGTTTTTTAGCTTGTTCAAACATATCTCGCACGCGTGAGGCACCAACACCGACAAACATCTCAACAAAATCAGAACCAGAGATTGTGAAGAATGGTACTTTTGCTTCACCAGCAATCGCTTTGGCTAACAGCGTTTTACCTGTACCCGGTGAACCCACCATTAAAATACCACGAGGGATCTTACCGCCTAACTTCTGAAATTTACTTGGTTCACGTAAGAATTCAACCAACTCGCCAACTTCTTCTTTTGCTTCTTCAACACCAGCAACATCTTTGAATGTGACTTTAACTTGATCTTCATTGAGCATTTTTGCTTTGCTTTTACCAAATGACATTGGATTTTTACCACCACCGCCACCTTGCATTTGACGCATGAAGAAAATCCACACACCAATTAATAACAACATTGGGAACCAAGAGATAAAGATCTGCATCAACAAACCTGATTGTTCAGCTGGTTTTGCTTGAATTGTTACACCGTTATCAAGTAAATCACCCATCAAACCCGGATCATAGTCTGGGCTATAGGTTGTGAACTCACTATTATCAGTTAATGTACCGGTAATTGTGCGCCCTTGAATATCAACACGTGATACAGCACCATTCTTCACATTTGATATAAATGTGGAATAATCAATTTCACCTTGTTCAGCCTTTTGTGGGCCAAAATTATTGAATACAGACATCAGCACCATAGCGATGATTACCCATAAAACGATGTTTTTCATCATGTCATTCACTATCTTGTTACTCCTAAGTAACGAATTTTATTTTAGGCCCTTGCCTAATAAATATACTTCACGACTGCGTGGTCGTGATGCGTCAGGTTTACGAGTGATTACTTTCTGAAAGCCACTCCGCATTGCTTTCATATAGTCTTCGAAACCTTCACCCTGAAATACTTTTACTAAGAAACAGCCCTGTTTAGTTAAATTAGTCAAAGCAAAATCGAGTGCCAATTCAACTAAATACATACTACTAGGCTGATCAATTGAACTCACCCCAGTTATATTGGGGGCCATATCTGATAATACAAGGTCTATCTCTTGACCATTTAAAACATCATTGAGTTCATCTAATACTGAATCTTCTCTAAAATCACCTTCGATGAAGTGTACGCCAGATAATGGCGTCATAGGTAAAATATCTAAAGCAATAACAGTCCCTTTATCACCCATTTTTCGTAAGGCATAATCAGACCAACCACCAGGTGCACTACCTAAATCAACAACAGCCATGCCTGGTCGAATGAGTTTATCTTTTTTATCTATTTCTTCTAGCTTGAATGTTGCTCGTGAACGATAACCTGCTTTCTGAGCCATTTTGACATAATGGTCATCAAAATGTTCCTTCATCCAATCATTACTTGATTTGCTTCTTGCCATAATAAATTAAGCCTCGACCTTATCAGTCGTCATAACTAAAGCTAGTCCTAGTACTGTCATCAACATATATAGATTTTTACTCAACATATGGAAGAGATCAAAACGTTCTAAAACAGCATCATCTCCTGCAGATAGCAGCTGTTTAATAGCAGCAATCTCAGGCTGTAAATAAAAGCTAAAAACCAACGTTAAGCTAATCATTAATACTAAAACCCAAAATCTCCACAGTGTCACCACTGACTTTCCTATCGAGATAAATTTACTTGTTAATAATGCCAATCCGCAACCTAAGCCGAGCATATTAACTGCTGCAAATAGTTTTCCAGCATAATTCCCAGCCAAAGTCACATCAGCTAAAGTAGCAAAAGCCATTGGTACAGCAATGTAACCAATGGCACAGAGACTACCAACCCAAAGGGTGAGTAACAATCTTTCTGCTAACAAATTAGCCTTCATACCTAATAGCGACAATCTCATATTCTATGTCACCACTAGGAGCTTTTACTATAGCAATATCATCCACTTCTTTACCAATCAATGCACGAGCAATTGGCGATGAAATAGAAATGCGATTTTTCTTAATATCAGACTCATAATCACCAACTAGTTGATAAGTCACTTCATCGTCATTATCAATGTTAAGCAAATCAACTGTGACACCAAATACTACTCGACCATCTTTCGGTAGGCTCATAGGATCAATAATTTGAGCGTTTGAAAGTACACCTTCTAGCTGTTGAATACGCCCTTCAATAAAGCTTTGTTGCTCTTTCGCAGCATGGTATTCAGCATTTTCTTTTAAATCACCATGAGCACGCGCTTCAGCAATAGCAGCTACGACTTCAGGACGAGCAGTGAATTTTAACTGTTGTAACTCGTCTTTAAGATCATCAGATCCGTTTAATGTAATTGGCACTGCCATTTAGGGCACCTTTATTAATTTAATATTTGTTCTGCGAACCATCAAGCCCACATATTCTAGGCATGTTCTGAAGCAAATGGAACTCCCTTTGCAAAGGACATAACAACGAAAATGTGGGCTTGATGGTTCGCCCTTAAGGGGCTTAGCCAAAAAGCTAGCCTCTACGTTTTAATTTTTCGACAGGTCAACACATGACTTCAAAATTATGCCTTGATCCTAACTTTTTGGCGTTGCCAGAACAACTCTTTAATTGATAAAGGTGCCCTGTAGTTCTCCGTGTAATGACTGCAAGCAATTTACTGTGTCACTATCTTTACTATTTAATGCTTGGCAAGTAGCACTTGCCGCTGCTAATGTTGTTGTGTAGTTAACTTGGTGCTGTAATGCTGCACGACGAATTTCTGTAGAGTCAGCAACAGATTGACGACCTTCTGTCGTATTTACAATCAAGTTAATCTCATCATTTTTGATCATATCAACAATATGCGGTTGACCTTCAGCCACTTTATTAACATGCTCACATGCTACACCTGCATCATTCAATACTTTCTGAGTACCGCGTGTTGCAAGCAACTCAAAACCTAAATCAACTAGGTCTTTAGCAATCGAACTAATAGATTCTTTATCAACGCCACGAACACTGATAAATGCTTTACCACCTGTTGGTAATACAACAGATGCAGCTAATTGTGATTTAGCAAATGCTTCACCAAAAGTTCGGCCAACACCCATTACTTCACCGGTAGATTTCATTTCTGGACCAAGAATTGGATCAACACCTTGGAATTTAATAAATGGGAATACTGCTTCTTTCACAGAGTAATATTCAGGAATAACTTCTTCAGTCACACCTTGCTCGGCTAAGCTACGACCAGCCATACAACGAGCGGCAACTTTAGCTAATGGCACACCAATCGCTTTAGATACATAAGGTACAGTACGTGAAGCACGAGGATTCACTTCAAGAAGGAAAATCTTATCACCTTGAATAGCAAATTGCGTATTCATCAAACCTACTACACCAAGCTCTAAAGCCATTAGGCGCACTTGCTCACGCATACGGTCTTGGATTTCTTCACTTAAGCTGTATGAAGGCAAGGCACAGGCTGAGTCACCAGAGTGAACCCCTGCTTGTTCAATATGCTCCATGATGCCGCCGATAAGTACTTCTTTGCCATCACAAATCGCATCCACATCGACTTCAATTGCATCATCTAAGAAACGATCTAACAATACAGGTGAATCATTTGATACTGAAATGGCTGTTTTCATATAACGATTCAATTCGTCTTCGTTATAAACAATCTCCATACCTCGTCCGCCTAATACATAAGAAGGACGTACCACCAATGGATAGCCGATTTCAGCTGCTTGTGATGCAGCTGAATCTGCTGAAAAAGCAAGACGGTTAGGCGGTTGTAATAAGTTTAATTTTTCAACCATTTGTTGGAAACGTTCGCGATCTTCTGCATGATCAATCGCATCAGGTGAAGTACCTATAATTGGCACACCTTCGGCTTCAAGTGCACGTGCTAATTTAAGGGGTGTTTGACCACCATATTGCACAATTACACCCTTAGGTTTTTCTAATGCAACAACTTCTAATACATCTTCAAGTGTTAAAGACTCAAAATAGAGACGATCAGACGTATCATAATCAGTTGAAACCGTTTCAGGATTACAGTTGACCATAATGGTTTCATAACCATCCTCACGTAATGCTAAAGCAGCATGTACACA